>Ga0115004_10003656_pt1 | contig 12464 bp, 13 predicted proteins | sample ArcticOcean_MG_C_10_FD_88737 | JGI IMG/M metagenome (GOLD analysis project Ga0115004, IMG submission 88737) | Marine microbial communities from western Arctic Ocean - ArcticOcean_MG_CB11_90 | ecosystem: Environmental > Aquatic > Marine > Oceanic | place: Arctic Ocean: Canada Basin | collected...
CAGATTGCACCCCAACATTCCCGCCCATAGCAGCAATTAAAGGGGTAAAGAAGGCTAATTCTATATTGTTTGCAATATCGAAAATCCCCATAACTTGGGCACCCATTATTCCTCCCATTAAGCCAATAAGTAGCCAAGGAAGTCTTGCTCTGGTAAGGGTTACAATATTATCTGAGGAATCTACTTGTTCGGAAATACCGGAGGCTTTATTGTAATCCTCCATGGCTTCCTCTTTCATCACATCTACTACATCGTCTATAGTAATTCTACCAATTAAACGATTTAAGTCATCTACCACAGGCAATACGATCAAATCGTATTTGTCCATAATATTAGCAACTTCTTCATCATCGAAATTGGCTTTTACAGAGATTACCTTTTCGTTGTAGATGTTTTTAATTAAGTTTTTTTCGGGCGAAAGTAGCAACTTTTTTAAAGACAGCGTTCCCAGTAAAATTCGATTGTCATCTACTACATATATCGTGTACACCTTATCAACATCTTCGGCTTGTTTACGCATTTCGCTTACACATCGTAAAATAGACCATTTGTCGTTTACATGAATAAGTTCCTTTGCCATTAAACCTCCGGCAGTGTTCTCTGGATAGGATAGTAGATCTACAATATCACTCGCGTGATCTATATCTTCTATATGCGCTAATACCTCTTCTTTTTTGTAGCTAGGTAAATCCGCAATAATATCTGCCGCATCATCAGAATCTAAATTCTCAATGAGCATTTCAGCAATTTCTTGCGAGGTTAAATCTTCGAGTACAACCTCTCTGTTTTCGTCGTCTAATTCGATAAGGATTTCCGCAGATTCTTCATCTTCAAAAAGTTCAAAAAGTAATTTACCTTCCTCGTCGTCGAGCTCTTCAATAAGCTCAGCAATATCAGCGTGATGTAATTCGGAAAGCTCTGCTTTTAAGATTTTAAAGTCTTTGCGTTCCAGCTTTTCGCTTATATCTTGTATATAATATTTAGATAATTCAAATTTCATGGTTGAATTTTTTCGAGCTGATTGGTAAGGTACACAAAATCTTCCACCGATAATTGTTCGGCTCTTTCGGTTAAAAGAGGGTCGTTGAAATCACTTTTACCTATAAGTGGTTTAAGGGAATTTCGCAGTGTTTTTCTACGCTGACTAAAAGATTGTTTTACCACACGTTTAAAAAATTTCTCGTTGCAGTCTAATTTATCTTTATTGTTTCTGCGCAAGCGTATTACGCCAGATTTCACTTTTGGTGGTGGATCGAATACTTCGGGTTCTACGGTAAATAAGTATTCTATGTCGTAATAAGCTTGAAGTAACACAGAGATAATCCCATACTTTTTACTCCCAGGACCACTGGCAACACGTTCGGCAACTTCTTTCTGAAACATGCCCACAACTTCGGGAACCTGCTCTTTGTATTCGAGTGCTTTGAATAAAATTTGAGAGGATATATTATAGGGAAAGTTTCCAATAAGAGCAAATTGCCCTCTTGTAAGATTTGTTAAATCGAGTTGTAAAAAGTCTGTAGAGTGTATGCGTGGGCTCAATTCTGGGTATTTCCCCTGTAAATAGGCAACAGATTCTCTATCGAGTTCTATGACATGGGTGGTAAAGTCTTTCTTTAATAAATACTGAGTAAGCACGCCCATCCCAGGACCTACTTCTACTACGTCCTCGTAACCTTCGCCACTCAATCCATCTACGATTCCTCTAGCAATAGAAAGATCTTTGAGGAAATGTTGTCCTAAATGTTTTTTAGCTCTTACCTTTTTCATTTGGCTGTTTCGTATTATTTAAAATTCGCTAATTACTTCCATAAGCGTACGGAAAGCAACAAATTTACCTTGAAACTTATTGTTGTGTTCTGCTTGTAAAGCTGGGGCAAAGTCTTGGTTGTATACATCGAGTTTTTCTTGACTCTCGCAAGTGTATTGAATAGAGTAGGTTACGCCACCCATTTGTTCTTCCACTAATACTTTACTCATTTTTGCAGCTGTAAAAATGCCTGTATTCAGCACATCTGCAATATGAGTTTCATTCATCCACTTCAACCATTCATGTTGTGCAGACTCTTCAATATTTACGGTAACGTTGTATATGATCATTTTACTCTTCACTTAATTCTCGGTAGTGTTTTCTTGCCTCTGCAAGGTAAAAGCTATCCTGATGGTTGGTAATTATATCTTCGTAAAGCGATACTGCTAAAGCGGTGTTTTTAAAATAATACTCTTGCAGTTGGGCTTGTGCAAATTTCGCATCATCTGCTAAGATATCAAAAGAAAAGAAGCTTATTATTTGATCTAATAATTCGCTGGCATCTTCTTTTTTATCTTGCTTCATTTTTATTTCGTATTGTCTGTACATTGCTTCATCTAACAAACTATGTCCAGGATAATCAATAATAATACTGTCTAAGGTTTGGTATGCTTGGTCTAGCTTATTCTGATAAATAAGCAAATCGGCACGTGCAAATATTTCCATAGTTACCGTAGTGGTATCCATGTTTAGGTTGTCTTGAATAAGTAGCGACAACTCCATCGCATTGTTTGCGATAAGTTTAGCGGTAGACTTTTTTAATACATCTAATTGTGCCTGTGCCCAATCGAAATCACCTTGATAATACGAAATTTTGGCTCTTCTGAATTTTGCTTCATGACCCAAAATATCGTGCTTATAAGCCTTGTCTACTTGCGAATAGTAGAGAATAGCATCCCAAATTTCGTTTTGTAATAAAAGTATATCGGCATAAACGAGTTTACATTCAGCTAAGTCTTCATTACTTGCCGAGTGTAATTCTAGTGCTTCTTTTATGGTAGCAGATGCATTGTCTAAATCGTATAATCTAAAGGCTTGTATCTGTGCTAAATCGCGAATGAGTAAAATGGTATAACTCGTTTTTCCTAAGGATAGAAAGCTATTGGCGTATTCTTGCTCTAGTTGCTTCCATTCTTCTGTTGTTGCCTTTGGTTTAGCCTCCAGTAATTCTTTGTTTACTGTTAATAAGGCTAATTGAGAATCTAAGTAATAGTTAGATTCTGTGCCTTTAGAAATAATGTATGAATAACAAGATTTTGCAACTTCGAAGGCTTTATTTTTTCTGCAAATAGAGGCTAGTACAAAGACCTTTTTTTGATCGGAGTCTAGTTTTTGGTCCATTGCTTTTTCTTGGTCAAAAGCTGCAGTAAAATTCTTTTCTTGAATAAATAACCAAATAAGTAAATCAGCTAAATTCTCATCGTTTGTTTCTTGTACTTTTCTAAGTAAAATATTTTTTAATAAAATATTGTTTTCACTTTCCGAGTCGTTACTGACAGTACGATTTAAGGTGTTTTTTACACTTTGTAGGTATTGTTTATTGCTTGTTATGAGTTCTAAATAATTCTCATACATCAATTCAATATTCCCTTGTTGCCCGTAAATTCTAGCTAATTGAAAACGATAAGTACTTTTAGCCGGATTTAGAAGTCCAATTTTATAAGCTTCAATGGCGTATTCAAAATGCTCAAATTTATAAAGCCTATTAGCTGTTACCGAAACTAATTGATCGTTTTCTTTAAGCTGATTTAATAGTTCTTTAAATTTTTTATCGGCTTTTTTGTGCTCTCCTTTTAGTGTGTATATATGAGCATAGTCTACTAGTACAGACGTGTTTTTGGTGTGCTTTTTACGGTATTTTTTAACAAGTTTTTCAGCTTCCTCAATTTTAGATAATGCTAAGTAACAGTCTAGTAAACCCTGATAATAATTGGGTGATTTATGTGTTTTGTATAAACCTATATATAGCTCGCTTGCTTTTTGAAAAGCTCCAGCTTTAAAAAACTGATTGGCTAATTGAGCCTGGTTGTTGTTTTGTGCTACGAGTACAACAGGGAATACAAGCGCTATTAAAAGCAGCTTAATCGTAGTTTTTAGTAAACTAATCATGCGAGCTTTTTATAGCGTTTAACTGAATAAAGATTCCTTGTAATTTGGACTCTAAAGAGTCGAATTTGGATGCGTTTTTGTGAAAAGTACTTCTTAGGTTTTCAGTTATAACATTGAGTTTTCCCAGTGCTTTTTGCTCCTCCATTAAGTAAGTAGCAAACTGTTTTTTTGTTAAATGTCTATGTACTAAGTCGTCTTTTAAAGCTATAATTTGTTTTTTAGAAAAGCCAAGTTCAATTTTTAAGTGATCTGTTTTTTTGTTGAATTCAGAAAAGCTGAAGGCTATTTTTTGGTAGGCTATTTTTTCGTGGTGTAACCACTGTTTCTGAAAATCGCTTAGATCTTCTAATTCAAAAAGAGCCAATCTCTCAGCCGATTTTTGCAGGTATTCGTTAATTTTTGCAGTGTCAATTTCCTCCAATAGCTCCTTTTGGTGAAGCACCAAAGAATCGAGAAGTAAGGTGTAATTTACTTCCTTATTGATGTTTATTTCTTGACAAGAAGAAAGTAACAGAGCAGAAATGAATATGTAGAATGTATTTTTTAACATCAAAAAAAACCGAAGTCTAAGCTTCGGTTAAGGTATTAGATTTTATCGAATCCGCAATAAGGAACTAATACTGAAGGAATATTTATTCCATCTGCATCTTGGTAGTTTTCTAGTAATGCTGCCATAATACGTGGTAAAGCCAAAGAAGAACCATTTAAACTATGACATAGTTTGGTCTTTTTATCCTCGTCTTTAAAACGCAATTTCAATCGGTTACTTTGGTAACTTTCGAAGTTAGATACAGAACTAACTTCTAGCCATTTGTCTTGTGCTGCAGAATACACTTCGAAATCGAATGTTAGTGCCGAGGTAAAACTTAAATCACCTCCACAAAGTCTTAAAATTCTAAACGGTAAGCCCAACTCACGAAGAATATCCGCTACATGTTCTACCATTGTATCGAGTGTTTTGTACGACTCATCAGGGTGTTGAATTTGAACAATTTCAACTTTCTCGAACTGATGTAAACGGTTTAAACCTCTCACGTCTTTTCCATACGATCCTGCTTCTCTACGGAAACAAGGGGTATAGGCAGTACATTTAATTGGGAAGTCTTCCTTTTTTACAATTACATCTCTAAAGATGTTTGTTACCGGCACTTCGGCTGTAGGAATTAAGTATAAATTATCTTCTGTAGCATGGTACATTTGACCTTCTTTGTCTGGCAATTGCCCAGTACCAAAACCAGATGCTTCGTTTACCAAAAGTGGAGGCATTATTTCCTCGTAACCAGCAGACGTATTTTTATCTAAAAAGTAGTTGATTAAAGCACGTTGTAAGCGAGCACCTTTTCCTCTGTAAACAGGGAAACCTGCGCCTGTAATTTTTACGCCTAATTCAAAATCTATGATATTTTTCTCTGCTACTAATTCCCAATGCGGTTTTGCATTTTCGCCTAAATTTGGTAGCTCCCCTTCTTGACTAATAATTTCATTGTCTTCCTCACTCTTTCCAGCAGGTACAGACTCGTGTGGGATGTTAGGTATTTGAACAAGCTTGTTGTGTAGTGCCTCTTGAGTTTCAGAAAGTACTAGGTGTAAAGACTTCGTTTTTTCTTTGAGCTCGGCAGTTTTTGCTTTCTTAGCATTCGCCTCTTCTATATTTCCAGACTTGTAAAGCATCCCAATTTCTTTGGAAAGCTTATTCGATTCTGCTAAAATAGCATCGTTTTCAGACTGTGTACTTCGTCTTTTTTCATCCAATGAAATCAGATCCTCGATAAGGTCTTTGGCATCGAAGTTCTTGATGGTTAAACGCTGGATTATTTCTTCCTTATGCGCTCGTATATAGGCTACTTGTAACATACTCTTTTATTTAGGAACACAAAAATAAGCTATTAGTCCTTAACTTGTTATTCGACGTGCTTAAAGTTTAGCGTAAATACATTATTTATTACGGTGGTCTGGCTTTGGTTACACAGCGTTTTAAAGCTGTTTAGATTGTGTTCTTTTTAATTGCTTTCAACTTTCTTGGATGTGGGGCATTGTTTTCTACATAAAATTGTAATTCCTCCATAATGTCTCCAATAAATTTATCGAAACCAATTCTAAGAAGCGGCCATAAAATAAGTCCTAGAGGTTTGATGTTGGAACTGAATTTCCATGTCATTTCTGACTCTCCATCACCGAGTTTACGGATTGAAAAATCTAGAATGTTATATTTTACTGGAAAAATGAAAGGTGTGTTAACAAAATCCACTTGAACTGTAGCAGTTTGGTTTCATCATAGGCTAAGAATTTTTCAGAAGCCTTCATCCCGTTTTTATCAGGACTTAGTTCACATACTCTTCCATCAGAATGAGCTCCTTCAAACGACGCTCCATTTGATTGCGCGTAGGAATTAGGAACTGAAGCCATCCATTTATACGCATCGTTAAAGCCATGTGCAAATATTTCCCATACTTGATCGGTACTTGCTTTTACTTTTAGTTTTTTCGTAAATTTTATCATAATTTTTGAAGTTTTTGATTCCTTTTTTGGTTTGGAGTAGCCTTTATCAATTTGCGAATATTCAAGTGTAAAGTTTCTTTCTCTATTTTAGATCAGAACTTCTTTGCTATGCGTAGTTGTGTGAGTTAGCACTTAAATTGCAAGTACACATCAAGTTCGAAATTCGCGAGGATTTTCAGAAGAATGCGAGAACAAGTAATTACTTAGGACCAATGTTAGCAACAGTTTTTATTTTTCTTTCAAAAAAACGGTTAACAAAAAGTTCGTATCCGATTCCGTTTGGCTAGTCCAACTATCTATCCACCATCTGCCTTGTTCATAATGAAGTTGAATACTACTCAATCCTCTATTATTTGTAGTAGTTTCAGGTTCGTTTCTAACTTCATATGCGCTCCAAACTTGAACGATATTTCCAAATTGACTAACTTTTCTTTTTAGTTCTATTTCATAGAAATCTTTTCTTTCGGACGAACCTAATTCAATATGAATTGCCTCCAATGTGAGAGATTCAGCTTTCCCATTTTCGTCTAAGAAGATTATAAGAGGATTTTTAGAATGAATATATTTATCCCTTTCAAATTGCCAAGGTTCCTGACTTGAGCCTGACGCTACTTCATAATATGCCTTTATAATAGCGTCTATTGATTTTACGTCATTAGCATATTTTTCTTCGTTAGTTTGTCCGAAAATTGAATTACAAGTAAAAAGTATGCTAATTGAAGTAAGTAGTATTTTATTCATATCGATAGGTTTTAAATTTTTGCTAGCGTTTAGTATATAAAGCGTAGCGACCGAATGGAAGCTATTATTTCATATACATTGTTGTGGTGTCGTTTTTTATTTTTTATCGGTCTCAAATATTTCTTGAATCTCTGGCTTTAACTTCTTCCAATTTTCTTTGTCCTTTTCAGTCCAAAATTCAGTTTTATTAAAAATGCTGCCTGTTGGCAAAATCAGACCAACTCCAATTGCTCTTTCATAAAGCTTATAGCTGTTTTCAGTTTCAACTTGTGAGAATGCCCAGAATTTCCATTTTACTATTTTATAACTCCACCAAGTCCAACCAATGCAAATTGAAATCAGAACTGTTATCATTACAATAAAATCAACAATATTAGATTCCAGAATATTTGTAGCAAACCAATTCGCAATAAATCCGCAGACAACTACAAAAGAAACCAAAGGTCCATAAACAGTCAATAGTCCTTTATTTATTAATAGGCTTAGTTTCATCTTTTAGTTACCATGTTTTTCTGAATTTTCTTTTTTCATAATGCACCACAACGATTGGTGTATGGCACGTTGTGGAATCTCACGCAGTGTTATTCCGCCGTGACCAAAAGATAGCAAATTGCAATGAATTCAGCCGAAATGAGCTATACACTGTGTTGTGCAACGTATTTATTTATCACACGTTGTATTAAATTTCCCTTTAAATTCTCTTTCGAATTGTTCATCTTTAACACCTTCTATTTTTAAAATATCTCCTGCCTTATAATATTCAGTCATATAAACTGTATAATACCCTATTATATTATTACTTTTAAATGGGTCAGAATTTAGTTTGAGTTCAACTCTGTTAATTTTATAATTCGTTGATCTTCAGCATAATACGTCAGACCATTCGTTATACTCTGCTTTTTTAACTTCCAGTTTTGAATTTAGTCGGAATACTAGTGAATGACCTGTAAGTCCGTCATTTGCAATGTTCTTTAATGTTAAAGTATTTCCGTTTTTGTCAAGTTCGATAGCTTTATCCAACATATCAGATTCCATTGAGCAATCGTGAGGGAAATATTCATCTTCTTTCTCATAATTACTCGATTCACCTATTTCCACATTTCCTAATTTTCCCTGTCCAGTACAATTAATATTGGTCAAAAAAATAAAAAGTAATAAAAATCTCATTGGGTTTGTCATATGTTGCACAACGTATGTATAAGCTCAGTATGCGTTTATATTCTTAAAAATGTATTCTTCACCTCTCAATGCCCGTCTGTATTTGTATCTATAACTTCTGTTTAGAAATCTTATATTTTTCTACAAACTTATCTTAAGTGGGAGTCTATAAATATAGTGATTTTTAGCACAAAAAAATGCCTCTGTAAAACAGAGGCATTAAAAATAAGGTTGAATTTATTAAAACTTAATTCCTACAGAAACTAAGAATTGGTTGAGTCTTTGGTCTGGATTAAAGGTTGTTTCACCAATGGTAATTCCATCAGAAATAGATTGCAAGCCCATTTCGTAACGCAGGTCTATGGTAAGGATAGATAAATCTAAACCAGCACCAATTTGAGCGCCTACAGTAGCCTTTTTATAGTTTGTTTGTACATCTTCAATGGCAGCATCTAGTCCTTCTAAGCTAATGTCATCATTTAAAGGGAGTGTAAAAACAGGCCCGGCATTTACTCTTAATATTTTCAAAAATCGTTTCCCAAACATTACAGGAATATCTATTCTATTTAGCTTCACTTCACCTACGATTGTTTCTCTACTGCCTTCATCCAATTCATCTAATAAAACAGAATACGATATTTCTGATTTAGAATTGCTAAAAAGAATTTCAGGTTGTACATATATTCCTAGTATAGAAAGACGTGCAAAAAGCCCCATTTGATAACCTAAAACTGGGTCTGTATCTTCAAGTAACTTTATGGCATCAGGACCATCTTCTATACTCGTAACATCTTGTAATTTAAAACTAGGCGAGGATATACTTAATTTAGGACCCCAAGAAAAATCTTGAGCCGAACTGTTTAAAGTAAAACCAAGTAATGCGATTGTTAAGATTATCTTTTTCATAAGTTTAAGAATTTGCTTCTATTTTACGTTTTTCTTTAGCACTTTTAGTTGCTGCAATATTAGCATCAATAGCATGTGCAGGTCTAGACCATTTTGCTTTTTCACCACTAGCCTCGCTGTTTTTGTAATTTTCGTTTACGGCTGGTTTGTTTCCTTTTTTATAGGCTTTTTGCGGCACAAGTCCCAAGGTACTAAATAATTCCATATCCTTATTAATATCCGGATTTGGAGTGGTTAGTAGTTTGTCTCCTGCAAAAATAGAACCTGCACCCGACATAAAGCACAGTGCTTGTCCTTCGTCGGACATTTCTGTTCTACCTGCCGAAAGACGAACAGTAGTAGTAGGAAGTACTATACGTGTAGTTGCTACCATACGAATCATATCCCAAATAGGAATTTGTTCTTGTTCCTCCATTGGAGTACCTTCTACGGGTACTAAAGCATTAATTGGCACCGATTCTGGATAAGGATTCAAATTAGAAAGTGTTACTAACATTGCAGCACGATCTTCTGATGTTTCACCCATTCCTATAATTCCACCCGAACAAACTGTTAGTCCAGCTTTACGAGCATTCCCAATGGTTTCAATTCTATCTTCATAACCACGTGTAGAAATCACTTTTTTATAGTGTTCTTCTGAAGTATCTAAATTGTGGTTGTAGGCATAAAGTCCAGCATCAGATAATCTACGTGCTTGGTCTGGAGTTAGCATTCCTAATGTACAGCAAACCTCCATGTCTAAGTCTCTAACGGTACGAACCATTTCTAAAACCTGATCGAAGTCTTCGCCTTCTTTTACATTACGCCAAGCAGCGCCCATACATACTCTAGAGGAACCTGAGCTTTTAGCTCGTAAAGCTTGTGCTTTTACAGTTTGCACAGACATTAAGTCGTTTTTAGCAATGTCGGTATGGTAGCGCGCCGCCTGCGGACAGTAGCCACAGTCTTCGGGGCAACCACCTGTTTTTATAGAAAGCAGGGTGCTTACCTGAACCTCAAGAGGGTCGTGGTTTTGTCTGTGTACTTGAGCAGCTTCGAAAACTAACTCTAGTAATGGTTTATTATAAAGTTCAAGAACTTCTTCTTTAGTCCAATTTTTTCTATTTCCCATCCTCTGTATTCTTGATTTTCAGCTCAAATATAAGCCTTCTTTTTTTTTAGCTCTTTTTATTTCGATAAAATGATGCTCACTGCATTTCCTCCAAATCCAGTTGCATTTATCATAATGTTTTTAACTTCTTTGGATTTTCCTACCGGATCGCTTTCATAAGGGAAGTTAATGAGTTTATTGCGTTGTAGCATAAGTATAGCGAGTTCCATGCTCAATGCACCCGAAGCACCAAAAGTATGTCCTGTTGTATATTTGGTTGAAATTAAATGAGGGATTTCTTCTCCAAAAACATTTTTAATGGCTTTGTATTCGCTTTGATCGCCCTTTAATGTGCCAGGCGCATGCATAATAATGCTGTCTACTTTACTCAGATTGGCACTTTTTAATGCCTTTTTCATTGAGTCTTGTAGGCATTCTGCTTCTGTAGAAAGCGAAACGTTGTGTTCTATTAATTCTGTGGCAAATCCAATTCCTTGTATAGTAGCTAGTTTTGCTTGTCCTTTTTCTTGTTCTAGACAAAATACTGCAGCAGCTTCACCTAAAACTAAAGAGTTGCTTTTTTTGTTTTTCTCTAAAGGCAAAGAAGGAAAGCTTCCTTTTTCTTCGGAATAAATTCGTAGAGCTCTCATTTGAGCAATGGTGAAATCACTTAATGGAGCTTCTGCGCCGCCTGTAATAAACTTTTCTGCCATTCCGGCCTGCAACCAAGCAATGCCATTTAAAACAGAATGTAAGGCTGTGCTGCAGGTTATAGAGTGCGAAAAACTAGCTCCTTTTGTACCCAAGTCGTATGCCACCCAAGAGGAAATATTCCCTAAAGTAGTTGTGGGCGATACGACAGGGCTTTGACGTTTATTGCGGTCTGCTAGAAATTTTTCGTGGTATTTTTCGAACAACTGCGTGGCTCCTCTAGATGAACCTAGATTTACACTCATATTATCTTTAGCCTTCCAATTGGCTTTTTTTACAGCTTGTCGAGCCGCAAGAATAGAAAGTAAAACCGTCTTGTCGAGTCTTCTATAATGAAGATTTTCCTTTCGGATCTCTTTAATTAATTCATCCTCTTTAGGATGAAGTTTTCCTACAGGAGTATCGCAATTATTATAGCAGCAAGAAGTAATGCGAGACGTTTGAGCACAGTAGTTTTCCCAAACTTCTTCTGCGTTGCTTCCTAAAGCGGAAATACTTCCCATTCCCGTAATAATTATCTTCTCTAGCATGGGGCAAATATAATGTAAAAGTATGCCTTAGAATAGGAGTAGATTAGTTTTTCTTAATCCAGTTTAGGTGTTTTTTATCCTCATTTTTCATCTCCAATTCAATAAAATATTGGCCTTCTAAAAAATGAGAAAAATCCCAAGAATTGCATTTGTTACTTTCATTTTTATAAACACAAATCCCTAGTGTATTAAAAACTGAAATCGATGCTATTGAATTTAATTCACCTTCGTAAGTAATTATTCCCGTTGATGGGTTTGGGTAAATAGAATTTCCTAGTGTAAAATCTGGAATCTTTAAATCGTTTACTTGAATTGTAGTGCTTGATGTTGAACAGCTATCTGTTGCTACTAGTTCAATTTCGTAAACATCCAAAATATCTCCTACATAAATACTTAATGTATCGGAGATAGAAAATATGTTTTGTGTTATTCCAATCCACTCTACAGAACTAGCATTTAAACTATGGTTGTAAAAATAAGCACTATCTCCAACTAGCTCATAAGCTGCGATTGCTTGAACTTGTACTGTAAAATCTATTTCGTTGTCTTGAGTAGAATTGTAGGCTGTTCCTTGAATTATAGCTGCATCAGCTGAAGAAATATTATTTGGAATAAATGCATTTATTGGCGACTCGTTAAATAGAACTGAATAAAACACACAGGCAGCCAAATACGATCCATGTATACTAGGATGCGAACCATCGGAAGAATATAAATCTATGTTTGGGTAGTTTGCACGGATGTTTTTCCATGCCGTTCCTACCGGTGCTAAAAGAGCATTATTGTCTTCTGCCATTTCTGTATAGGACTCTGTTAAACGGTCTTGCATTCCTTCGTAAGTACACAGTGGCGGATAGAAAGCACAGTTTTGAGCATCGCCATTTTCTCTACCCCATGTCATGAAAAACAC
>Ga0115004_10003657_pt1 | contig 12464 bp, 11 predicted proteins | sample ArcticOcean_MG_C_10_FD_88737 | JGI IMG/M metagenome (GOLD analysis project Ga0115004, IMG submission 88737) | Marine microbial communities from western Arctic Ocean - ArcticOcean_MG_CB11_90 | ecosystem: Environmental > Aquatic > Marine > Oceanic | place: Arctic Ocean: Canada Basin | collected...
ATTACGTAATGTTTAATTTTTTTTGATAGATTTAACGCTTAGGCTGAAGAGCCTTATCGGGTTACTATTTACCAGAGACCTACTAGATTGCTAACCTTGTAGTATGTGTTTGGGTCCTACTAGCTTGATATACGAACTAGTACATGAACTTAACTAATACTATTAATACAGAAAACGGTATAATTAACTTTGCTACTAGCGTACTCGTAGTAACACCCTCCGATGAGCTACATGCATTCAGTGTTCACTCACTACTACATAATAAACTTATTATCTATATTATGTGAGTCTTTTTAATATTAGTAATGTACTCAAGTCGTTATTTGTTATGCACTCTTTACCCCCAAATCACTATAAGGACTGTCTACTACTGATATAGAAATATAACGCTCATATTAGGGAGTGCTCTTACATTTTCAAGTTTCTTTGATCAAATGTACAATATTAAAATTACTGTAATGTTTGTTGTTCCTTGAATCAGAGATATAGATGTTTACTTATTATATGAGGGATAGGTGGAGGCATTTTGACCAAGATAACCGAGAGCTATTCATATAGTTGATTTCTTTCATCCATCTACGGAGGCTAATTTTCACTGTGTTATACGTTATTGCCAACTAAGAAATAAATCCCCCTTTTGTTAGTGACTGGAGAGCTGCAATGACTGACCAAATTATTGCAGAGCAAATTACAGCACCAATGTTAATACACGATGCAGTAGTCAACGAGATACAGCACAATGAATATAGTGAGTTTGTATTTGTTCATTATATAGGTGAGACAAGCTATAAACTATAGCTGCTTTAAAAAGTCCAAAAAACAACAAAAATAAAACTTACTGATACTACTGTAAAGTTAATAGCAGTAAACAAACTTACCTAACAAACTGCGTTAACAACACACTACTAGCTCATATATACGAACTAAGTGTTAAGTTAACTACTCTAGAAATAGGTCCAAATTAAAAGCTAAGTTAAAACTGGGTTATTTTTATTAAGTTCCCTTGTTATTCCCAAACCTACTTACAAACATAGTACCTATTATTTTATATATTAGCCTTTTTTGGGTTCTTATGTCTTTTTATAACAGTAACTTTAAAACCTTGTTCACATTTAATACACTTAGTAGCACTAGCTATTTACCTTTTTTAACAGTTTTCTTATTCTCATCGGCTGGTGTACCTCCCTTTATTGAATTTTTTAGTAAAGTCTACCTATTAAATTTGCTTGTAGAACAAGATTTTTCCCTTTTGTTTTACCTATTTATTACGTTATTAATTTTTGGGCTATACTTTTATGTACAAAATTTATGTTTTTTACACTCCACAAACGCAAGAAGTCTATTACCTTATAATACTCCCGTTTATACTAATGAATGGTATACTCATTGTAAAAGATCTTTTACTTTATTTTATATGACTATTATATTAACCAAGTCTAAATTGTATTACAAAACAGGAAGTTAAAGTATGTATCGAGGCAAAAACTAAGAAGAGTCTACAGAACGTTACATCTAAGGCGTGATTTAAAATTAACAGTAAAAAGACATTTAGGCTGAAGTTGTTTTTAAAAAAAGTGACAGGAAAAACCGACAAAGCACAACGAAAAGTTTAGGCAAATACGTTCCGGCATATACCCCTTACTAAAAAACAGCAGGCTCTTGTATTGGTAAAGATAATGGTAAGCTAATTACCTACAGGCACTATTCTTATTAAGCTAAAAAATTTAAGAAAAGGCCGTACTACTTACTTTTTAAAGCAGGCACAAAACAAATTAAAAGGTAAGCCCAAGATAATGTTTACTAGCTCCTGTATGGAGTCAGTAAAGTTGTTCGCAGACATGCAATCGAACTATCGCACTGGTAAATTGGAAATATTGAAATACTTCTACCCGCTGATAGTGGGGTGGTACTAACGCGGGACTCGGGAATTGAATAAATAAAAACAGTAGTAACTTTTGCACGGAAAACCGTGCAATAACCCGCTTATACCACAACAGGTCACCCACGATACGCAGGAATCCAATCGTCTAGATTGAATATATACATAAAAACCTACGACTTAGCATCCATAATGCTTAATTTTTTAAAAGATTTAAACCTCTTTAATATAAGCTCAATCTTTAGGTAGAAAAGCCTTAACAAACTACTATCTACTAGAGACTTACTAGCCTAATATATGAGCTGATATATTAACCTAGTCAATACCATTAATACGTGGGACGGAGTACTTTAGCTTTACTACTAGCGCACTCGCAGGGACACCCACTGGTGTGGTGAGATACTTATTTTATGATTGTACGTACCTAACACCTGTCACCAACACCTTTGTGCCTAACAATCTCCTTCTACCAAAGCACGCTTTCTATGCTGCCTATAATGGCGCACAATACTGTAAAGTTGTCTGACGCTACCATGAGTTTTCAAAATTACCTCAGTCAGCTTTTTGGTAAATTACAATCTCAGTTTGGGAGGCCAATGCGAGGCGTCGCTGATACGTAATCGAACCGCCGCAGCGGTATATCGGATAGGTGTGTTATTAAATACAACTGAGGATATGGAAGTGTAAATAACATAATACATGCTATTATTACAGAAGATTCCCCCCGATGTATGGAAATCCACTCACCTCGATGGAGTATACGTATAAAAACATGCATCTACACTTGCGTGCGCTCGGCATTTTGACAGGTTTAAGGTTTTTTAATATAAACCCAATCTTTAGTCTGAAAGGCTTTATCAAGCTACTATCTACTGGAGACTTACTAGGTTGTTCACCTTGTGGTATAGGTTCGAGTCCTATTAGCTTGTTATTAAGTTCTATGAATTAATTAAACTAAAAAAGAACAAGTGTAATACAGGTACACAATTAGGTTATTTTTTGCATGTACTAAAATTTGGTACACTTTTTTTACCGTCATCAATCAAAAATATCAGTTTATACTTCAGAAGATCTTTAGACCCCAATAGTTTTTTAGCACGAGGTAACTCTAACAAAATATTAGTTAAACAATCTTATATGTTTATGATATGGATTCACTATATCATGTCACCTAGCGAAAACACAGACAAAAACGCTACTTGTAAGCGGCCATGCTTTTTCATATACCCTTTTAGGAACTACAAAACAACTATTGTAAAAGCACCTATGGCGCATAGGACATACTCGCAAGAACAGTTCATGATAAGGTACTATAAACTTAGTATATCGTTTAAAACCAGTATAAATACTACCCCGAGGGGGAGCTCCATTAACTCAGTTAATGAGGCTCTATATTTTTGTCTAAGAACAAAAATGATGCTACCTTGCGTTGGTACTAACATGTTATTTTTACACAAATATTCATTTAATTTTTACTCCAAGGATACTTTATTCTTCTCGTTCTTTACTTTTAGTAACGATCAAGGCGTAAATAGAATATAGGTCGCCTATATGATGAAATTGGTAGACATGCAAGGCTTAAAACCTTGTCCCTTACGGGGTCCTGGTTCAACTCCAGGTGTAGGTATTAATCTAAACTTTTAACTAAGGTAGTGTAAGCTTTTACCTACTATGAATATATATTTGAGTTTAATAGTTCTTGCCCTAACTTTTTCAGTAGTACTTGTCATACGTATACATATAACACACCAGGTAAAAATACTAGCTACAAAACAGTTAGTGTTTTTTAGACTAATTTTATGCCTATTGTTTTTTATGCCTCTAGCATATTTTACTTTACATATACTAAGCTTAACTAACCACTATTCACCAAACCTTCTAATTCAGTTAGCTGTTACAGAACAAACCTTAGTTAGCATATCGCTAGTCTTACACGCAATGTTTGCTTATGTTTTTGCTTTCTCAACAATACACTCAGTCATAGTGTCTAGTTTTTTATATATGTATATAAAGTTGGCACTTTACTATCTTATCAGTTGACTTAAAGCCAAGTTTTTCGAGATAACTAAGCAACTTACCGCAGATATTACTTGTTTTTTTTAACTACGTCTAACATTTGAAGCCTCTCTTTTTTTTTATTAATAACATATATAACATTATTTGTTTCATTAATTATTTATGTTTTACCTATTCTATTAACACAAATAAACTTAAACGCAAAGTTAGGGGTTAGAAACAACTTCTATATTGTAGCTTGTAACGAAAGTGTACTGCTCCTAGTAGCCCCACTATTTTGTTGGTATTTTATAAACTTTAGTTGATGCTCATCAGACTTAACTGCTTGGTTTGGTCATGTGATATTTACAGGTGTTCAGTCCAAGATCTTATACATACTATGCTTTACTTTTTACCTAGTATTATATATTATGTTGTCTACTACTTATATGTCATCAAATGAAATTTACGATTTTATTATAACCCAGTTTAGTTTTCTCTACTGAGTATATTTGCTATTTACCTCAAATTCTGTGTTCACACTAGTTTTTGTTATAGAAGTTATATCAACTCTAGTATTTTTATTAATAACAACGTCAGTTTTTTCTACTACCTTTTTTTATAAAAATATAAATTTTGATAGCAAAAACTTTTTCCAAAACTTGGTACCAATTACGTTTCTTCAGTCTTTATTGTTCTTTTTTTGGGTGTCACTTATTTCGTCACTTAACTTGTTTGTTTTTATAATATTTATTTACAAGAGCCTAGTGACCTTGGACTGGTTCGTAATTGAGCATATATTTTATTACCTAGCTAGCGTCTCCACCTTCAAGAGTTTATTTTTTATTGGTGTCTCATGGTTTTTTATTGTTTTTTCTATATTTCTTAAATGTGGGATAGCTCCACTTTTTATTTGAAAACCTACCTTTTTTAAGGGACTTAGTTTTCACGCACTTGTTTTTTATATCTCTTTTTTCTATTTTTTTTTATTTTTATTCTTAATTATTTTCCTAACGAGCTATATGCATTCAGTGTTTACTTACTACTCTATAATAAATTTGTTATTTATATCATTGGGTTTGTTAAGTTTATTTTTTATACTATGCGAGTCTTTTTATATTAAGACTTTTTTTGCTATGAGTAGTATACTTAACTCATTATTTGTTATGCTCTCTTTAGCCTCAAATCACTGTACTGACTGTCTACTACTAATATAGAAGTATAACGCCCGCATTAAGGGGTGCTCTCACATTTTCAAGTTTCTTTGACCAAATATATAGTATTGAAATTTCTGTGATGTCTTGTGGCCCTTGAATCAGGGGATGCAAATAACTACTTATTATATGAGGGACAAGTAGAGGCATTTTGACCAGGATAACCGAGGGCTATTCATATAGCTGATCTCGTTCACCCATCTACGGAGGCTGATTCCCACTGTGTTATACGCTATCAACAACTAAAGAATAGGTCCCCCTTTTGTTAGAGACTGGGGAGTAAGTTATAGCACCAGTATTAATATACGATGCCACAGTCAACGAGAGGCCACACAATAAGGGTAGAGTGTTTGGGTTTGTTCACTATATGGGTGAGACAAGTTATGTAGCTCGCGCCGCATAACATTAATTATGGTAGGTGTAAACCTATAAACTATGGCTGTTTTAAAAAGTCCAAAAAACAACAAAAGTAAAACTTATTGACGCCATTGTAAAGCTAATAGTAGCAAACTAACTTACTTAACAAACTGCATTAACAACACACCATCTGCTGATATATACGAACTAAGCGTTAAGGTAACTTGAAGGTCGTTTAATTATTCTAAAAATAGGTCTAAACTAAAAACTAAGTTAAAACTAAGTTATTTTTATTAAGTTCCCTTGGTATTCTCAAATCTACTTACAAACATAATACCTATTATTTTTTTATATATGTTAGTCTATAACCTAACATTAATTGGCTTTTTTTGGGTTCTTATGTCTTTTTATAACAGTAACTTTAAAACGCTGTTTTCATTTAACACACTTAGTTTTAGTAGCAGTTATTTACTTTTTTTAACAATTTTCTTATTCTCATTAGCTGGTGTACCTCCCTTTATTGGATTTTTTAGTAAAGTCTACTTATTAAATTTACTTGTAGAACAGAATTTTTCCCTTTTGTTTTGCTTATTTATTGTATTATTGATTTTTGGGCTATACTTTTATGTACAGAATTTACGTTTTTTACATTCTACAAACGCAAAAAGTTTAAACAAAACCTATATAACTAACGAGCGTTATTCATTTGTAATGTTCTATTACCTTATAATACTTTCGTTTATACTAATAAATGGTGTATTCATTGTAGAAGATCTTTTGCTTTATTTTATATGATTACTATACTAATTAAGTTTAAATGGTATTACAACCCAGGAAGTTTAAGTACAAATCGAGACAAAAACTGAGAAGAGTCGATAGGACGTTACGTCTAAAGCGTGATTTAAAATTTGGTCAAGTCTGCCTAATGTTAACAAGACCGCTTCTAATTAATAGCAAAAAGATGTTTAGGCTGAAGTTGTTTTTAAAAAAAGCGGCGAGAAAAACCGACAAAACACAACGAAAAGTTTGGGTAAATACGTTCCCGCATATACCCCTTACTAAAAAAACAGTAGGCTCTCGTATGGGTAAAGGTAAGGGTAAACTCAGTATTTGGTTCAACAAATTATCTACAGGTACTATCCTTATTGAGCTAAAAAATTTAAGAAAAGGTCGTGCTACTTACTTTTTAAAGCAGGCACAGAACAAACTAAAAAGTAAGTCCAAGATAATGTTTACTAGCTCCTGTAGGGAGTCAGTAAAGCTGTTCTTAGGTAGAAGCTCAGTGTCATACCACGCTATTTGATAGTTTTATAAAAACTTATTTTATGATTTAGTTACATTTACTATTTTATTTTTAATTTATTTTTATTTTCGTTAACCTTTTTAATCGTCAGACTTAATATTTTACATAGCATAACGCAGTCTTTAATTTTTCAGGAGTTGACTAAAATATTCATATCTCAGATACTCTTTTTACTATTAGTTATGTTATCAACACTAAATTATTTATTAGACTTTTACCAAGAAGTTATTTACTTGGACAATAATTTATTTACTTTAGGCTTCTGAAAGCTAGTTGATATTAATAGCATGTCTTTGAATTTACTTGACGTTTACCTATACCCGTTTATATATGTTTTCTTACTTGTTACAGTCTTGTCAATAGTTTATTGCTTGTCATACAATAAAGACGAGTTAGTTACGTTCATGTTTTATTGTAAAGTTATCTTAATAGCTGGTTATTTTTTATTTTTTACTAATTCCCTAATTGTTTTCTTTTTTGCCTATGAGATGTTACTAGTTCCGTCATTTTTTATTTTATATAAATTCGCTAAAACCCGAAGAGCCATTGAGGCAGCGTATTTAATGTTCTTTTGAACACAATTTGGTGCACTATTCTTAATTTTTGGGTTTTTATACCTATTTTTTATTGTAGGCAGTTCGAATTTTCTGAATGTCTCGGGTTATTTCTTTTCGAACTTCGAGGTAAACTTCCTATTTTTATGTTTCCTAATTGGCTTTGGTGTAAAATTACCAATATGACCTTTCTATGGTTGGTTGCCGAAAGCTCACGTTGAAGCTTCTACTAATTTTTCAATCTTTTTAAGCGGTGTTCTAGTTAAATTTGCCTTTTTCGGGCTCTTAAAGTGCCTTTTAACTATCGCGCTTGAGCCCTCTTTTATTTATATTTACCCGTTTTTAGTGCTTGGTATAGTCGACGCTGTTTTTAAACTTTTTTACCAAATTGACTTAAAAAAGTTAGTGGCGTATTCCACTGTTGTTGAGATGCACTGACTTACAATTTGTGTTATAAGTGGTCAATCAAATTTAATGTTAGCTAGTTTCGCCATGCTAATCAGCCACGCATTAATTTCAACAAACTCTTTTTTACTGGTAGACGCAATAGCCAGAAGGTTTAAAACTAGATTAATTACTGAGATAAGCGGTTTAAACTATATTTGTCCTAAACTGTTCTTGCTAGTGCTACTTAATATACTACTCTTTTTGGGGTTTCCCGGTTCTATATTCTTTATATCTGAGGTACTATTCTTCTCTTTTTTTTTAGATCTATTCCCAGTGTGCGCCTTATTTTTACTCTTTTTCCTATACTTTGTTGGTCCTACCTTTTTTTTCCGTTCTTGAATGAATATGATGTTCGGTTTTTCTAAAAAGTTAACCTTAAAACTCCCCGCAGACGCCTCAAAAAGAGAGTTTATACTTTTTAGTAGCATACCTCTTCTAATGTACTGGTTAGGTGTAGCTTGACAGTCTTTTATATTTTAATGTTTTACTGGCAACATGTAAACAATCAGCTAACAGAAGGCTACGCTATAAGAAATCTGACAAAAAGTATGTAAAACCCTCATGGGGACGAACGCCTATATTAAAAAAGTCACCACAGGCTAAAGGTATTGTCACCAGGGTTGTAACAATGACGCCTAAAAAACCTAATTCTGCTATACGCCACGTTGCTAAAGTTAACCTAATGAATGGCTTACGCTTAACAGCTAGGCTACCAGGTAGAGGCTACCTTTGTAGTAAGTATAATAGAGTTTTAATAGAAGGTGGTAGAGCAAATGACCTGCCTGGTGTAGGCTATACAGTTATTAGGGGTGCATACGATTTCTCACCTGTCGTAGGTAAAATAAAGCGTAGGTCTATTTACGGCGTCAGCAGACCTAATGGTCACACAAAGTTTATTAGGCGATCACTACGTAGAATTTAAATAGGCTATATACTATGCGAGTTGAGTGAATATCATCAAGAGTTTTGTCACTAGTAAACTGAGCACGAGCTGGCTCTTTATGACCTTTAACATTTGGCTTAGCCTGCTGCGCTGTTGAAATGATGCACGCGGCAGTTAGTCGTTATGACATGGATCGTTTTGGTATTATTTTTCGAGCTTCACCTAGACAATCTGACTTAATTATAGTAGCGGGGACACTAACTAACAAGATGGCCCCATGCCTCAGACGTCTGTACGAGCAAATGACTGAACCTAGGTGGATTTTATCAATGGGGAGTTGTGCTAACGGTGGTGGTTACTACCACTACTCATACTCTGTTGTTCGTGGTTGTGACCATATACTACCCGTTGACACTTACGTACCTGGCTGTCCACCGACAGCTGAGGCACTGTTATTTGGGTTAATCCAACTACAAGGTAAAATCGGTTTTACTTTATCAGAATTAAACGTGTCTTCTGAATGATATGGTAACGACCATGTCTAGTTATTTATAATTAATGAATATTTTAAAGGAGTATAAAAAGTCTATCGCTAGGGCAGTTACTGTATACAAGTTTAAAGCTTTTAAAAAAACAACAAAATTCAAACGATATAATAGAGGCTTAACAAGGTTTATTCTAAATAGGAAAAAGAACGTTTTGCGTAAAAAAAGGTCCTCTTTACAATTTGTTTCGCATCTTACACACTTTTGAACGTTGTCTTATAGTTCGCTACGTGGCTCAATAAGATTTTTTCAAAACCTTAACTTATTTAGGTATTCAAGTAATTTAATCAGTAATTATTTTATGGATAAATTGCATACAAAAGAGTATAACCTTTCCGAAAGCTCTATATGAGACCACAGTTATGTGACAGCCTCTATTTCAAAAAATCTTTTTTTTAACACAAGTTTATTCCAAAAACCTACTAGGTTAACTAATTTATTCTTAAACACAAGAGCTGGTTTCATTTTTGTAGAGAAAAAAAACGCAGAGCTTTTAAATGCTATTTGCTCAAGTGTATTTAGTAGTTACCCAGCACAATATAATAGTGTAAGGTCCTCAAAAAAGGGAGACCTTTTACTTAGTTATCATTTTTTTTTAAAAAAAGCATTTTTACATAACGTTTTTTTTATTAAAACACTTAGAAGAATTTTAACACTAGTAACATTGTTACTGTTATAAAAAGTTTTTTTGTTATCAAAGAAAAATATAGTAAAGTCTTATACAATACAAGACATCCTAAGGCTAAAAAAAGTAGCAAAGACCTCGGGAGCTTCTTTTAATATAGTAAAGTTGTCGACAGTACTACCACTACAAAATAAGTTTAGCAAGCTTTTAATGCGTAGAAAGTGACATAGTGGTAGATCCATAACAGGGCAAATTACTGTGTACTCTAAAGGACCGCGAGTTAAGAGGATAGTACCTACAGTAAATTATGGCTTCCGGAGTAACTCGTTGTTTTTTGTGGGTGGTGTACACTATTCAGGATTTCATAAAAAGATTACTTCCTTAATATTTAACTCTACTGGTGTAGTTACTTACTTACCCAGTAGGTTTAACGACGTCTTTTTTCAATTAAAAAACCTAAAAAAACTTACGTTTAATGAAACACGTCTTTATAAGGAATTATTGCACTTTAAACCACAAGCAAGGATAGTGCCAGTACCCTATATGCTTCTGCAGCAAAAAAAAAACGCAAATATAAGTTTTCTGGAGTTAAAACCATTGCGTGGTATGGAGTACGCCAGAAGTTTAGGTTCATCAGCTAGTATTATCAAACTTGACACTAGAACAGGATTCAGTTTAGTTAAACTACCGTCTGGTGTAAAAAAAGTGTTTTCAGCTTTTTCTTTGTCGTGTGACGGCTCGGCAAACATATCTATCTTACGTAAGCAACTAAAAAGCACTAAAGCTGGTAATTTAGTAGTTACAGGCCGAAAACCTAATGTTAGGGGGGTAGCAATGAACCCAGTAGACCACCCGCACGGGGGCCGTACTAAGTCCTTAAAGTACCCAAGAACACCTTGGGGCAAAACGACTAAGTTTAAGTAATACATATACTACATCGAAAGTTTTAATAACATGACCGCGTACAACAAAGCAAACAACATGTCTAAGAGACACACAAAACTAAATTACCTCTCAGCACAGACACTTAGGTCCGTATATCTAATTAAAGTGAGTTCAATACACCACACAACAGAAAAAAAAATTTTTTCCAGAGGCGGTAGGGTGCCTCTAGTATATACTAACTATGAGGTTGTAATTCATCGAGGTAACAGCCTAAAGTCACGTTGTGTCAGCCAGTGAATGGTAGGTTTTAAGTTTGGTGAATTTACCTGAAATAGAAAAATAGCTCTGTATAAGGCTAAGCAGAAAAAAAAGAAAAAAAAGAAATAAGGTTTGAGCATATATTACAAATATACTGAACAAAAGGTTTATTTTTTGGTGGTAAGTTATTTTACACAAACAAAACGTTTTACGAACTCTTTTACCTAACACCTGGGATTAAAAATGCATTTAAAAAAGGCATTTTAAACAAATTAGAATTAAATAACTCTATAAGTGTTAATACTACGCTACTAACAAACTTTAGAGTAACACATAGGCGTGAGTTAATAGGCTTCTTAAACCATTATTACTCCCAAATCTCGTCAGTAAATAACATTGTCCCTGAGCTAGAGCGGATTAACATAATTAGGCTTTACCTTATAAAATCTTACAAAGGAAGATGTCACTCCTTTGGTAAACCAGTTCATGGTCAGAGAACCTGATCAAACGCGTGATCATCTTATAAACTTAATACGACCCTACGACGCTTTATTTCAGAGACTAAAAACAATTTATTAAAGAATAAACGCCCAGAAAAAATAAATTACAAACTTTTAAAAAAGCGTTTTATGCTAAAGCCAAAAAAAATAAAAAAAGTGGAAGTAAAAAAAACAATATGATTTTAGCAGTTTAAAAAATTATTCACGATATTATAATAAACCCTTTATTTTTGAATTACAACAAGTTATTTATTTACAAAAATATACAACTAGTTTCTTACTTTTTTAAAAAGTTTTATGTAAACTTATTACTACTCGGTGCCGTCATTGCATTTTTTGACACTATGAAAAACTATAATCTACAAAAGCGTAAATCGAGGAAGAGAATTTTCCTAAAAGCTTTTAAAAATAACTTGTACATGCGTATAAAAAAACTTAGTAAAGAAGTTAATATACTATCTTTTACAAATTTTAAAAGGTACAAAAGTAAAAAATTGCGTAACGTAAATACCAATGTTGTTATTCGCCGTTATAGGCGTCGTATACGCACTTTTATTAACCAAAGGTTATTGTTAAAATTACGTCCGACGTTTAATCACTTAAGCTTACAGCTATATTGCACGGTAAAAAAGCCCCTAAGCTATAAAAAACAGTTAAAAAAACTAATCTTATTCAATTTTACACATAAAGCACCTAACAAAATCACAATAAAAGACTTCATTAAAAACAGGCTAAGGAACAGGCTAAGGAACAGGCTAAGTAACAGGCTAAGGAACAGTCTAAGGAACAGTCTAAGGAACAGGCTAAGGAACAGTCTAAGGAACAGGCTAAGGAACAAACTAAGGAACAAACTAAGTAGTAAACTAAGTAGTAAACTAAGGAACAAACTAAGTAGTAAACTAAGTAGTAGACTAAGTAATAAACTAAGGAACAAACTAAGGAACAAACTAATGAACAAACTAAGGAACAAACTAAGGAACAAACTAAGGAACAAACTAAGGAACAAAGTAAAAAAGCTG
>Ga0115004_10003659_pt1 | contig 12461 bp, 5 predicted proteins | sample ArcticOcean_MG_C_10_FD_88737 | JGI IMG/M metagenome (GOLD analysis project Ga0115004, IMG submission 88737) | Marine microbial communities from western Arctic Ocean - ArcticOcean_MG_CB11_90 | ecosystem: Environmental > Aquatic > Marine > Oceanic | place: Arctic Ocean: Canada Basin | collected...
AAAAACGCTTCTCCATTATCATTACAACCAAAAACAACATTTATACAATTACCATTATCAGTATTTGCATTTGCATAAAAATTCAAAGAGATCGAATTTGTACAACCATAAACAATGTCGATACAATTATCGGCAGTGTTTGCTTGTGAATTGTAGTTAAAGGCATCAGATTCCACACAACCTATTACAACAGGCTCACAAGAAATAGGGTCAGGAGTATTCGCTACAAGACTAAAGTTAAAAGCAGTTTCGTCCATACATCCAACTACCACATCAATACATAAATCGCTATTGTTGGTGTTTACATCCGTTTGAGAATTCCCAGTAAATGTTGGGTAGTTAAACGCAGATGGAGCACTTAAACATCCTTCGATAACAGGCACGCAAAGTTCTAAAATATGCGTATTAATATTTAAAGTAGAGTCTTGTGTATTGTATTCATTTAGCGAACCGTTGTTATCGTAATCGTTATAATTAAATGCGCTTGTATTTGTACAACCTTCTAAAATAGGATAACAAGTTGAAATTAGAGTTTCATAATTAAGAGCATCAACATTGGCATCTTCAGCGTAATTGAACATGGAGTTATCCATACATCCAAATACTACTTCAATAGAACATAAACTATAGTCTACCAAGTTCCATAAATCTGTATTTAAAATGGTTAAACTCGCTAGCTCAGAATAATGCTCAACATAATCTGAATTATTACAGTATCGAATAACCTCTTCTTCACAAATAGCATCGTTAATAATAGAACCTACTAATTGCTCTTGAGATCCATCTGCTAAATTAGCCTCTAAATTATAATAGCCAATTTTTGTATCGTCGTTACAATAGAATACTACAGAATCTCCAATACAAGAAGTATTGTCAATTAAGTTTCCATTCTCAGCTGCAAGTCCACCAATAACATTGGTGTTATTATAATAACTAGTGTTTTCGGAATCGTTACAATAAGGGCTTACAACGATGCTGCAAAGAGATACATCGAGTACATTTCCAGTGTCTATTAAAAGGACACTAAAGTCATTCAGATTTTCATCAAATGCATAGTATGCTAAAGAGTTACTATCGTCGCAATAAAAATCAATGGGACTTATACATAAAGTATTGTCCATTACATTACCTCCATCCTCTTTTGCATTGTTACCTGCAACAGAATTGTTTTGTCCGTAATATTGTGAGAAATTAGAGTCGTTACAAAATGCTACTATCTGAATATCGCTACATACATCAGATTCAGACGAAGCGAAATTACCATTCAATACCTGCTGAGAATTTCCATCTGCAACATTAAATGTAGGGAAGTAACTTATAGATTCGCTGTTGTTACAATAAGTAACCAATTCATTTTGACAGGCAGAAATATGAGAAAAGTTTCCTGAAGCTAATTCAGAACCAAATTCTGGTTCAGCAAAATATTCTAAATACCATTCATCTGTACAGTAAAAATCAACTAATTCTTCTCCACATGAACCGTCATTATAGTCTGATAAGAAATCTTGAATCCAATAAGTTAAGAATTCTTCTTCAGTACAACCTGGAGCGTAGTAACAAGTCCCATTATCGGTATTTGCAATTGAAGAATAGGAATTTATGTGTGCATTTACATCTGTACATCCGAGTGCTATTGGAACACATATAGACAGCGTATTAACATCAATATATGGGTTACCAGTAGGTGTAATGTAATTAAATGCTGATTCATCATTTAAACAACCTTCAATTTCAGGAATACAAGCACCTTCGAATTCTACATTTGCAGTAGGATTATAATTTATTTGTGTTATATCTGTACAACCGTATACTTTGTCTATACAAGAATTGTCATCTAGATTTGCTTGGTTATTATAATTGAGAGCTGTAGGATCTGTACAACCCTTAATTTCAAAAATACATAAAGAGTCTGCAGGTGTATTAATATCGATAAAAGCATTGTTAACGTCTGACTGATAATTTAAAGCAGTTGCATCTGTACATCCTTCTATAACAGGGTAACATGTACTTGCGCCCGTTTCGAAATGAACACTATTTGTGTTGGCTAATTCATTAAAGTTATAAGCATTTACATCTGTACATCCATATACTCTAGGAATACAAACCGAGGGTATAAACTCTGTATTAGCGGTTGTAAAAGGATTACCAGTTGCAATAATTATGGCAGCTTCACTAACAATAAAATTATAATTAAATGCGAGTGGATCTGTACAACCTTCTATTACTGGAATACACTGTACCGGAGTATTTACATCTAAAGCAGGATCTCCAACAGGAGCTATAAAGTTAAATGCATAGACATCCGAAAGACAACCCATAATTTTAGGAATACAGATTTCAGAGTTATGAACATTTACATCTATATTCTCGTTTCCAATAGGAAGAATATAATTAAATGCACTTTCATCTAAACAGCCCTCAATTACAGGAATACAAGAATCGTCTGGTATACTAGCAGATGCATTAAAATTCAATGCTAAAGTATTCATACAACCATATGCACTCAATATAAAGCAGCCAGGATTAGCCTGTCCATCTCCATTTATATCATACATATTATCATCATCTAAACCATCTGCTATAGCTAAAAAGGTTTGATTGTTTATCAAATCTTGAAAAGGCTCACCGTTATCAAATCCACCAATTCCATCAATAGATGCATTTGGGTTATAGTCTAAGAACATAGAATTTCTACAACCTAAAACAGGCATTTGATACATAAAGTTAATGTCCAAAAGTATCATCACCGAATATCCATCTGTTGCATATGAGTTTCCAGTTCCAGACCCACTGGAAGCATTGGTGTTATACACTGGAGATACTGAATAAAGCAATCCATCAGGTGTTAGCAACATCCATTGCATACTTTCACCTACATCAAACCCATCTACAGTAGTGGTAAGTTCATCATCACCATAAACTTCTATACCTACATTATTAATATTGTTTAATATATCCTGCTCTTTATTCCATAAATCGAAACCTCCACAAGTTGTTTGACCACCAGAAGAATAAAAAGCACCTATCAAAGATCCATCAGGTATTGAATTGATATTAGAAAAATCACCGGATAACACTACCTGATAAGGAATAAGAATAGACATATTACTCCCTGTATTATTGATTTCGAAGTTTACTATAGACCCCGTATTATATATACATGGAGAGTCGGCATCCTCAGCACTTATTTGATTTACATTCGCAAAAGAGTTATAAGAACCTGCTAAGGCAATAGGATTAGTACAACCAAAAACAGCTGTTTGCACGCAAGAACCGCCTATACTATTAGTGGCAATATATCCTTGGGTATAATACTCAGCAAAAGCAGTATTAGTACATCCAAATAAAATACATGGATCTTCTTCTTCTAGATAAATAGTTGCAACTGGATTGTAATTATAAGCATCAGCATTCATACAACCAGAAATTTGGATAGTAACACATGCTCCATCTAACGATGTATTATAATAAGGGTTATATTCTAAGAAATTCTCATCTGTACAACCTGCATATGGGTATTCTAAACAAGTTCCATTTTCTACTGTTGCTTGTGGATTGTATTCTAAGTATTCTGAATTAGTACAACCATAAACGATTAGTTCTCCACACATGCTAGGGTCTGCGAGTACGGCATATGGAGAAAAATTAAGATAAGCGGAATCCATACAACCTACTATTAGGGAGTACTGACAAGAGTAATCTTCTACATTTACGTAACTACTATAGTTAACGGCTGCTATATCGCTACAACCACTTACTATCAGTTGCGTACATGTAGCATTGTTTTGGTTTGCAAGTACATTGTATTCTAAGTAAAGTGGATCTAAACATCCTTGAACAAATGGTATACAAGTACTATTATTTGCTACTACTACGAGTGCGTTGAAGTTAAACATAGATGGATCTGTACAACCAGTTAAAAACTCACAAATTCCTTCTATATTATTTGTTGCATATTGATTATAATTAATAGCCAGTTCGTTCCCACAGCCATTAACTTCTATACCATCACATATTCCATCAGCATCAATATCGTCGATGCAATCTCCCTGACAATTTAAATTAGTAGCCATCGGATATTCACAATAAAGTGTATCTGTAATGCTAGCAAACTCATTGTAATTACAAGCATCTTGATCTATACAGCCTTCTAACTCTAGTTCATCACAAACTCCGTTAAGGTTTATATCTGATAAACATTCCTGATTACAATCGTAATTCTCTGAAGCAAAAGTACATTCTCCACTATCAGTAGCAAATTCATTGTAATTACAGGCAGTGAGTTCTAGACAACCAATAATTTCATTTTCATCGCATATTCCATCGTAATCGGTATCGTTACTACAATCTCCATTACAATTATAGTACGCTTGAGTTTCTACACAACTAGACCCTAAATAAACCCCTAAAGAATCGTAAACAACAAGACTAGCATTTGCCAAAGGATTGTAATTACATGCTTGTGTATCCATACAACCTTCAACAATTAAGGTAATACATAGGTTATTATTAATTACATCAGAGTTAAAACTGTACTCTAAATAATTAGAATCACCACAAGCTTCTATTACTTCACAGCTAAAATTATCATCTGTAGCTAGTGGATTATAATTACTAGCAATTGAATTAGTACAGCCTGCAATTTCTAGTTGATCACAGATTCCATCGTTATCAGAATCAATCAAACAATTTTGAGTACAATCGTAATTTTCTTCAGGATACTCGCAAGTCTCGTCGTTTGTATTAGCTGAGGGACTGTAGTTACATGCGGAAATTTCTATACATCCTAATACTTTGTCTATACATGAATCATCATCCAGTACAGCTAAACTATTATAATTAAAAGCATTTTCTTGAGTACATCCTACTACTTGCGTCTCATCACAAATACCGTCTAAATTAGTGTCGTTTAAACATCCACCGTCGTAAAACACTACAGAGTCTCCAACTAAAGAGTCTGCACAGTAATTATTAACAGGTACAAATACACATAAATTAAAGTCAGAATACTGAGCATCTAAGTCAGGATTGTAATTACACGCTCCTTGCACCCCACAACCAGGGTTTGTAAATTCACAAGAACCGTCATCGATGTTTGCTAACTCGTTAAAATTATTTGCCTCAAAATTGGTACAGCCTTCAACAAACTCAAAACTACTTCCTGCATTTTCTAAAACTAGAGTAAGTTGATTAACATCATCTGCTATGTTTTGAGCTATTTGTTCAGGAGTTAGATTAAGAACCTCAATTTGCTCCTGAGTTAAAATAATTTCATAAATGACATCTACACTAAAAGCTCTTACCTCATTGATAATAACCTCTATGATCTGTACAGAGCCTTCAGGTAAATCTAATTGGGTCTCTAACATATCAATTAAGTTAGAAACAAAAACTTCATTATCCGATGATACCTCATCGTATACTAAGCTCAACGTTTCTTGTATAGTGAAAGCACAAATACTAGGGTCAATATCCAATACAGTCCCAGAACCATCTATCTCTCCTGAACATTCCTGACAGCCGTCAATATATACACATAAACTATTATCTGTATCTGTGGTAGAGTTAGAATCGTAATTACATGCCTCAATATCTGTACAACCAATAATTTCAGCTGAGTTACAAACCGAATCCTCGTCAGAATCGTTATCTACAATAAGACCTTCTATACATGTTTCACAAACACCATCTACATAAGTACAATCGTCACTATCTGTAGCTAATTCATTATAATTACACGCAGTATCATCTTGACAACCGACCACTTCGAATTCATCACATACGCCATCAGAATCTGAATCATTTAAACATACCTCATCACAGTTGTAGTTTTCTGTAGCATATTCACAAGTTCCCGCATCAGTAGCAGATTCATCATAGTTACAAGCAATTACATCTTGACAACCTACAATTTCTAATTCATCACAAACACCATCTGAATCTGAATCTAACAAACATTCATTTGCACAGTTGTAAAATTCTACAACATAAGTACAATCATCTGCATCTGTTGCAAGACTATTATAATCACATGCCGTTTCATCCTGACAACCTACAACTTCAAGTTCATCACAAACGCCATCTGAATCTGAATCTAACAAACATTCACTTGCACAGTTATAAAACTCCAAAGGCAATTCACAAGAATCATCAGAATCTGTTGCTTCAGGATTAAAATTACAGGCATTAGAATCCTGACAATCTACTACTTCATATTCATCACAAACTCCATCTAAATCTGAATCGTTAATACAAATATCATTACAGTCGTAATTAACATTTGCATAGGTACAAGTTCCATTATCTGTGTTCGCTGATGCATCGAAATTACATGCGGTATTACTCGTACAACCGTAAGGTGTTTCTGCAACACAAAAAAGACTTAATGAAAGTTCTTCGGTAAGAGAAGACATTCCATTGGTATTATAGGTTGTTTGAAAATTTTCAATACTAAATAACGAATCACCGTTAGAAAGATAAAAACTTATTGTTTCACCATCTTGAGCAGCTTCCACGACATCCAAGGTACTAAGATCATCACCATAAATTGGGAGTCCTAAACTACCCGAAACTACAGTATCCGAAACAAATGCTGACCCAACTACGTCGTTAGCATCAGTAACGGCTAATATGAGAGCATTTTCATAATTAGGAATTAATAAACCCATCACTTCACTAGATATGAGAACGGTCATATTTGAACCTGTAGTTAAGGATCCAGAATACGATAACAACCAATCCACACAGAAACCAACACAAGAGCCATCGTCTGTATTAGCACTCTCATTGTAGTTAGCAGAAGCAAAATCTGTACAACCTAAAACAGCAGCAATACAAGAGCCATCATCGCCAGTAGCGATAGGGTCATAATTTAATGCAGTAGAGTCTGTACAACCTAAAATTGCTTCACAGACAAATGTTACTGTTGCAGCAGAGCCTTGAACAGCTAAACCATTTGTAGAATAACTAACAGGTGAAGGCATTCCAACATCATATAAATCTGCACCATCAATTAGCTGAAAAGAAACAAATTCTCCAGCTCCAGCTCCATCAACTTCCACTGTTTGGGTGTCATCACCCCAAAGTGCAATGGTTGTTTGAGTAACACCATAGACTAATTCAGAACCAACTACTACTCCGCTAACACCAATAGCTACAACATATGCGTTTTCATCTGTTATCGGTAAAGAACTAATTAAAGCAGGGGTAAGCATTACAGTCATGTTTGCTCCTGTGTTCCCATTAAAAACAGATGGCAAAAAACAAGCTACAACTTCCTGTTCACAATTTAAAGTTACAGCAGCAGCAGCAGTTTGCAGAGACAAGCCATTAGTAGCATAAACAACTGAGGAAGGCATCTCAACATCGTAGAGTCTGATTCCATCTACTAATTGGAAACTAATAAGCTCATTAGCTAGTGCACCATCAACTACATCTGTAGTTGAACTATCATCGCCCCAAATTGCTATTGAAGTTTGATTTAAACCATCAATGGGCACAGATCCAATTACAATTCCTGAAGAATTTAAAGCAACAACATAAGCATCTGAATTGGTAACATTCAAAGATGTTATCAAATCAGGCGTTAGCATTACGGTCATGTTAGCTCCTGTATTCCCAGAAAAAGAATCGGGAAAATCGCATTGTGCGGAAGTTTGCAGTGAGATGCAAAACAAAGAAACAAACAGTGAAAAGACTAGAGTATTTTTCATAGCTATATGATAATCGTTGTGGGGAAAACTTATTTTTGAAGTGGCAATGATGGGATTAGCGTACTTTTCTTGAGTTCCATTCCTAAAACTGCCGAAGCGCCATCTTTTATGTAAATTGCCATTAAAGGTTTTTGATACGTACATTCAATTTCGTAAATTGAATTATCTTGTTTTTGGGCTAACCAAATCATGCGTTCGCCCATTTCCATTCCGTTATCTGCACCTGGTGGATAAATACCCCAAACTGGAAGCATATTAAAATCGTTTGATTTCCAAATTGCAGAACTTGCACATTTGTAATTTCCTAAATTATCGGTAAAGAAAATACCTACTCGATCTCCAGATACTAAAGAGTCATTTTTAAAACCTAAAATCATTTCAGGATCTAAAGAATCGCTTTCTTGCAACTTACTTATCACAGGATGCCATAAAGGCAACACCAAAACAGAATGATTTGGGCCTGTTCTTTCAAAGGAAAAGTCAATCGTATCTTGAGCTACAATCACAGCGTTTAAGCTAGAAATTAGGCAGATAGAGAATAAAAAGAATAAACTTAGATAAGTTTTTTTCATCGTAGAGGGGGTTTGTATTCACAATAGCTTGCTAATATACGCTTTTAAAGCTTAAAACGACACAAAAACAGCAACAAATATAGGTTTTCATATATGTAACTTACTAATAAGAGTAGAATTACACAAAAACAAGCAGACAAATAAATTGAGAAAAGTCTAAGAATAGTTTACTTTAGCAATCTTTAAAACAGCACTTTGAAACAGTTAAATTACATTCTCTTCAGCCTTCTTTTTTCAATATCAACTATTGGGAACTCACAAGGAGTAGAATTGGTTAAATCCTTCATAGGGAATAGCCAAAAATCAGAAATAATTAGCTTCACTCCTCAAGATGAAATTATGTTGAGTGGTGACTTTTCAGGATATCTAAATTATTGGGACATTCCCAATGAAGCATTAATTATTTCTATAAAAGCTCATTTTGGCAAGATAAATCGCATTGAATTCTCACAAAATGGAGAATACTTTTTAACCTTTTCTACAGAGGATAAAAAAGTGAAAATATGGAGCTTTTCTGGACAAGATACACTCGTTAATTTTACGATCAAAAACAGGCCTCATTTTGCGATTTTTTACGACCAAAATTCCTGTCTTATTGGCGATGAAAATGGCCGTATTACACACAAGGATTTCTTCTATCCTGAAAAAGATTCTTTATTTTACAAAAACTCAATTACAGCAAACGATGCCATATTAAATGAGTCTAAAACTCAACTCGTAATTACGGACAAAAACTCTATTAAAATACTCAATTTAAAAGAGGGTAAAGAGGTGCTGTATGAGATACAAAACCCCTACTCTAGTTTCTTTGTAAAATCAAGGTATTATTCGCCCGAAATACTGATGACTTGGAGCCGCAATGGAATTGTTAGCTTTTGGGACATAAACAAGAAAAAAATGATTCGTGAGTTGCGTGCAAAAAACGATTTTCACGAGCTCTCTATTAATCAATATAGTAAGGTATTGCTAACTGGTTATTACAAAGACAAAGCATTACTTTTTGATCTTACAAATTTAGATCTCGAAAGAGAGCTAGACGAAAACATACAACTAGTAAATACCTATCTTACAAACGAGTACAATCAATTTATGGTGAGCTCAAGTGAAGAAGGAAGACATAGATTAATGCAAGTAAAGGGCGGTTCAGGCATAAAACCACTCTCCTTACAAAAACGTGATATTGAAGTCCAAAAAGTAATTACTGTAGACGCTAAAATATTAAAGCTAGCAGTTTGGGATAATGAACGAGTTGATGGAGACAAAATATCATTAAGCTTAAACGGTAGATGGATTCTTAGGAATTATGAAATTGTGAAAGAGAAGAATCTCTTTGAAATTGAATTGATTCCTAACCAAGTAAATCAACTCGTGTTTTTTGCAGAAAATTTAGGAACAATACCTCCCAACACATCCGCAATAAACATTCAATACGAAGGCTACAACAAAACGCACATAATGCGGTCTAACCTAGACAAAAGTGGCTCTATAAACTTCTTCTTTGAGGAGGCAGAATAATCCTATTCTTATAAGTATCTTTGCCCCAAATATTTCACTATGAAGAGAGTAGTTGTTGGTCTTTCTGGCGGGGTAGACTCTAGTGTTGCCGCCTACCTATTACAACAAGAAGGTTACGAGGTTATTGGCTTGTTTATGAAAAACTGGCACGATACCTCTGTTACTATTTCAAAAGAATGTCCTTGGGTAGAAGACAGCAACGATGCCATGGCTGTAGCCGAAACTCTTGGAATACCGTATCAAACAATTGACTTAAGCGAAGATTATAAAGAACGTATAGTTGACTATATGTTTGAAGAATACAAAAGAGGGAGAACACCCAATCCTGATGTACTTTGCAACCGCGAAATAAAATTTGATATTTTCTTAAAAGCTGCCATGAAGCTGAAAGCAGATTATGTGGCAACAGGTCATTACTGCAGAAAAGAAATTATTGAAGTCGATGGAAAAGAAACCTTCAAACTAAAAGCAGGTATAGACAAGAATAAAGACCAAAGCTACTTCTTGTGTCAGCTCAACCAAGCACAACTCTCAAAAGCACTTTTCCCGGTAGGAAATCTAGAGAAATCTGAAGTGCGTAGAATAGCCGCCGAAGCAGGACTTAGCACAGCAGAAAAGAAAGATTCTCAAGGACTTTGTTTCATTGGTAAGGTAAAACTAACAGAATTTCTACAACAACAGCTAAAGCCTAAAAAAGGAGCTATTGTAGAAATCAGCAAAGAACACCCACTCTTTAAAAACAATAAAGAATTCTCTAAAGACAATGATTCTCTAGAAGCTCTTCAGAGTTTGAGTCAGGATTATATATACACTCCCGAATTAGGCGAAAAAGTTGGCGAGCACAACGGCGCACATTACTTTACGATTGGACAGCGAAAAGGAATGAATGTAGGCGGCAAAGCGGAACCGCTTTTCGTTATTGACACAGACACAACATCCAACACTATATATGTTGGACAAGGAACAAACCACGCAGGTTTATATAGACCAGGATTAAAAGTTCGAAACGTAGATATTCACTGGGTTCGAGAAGATCTTAGATTAAAAGTTGGCGAGACCTTAGAAGCCCTCTCTCGTATACGCTACAGACAACCTTTAGAAAAAGCAACGCTTCACCAAAAGGAAGATGGCTTATACATCATTTTCGAAAATGACCAAAGAGGAATTGCTCCAGGGCAATTTGTGGCTTGGTATATGGAGGATGAACTTTTGGGCTCAGGAGTTATTTCTTAAAGATAATCGATGCCCAAACAAGCTAATTTTTGTCATGCTGAGTCTATCGAAGCATCCATCAATATTCACGCTCTATTCATCGATAAGCTCAGAAAGACAATTAAAACTATTCATCAATTTCGAAGCCATTTTCTAAAAGAATTTCAGAGAATTCATCGTCTGCGGAAAATCTAATTATATTCCCTGACAAACAATGACAAGCTTCACAATCCTCTTGAATTCCATCATTAGTTCTATTAAAATACGAATACTCCACTTCAAGAACATCAGTTAAATAATAACTAATAAGTTGCTCTGGAATCCATCCTGGACTAATAATGGTATCCCATGGGTCAGCACAATAGGTTTCTTTAAAAAGAAAATCAACTTGAGATTGTACGATTTCGTCCTCATCACAAGAACTAATAACAGCGAATACGCCTAACATCGAAATAAATAATAATTTTTTCATAACTAGCTTTAGTTTAATGTCATACAAGCTAAATATACCGAAAATTATGCCAAAAAAAAGGCTTTCCGTATCTACGGAAAGCCTTTTTAAATAGTATTAAATAAATCTACATCAAATCGTTGTAACGACTTTTAATAAATGACGTTAACGCTTCACCTTTTAATAAGCCTTGTGATAATTTAGCAAGATCGGTTGCTCCTTTTATCATTGCAGTTTGGTTTTCAGCATCTTTTTCAGCTAGTATTTTAGCTACTAAAGGATGATTTCCATTTACAACGATGTTGAATATCTCTGGCATATTACCCATACCAAACATCCCGCCTCCACCAGAAGCACTCATCTCTTTCATACGACGCATAAATTCTGAACGTGTAATCGTGAATGGTGATGCAGTAGGACTTAAGCTTTCGAATTGTACTGCGTACTCTTCTTTCTTTACGACAACTTCAATCATTTCTTTCAAAGATTTCTCATCGTCTTCAGATAATACAGAAGGAACTTCATCGTCTTTCTTAATCAGCTTCTCAACAGAATCTGCATCAACACGAACAAAAGAAACATTTTCTTTTTCGGCTTCTAGTTTCTGAATAAGGTGACTAATAATAGGGCCATCTAAAACCAATACATCGTAAGCTTTTTCTTTAGCTTCTGCAATATAACTGTGTTGTGCTTCTTTATCGTTTGTATAAAGAATTACGGTCTTCCCGTCTTTATCAACTTGGTTTACTTTGATTTTTTCTACGTACTCGTTCCAAGTAGCAAATTCACCATCTACATTTTGGTAAAGCGCGAATTTCTCTGCCTTGTCAAAGAATTTCTTTTCAGAAAGCATTCCGTACTCAACAATCACTTTCATATCTTCCCATTTGTCTTCAAAAGACTTACGGTCAGATTTGAACATATCGTTTAATTTATCAGCTACTTTCTTAGTAATATGAGAAGAGATTTTCTTCACACTAGCATCAGCTTGTAGTTAAG
>Ga0115004_10003660_pt1 | contig 12459 bp, 7 predicted proteins | sample ArcticOcean_MG_C_10_FD_88737 | JGI IMG/M metagenome (GOLD analysis project Ga0115004, IMG submission 88737) | Marine microbial communities from western Arctic Ocean - ArcticOcean_MG_CB11_90 | ecosystem: Environmental > Aquatic > Marine > Oceanic | place: Arctic Ocean: Canada Basin | collected...
AAAATATTCTGAGGACTTTGCCAGTACAAAATTCCAAATCATCATCAGCTTCATTTAATCAATTCTTTTGCTCGCGCGAAACTCTAATAATAATAATAATAATAATAATAATAATAATAATGTTACGCACGTGCTGTCAACAAGTTGTACAAGCAAGAGGAGGAGCTTATTACACAACGACAACAAAAACAACAACGTCTTCATCGCAATCATCAGCAGCAGCAGCGCATTCTTGTTCTTCTCTCTATCGCAACAGTAACAGTAACAGTAACAATAACAGTAAGAATAGTAATAGTAGTAGTAACAATAACAGATTTCTCTTCGCGATCAATAGTAGTAAGGGAATAGTCGACAGACTGTTACGTTCGTATTCACAAAGAGCAACGGCGCCAGTTAACAACGAAGAAGAAGATCGTGATAGTAACAGTAACAGTAATAGGCCCGAACGAACTATAATAGCTCAGCCAGCGATGAGTAGTGGTAATAATATTATTAATAACAATAATTTGAAGATTACGCCTTCGCGCTTGGACGCATTTATTGCCGAGAACTTAAGGGAGGAGCTAATAACGAGAGGGTCGATCGCGCGCTCGATTGCGAACGGGAACGTCTTTGTTAACGGCTTGCAAACGAAGAAGAAGACGTATAAAGTGCAGAGAGGAGATGTCATTAAATGTATATTAGAACCGGCGAAGACGTTAACAGCAGAACCGGAGAATATCGAGATAGACGTCGTATACGAAGACGAGGACGTAATCGTCATAAATAAACGAGCCGGTATGGTCGTACATCCAGCGAGAGGGCACTCGAGTGGGACGTTAGTGAACGCGTTGTTATATCACTGTAAGTGTCCCGCGTTAGTAGTGCAAGAAGGGCGGAAAATACCAAAGAGTTTAGATTTTGCTACTGCGGAAGATGAAAATGATGATGAAGACGATGAGGATGAGGATGTGGACCATGATGATGATGAAATTATGCCATATTTAGGACCAACAGCATCAGAAGAAGATACTACCGTTCGTCCAGGAATAGTGCATAGACTGGACAAAGGAACGTCTGGACTTTTGGTCTGCGCAAAAAACAGCGCAGCACACCAAAATCTTTGCGATCAATTTGCTGCAAGATCAGTCAGAAGACTCTACGTCGCGTTAGTTCTAGGCCATCCAAATCCATCCGAAGGTGTTGTCGAGCAACCAATCGGTCGCGACCCACGTAATAGACTTCGCATGAGCGTAGCTATGAGTCTCACAAGCGGGCGATTCGCTCGATCAAATTATAGAACTCTGGAAACATTTCCTTCTTCACAGAATACTGCGACTAGCGCGAGTCTCGTAGAGTGGAAGCTCGATACTGGACGAACGCATCAAATTCGCGTCCACTCAAAATTTCTTGGTTGCGGTATTCTTGGAGATGAAACTTACGACGGAAATAAAGAACGCGTGAAGAAACAGTTATTGTCCAATCCAGGAATAAAGAAAGTAAACGCAGAAGCAGTCGGTAAACGAAGCGTGCGACCGATGTTGCACGCGCGTACGATTGGATTTACGCATCCTCGAACTGGTGAGAGCTTAGATTTTTCTCGAGACGCTCCAGATGATTTTCTCGATCTCTTAGGTGCACTAAAAAAGTTATAGATTTAGAAGGAAGAATAGTATTTTGATATGTTCGTATTTTCTGTGCGGTGCTTTACAATGATTAAATACAACTTATTAATTCGTTCTGTATACAGTAAAGACAACGCGGTCGAGTTCTCTTCTCTCGCGCGTGTGTCTTTCACCCTCTTATCTAATTTTTCTCTTATTTGTGACCCAAAGCGCTCTTTCGCGCACTATTTCCACCTATCGACTAAAATTCTCTCACCTATTTAATCCAAATAGTTCTATTTCTCTCTCTCTCTTTTCCGCTAAACACCCTCCAATGTTTTTCGTACAATTGTCTTGTTTTCCATTATAAAACAAGCAAAACATTTTACATTATTTACAAATGTATTTTAATTTCTGTTTAAACAATTTTCAACCAACTTCCTCGATGTGTGTATGTAAAGATGCGCGCGCAAACAATTATTTGTTCATGTTGCTGTTATGCGCCTTTTCGAGGAGTAGTCTTAAAATCCGCTTCCCAAAGGGCGAATTTTTAATAAGCGGCAAGTGAGGACGAATTCTCTCCACTAAATCCGAGTGTAACGGTCCTTTTGTAACCATAAGTGTGCTTTGAACGACGTAATTTCCATACGGATCCATCAAAAGTCTGTCCAGTAACGGACTCGACATAATTTCACGAACAACGACGTTTCTGTGCTCTTCCAACTGATGGTCGGCGAGTTTCAAACACTTTTCTACGACGTTGGAGGAGAACTTTTGCATTGACAATTCGGCATAGTTTCCAACTAAACGCATCATAACCTCTGCATTCGCCCAAGACAAACCTAGATCCAAGATGTATTGCACGACGTAATTTCCAAACGGATCGCGCGCTAAAACCAACGCTTGGTTGGCAATTTCTTGAACGAGCGGTCGCTTTTGTTCTTCAGTCGCATGGTCGATGCATCGCTGTAATACACAGCAGCCGTGACGATGAGTCGCAATCTCAACCGAGTGCTTCTTGGCAGCGTCATAAATAAACTGATTATCTTCCGCAGACAAACGCTGCAAGCAACGTTGAACTACGTGATTTCCGTTCAGATCTTTGATGAGAGTGACGACGCCAGGACGTAAAGCCTTTGTTGTGAGCTCAATTTCTTCTTCTGAACTTAAAGTTTCGATGAGTTTTTGAACCGCTCTCGTTCCGTGCGCGTTCAAAGCAATAGATACCAACTCTGGCAAGCCAGTGTTTGCGTTTTCGTTTATGACTGAGACAGCACGGACAACGTCAGCTCTTTGTTTATCCGAGCAACACTCCAAGAGTTTTTGCAAGAGATAATTTCCGAACGGATCCATCATCAAGTCTACAGCCTCTTCAATAATCTCATCAAAGCACGCATCTATTGCCGCAGAGCCATCCTCATCAAACTTGCGCTGTAAGAAGCGACAGCCGTATTGGTCTCTGGCCAAGATTGAAATTTGACCAACGCACTCTTCAATACAGCCGAATCTCGAATCCATTTCCGCGAGCTCTTCCGCGGTTGGAGGAGAAGATCCAGTCGGTACGGCAGAATTCAGAGAAGATAACTCCGGGTTATTCGTCATCGGATTACCACCACGATTGCCGCCACCGCCACCACCATCGTTATTTCCCCACGCATTGTTCCCACCATTTTTACCACCGTTGTTATTATTTCGTCCACCTCTGGACCCTCTTCTTCTTTCACCATCTCTGCCATCATTATTATTTCTTTGACCGTTTCTTTGACCATTACCACCTAAGTTTTGTTGTTGTTGGACAAGTGGATTCATTCCGTTTACGATGTTCGTGAAACCCAAATGCGGATTGCCATTAAGTTGCGAAGCGAGTAGTCCAGCGGCAGCGGCGTTTGCGCCGTTCGTTAAATCTGCATATCCACCAAGATTCAATCCAGCGCCTCCTGCATTAATATTACCTACAGGGAATCCCATACTTTGCGGATTTACCATGCCAGCGCCGCCTTGCAAACGCACCAAGTGCTGCAGCTGCTGTTGCTGCGCGTATAGCGCCGCCGCATATGCAGCTTGATAAACTTCAGCAACGGTGCCACCATTAGCTGCGACTTGATTAACTGCGCTCACATCGAATCCAGGTAAAGCGCCCATACCGCCCGCCGAGTTTGGCATCTGTTGTTGCAAACCCATATTCGCGTTGTATTGCATCTGTTGCTGCATTTGTTGAAACTGGTTCATCTGCGCCTGCTGCGCAGCTTGCTGTTGTAATAATATTTGCTGTGCGTATCCCGAAGCGTCTGATGTTCCGACAACACCTCTTCCCATCAAATTGGAAGGCATGGCTGCAACTCCAGCAGACATTGTCGTTTGGTCGCCGCCAAGTCGAGATGAACTATATAAAGAATTAAGTCCGTTTGAGGAACTGTGCGGTGGTAAAGGTGCAGTTGATGGTCGCGTTAAACCGTTCGCGACTCCAACCAAATCAATGTTACCAAATGCAGAGGCTAAACCATCCGTGCTATTTGGATTTAATCCTCGACTGTCTGCTCCGCCGCCGCCGCCACCACCGCCGAGGGAATCTCTAAATGTTCCTCCGAAGCCTCGTGGCGCGCCACCAAGTGCATCTACACCGGTCTTTCCGTTCGAATCTACAAGGCCACCGTTTGTGTTCACACCGCTATTGTTATTTAAGTTGTTTGTATTCGCGAAACTCCCAGAGTGGTTATTCGAGTAAAACGAATCGCCAAATCCGCCGGACTTGCCTAAACCAGACTGTGACGATGAGGACCCAATCGCCGATGCTGCTCCGCCTACGTATGCCTATAAAAGAAATATATATGTTAGTATTCTGTGCGTCTATTTTATATATCATGCTCTCTCTCTCGCTCGCTCGCTCGTTCATTCATTTCACATCTTTCACTCAAAAACAACAACACACACACACACACTGTAGAAAAAAACATTTTCGAAATTTCAAAGCTCGCCGCCGCCGCTCGAAATCGCTGTCGTTCATACATATGCGAAATCCAAAATCGAATTCGAACAAGATTTTCACGCGAAAAATAATGGTTACTGTTATTAAATTAACGCACCAAGTCAATTGCCGAAGCACTTCTTGGTGGAATAAGTCCCTCGTCGTTTTGTCTCTGTTGCGCCTTGTTCATTATGTTCGTATTTCCGAGACCACCGTTCGAGATTTCGTCGCTCAAAAGTCTCGAAAAACTCGTCTCATAATCCCTGTAAAAGAAAGAAAATAAATGGTTAATACAATTCTCGTTCATTTTTGTGATTTTCTTTGAATAAATCAATTCGCATTAAGGTTTTCGAAGGCCATCTATTCGTCATCACGCGTGTCGGCGGAAAACAGCGCAAATTTACACGCGAGACAGAGCGAGAGAAGACAGAAAAAATATGATACATAAAACGTACCGCCAAGATGGAGACGTCGATAAGTTATCCTTTCCTGGTGGACTTTTAGAATAAGAGTCCATTTTTCTTCGAATATTCGGGCCTTAATGGCTGACCAAATCTTCGAAAATATGCGGTTTGCGTCCGAACTCGCGTCTATTAGTTACTATGCGCGCAAAAATTTATGTCGTCCGATGTTGGAAAAGTGGAAAAAGTGGAAAATTGCAGAGAACGGTTTTTTCCATCATCGCGACACAAGAAAGTTTAACTGCCTCTGTCTCTCTATCTCATATTACTATTATCATTATTATCATTATTAATAAGAAGAAGAGGAAGAGGAAGAAGAAGAAGAAAAAAGATGATGAATGATTGGTTTCTTCATGGCAGACGAAGGAGTAGTGTTCTTAAGTTGGACGAATTAACTGTAGTAGGCCGTGAACACCCTCCAGATGATGATGATGAGATTAATAAAGAACGACAGTCACAGACGACTTCGCCTGTTCAAGCATCTGATGTTCGCGCAATAGCACGCTCGTTGCACGTTGAACAAACGAATAATAGTAATGATGATTCTAGTACTAATTTTGGGCAGACACCAACGACGAAGAAGACGACGACGACGACGATTAAGAAATCGTTCATAAAAGAATACGTTCTAGCAGAGCTCGGATTGGCACCCTCGACTGAAAGCGCTAACGGAGAGAGAAACAACGCAGAATTAGCAAACGCGAGACAAAGAGTGTTTGATTTACTTTGGCACTTACCGAGGGAGTTAGAGCGCTTGTGTTTTTACGGCGCTTTGTTATGCGGCGACGCAATTTTGGGCATCTTAACATCGCTTCCAGTACGCGTGTTAATGTTAACATCGAGAGGGTTCTTCGCGCTCGTTAAGAGTTATTTCAATCCAGCAAAATACGCAGCTGCTGTTGGATTGCGCAAGAAAACTGATTCATCCCCCGCAGATGCAGAGGCAGATAGTGGTCAATACTCTCCAGTGACGAGAAGGAGGTCGTGGGCAAAACATCCGCTTGCGAGAGAACAACTGCTAGATTTTCTTTGGTTTTCCATGCTCGCCGCGGCTATATTTTTAAGCTATTCCTTGGACGTTTCCGTTTTGTATCATTATGTTAGAGGCCAAGAAGTGATTAAACTCTATATGGCCGCCTCTGTATTAGAATGTTTTGATAAACTGTGCTGCTCGTTCAATGGAAACGTTTTAGACGCTTTGACGTATTCAGTCGATCGAATGGTTGATACGGCTCAAGATAAATTTTCCAGGAGACGAGACGTCTTCGTATGTGCTTTAAACTTACTCGTTGACGTGATATTATCAACTTTTGCAACGGCTTCGCATACGTTTGTTTTGTTGCTTCACGCGGTGACTTTGTCAGTGGCGATGAATTCGCATACCAACGCAATGTTGTTAGTCTTAATCTCTAACAATTTTTCTGAAATGAAAGGACACGTGTTTAAGAAGCAAGACGAAGCGAAATTGTTTGGAGTGACGAGATTGGATATCATCGAACGCGTACATTTGACTGTCTGTCTTCTCTTTGTCGCGGCGCAAAGAATAATCGCAGCCGGGTCTATTTCAGGAGGATTAACGAAGAAATTTGGCACCGATTGCGTCTTGGTTTTGGGTAGCGAAGTCTTTGTCGATATTGTAAAGCACTCGTTCATGGCAAAATTTAACAATTTACGACCAGCGACTTATAGAAGATATTTTAGGCAATTCTGCCGAGAGCACGTAAAATTGGCACAATCGTATAAAATTCACAGAGTTGTCGGCTTTGTACCACTCGCTCCGGCGGCTTTATTATTAAGAGTTGTTCCTCCGTTATATGAAACTTTACGCGTTGGAGATTCATATCATTCGCGCAGCAAAAATGAAGAAGTGGCATATACGGTAACGGAGTCTTTTGCTGCAGGCGTGTTGGGTTTCTGTATTTTAGTCATCCTTAAGCTCATCTTTGGTCTGTTGTTACATCACTACGGCGTCAGAATGCTTCAATCTGAGATTGAAGAAAAACAGCGCAAATTAGAGAAAGAAGAGGTGGGAAGAAAGAAAGCTGATGATGATGTTCAAGTAATTAGTAGGAAAATAGCAGATGATGATGCTTTACAAACGCCGAATTTTAAGGTGTCTATGTAGTATTAGAGTCTTTTAGTGTACACAAGTATATAGAATTTAGTAATATAAACATGAATGTTTCTTTCTTACTCAAGTGCGGTAAGAACCTCTTCATCTTTGCAAATCTTCACCGTCAACCTTTTCAGGTGGTGTTGGTGAATTCAGCGTCTCTGACCATTCTTCTGGAGATGCACCCAACTCTTCTGCTAAATTCCGCCACACGCTTAACGTTCTTTCGGCTTGTGCCACTTGCACGCGTGCTAAGCCTAAAAGCATGGATGAAAAGTCTTCCACGCGCTCCTTCTCTGATCTAGCAAATTCATTCGATTGTCTCGCTCGAATGCAATCATATTCTCGTCTCGCGTTTTCTGCCAATCTGTTTGTTTCTTCGAGTTCTCTCTTTAACTGCTCAATTTTTGCATGTTTAGTAATATCCGGAGCGAGCTTACTAATTCTTATCGTTAATCTTTCCTGATCGGACAGTAGAGTTTGTAACGAAAGCAATGTTTCCGCTCGAAGTTGTGTTGCTCTTCGCACCGATGGCATTAAGTTTAAGTGCGCATGTAACGGGTCCATCGCTTTAGCCAACTGTACAGTAGCAGCACGCGCGATTCGAGAGGCTCGCACGGAGGCATTACCAACTTTACGGAAGATTTGTGCAGCCGTTGCCAATCGCGTGCCCGGTTCAGAATAACGACCTGAAATTCCCGAAGCTTCTTCTTCGACTCGCGCAAATTTCATACACTCTAATCCAAAAGCGCCTAAAGAATCTGCAAATTTCTCTTCTCTTTGCAAAATTTTCTCCGTTTTCATGCTCAACCCACACAGTTCTGTCTCAAGTTTTGTTGATTTCTCTTTATCGACTAGAAACTGCGCATCTTCTTCGACAATTTTCGGTTTTGCGGATTCGATACCGAAAGCTCCGCCAACTGCAACGACTGCTGAAGACGTTGCCATCGATTGACGAAGTTCTCGAAAGAATTTACCGACTGATGACCGACTGTTTGGAGAAACTGCTGGTGCTGCTGTCGCGTGAGAAGATACGGGAGTTGGAGATGTCATCATCATCGATGCTGAAACATTTTGCTGCGTAAAAATTGCGCTCCCACCGTTGCTAGCTGCTGCTCCCATCGGAGAAGTAGGATTTATGCCTCCAATTGGCGACGAGGCCATCATGTGACTATCCGGTGCAAATTGCATGCTTGGAGACGATTGTTGAACCTGTTCGTGTTGCTGATAACCTGGTAGCAGAGAAGAAGGTGGTATTGAGGTAGTAGAAGGCGTGGCTAAAGCGTGCCATTCTCGCGACTGATGTAAATCTTGCTGCGTCAAAAACACTTTCAACGCTAACGATGATGACCTTAACGATGGATGTTTAATCAATTTTTCGAGGTAGTTTTGTAACATGAGCTTCCTCGACTGTACGAACGCTTCGTCGCCTAGTCGTTTTATCGATTTCTCTGGTCTCGGAGGAATGAAATACCCACGATGAGATTCTAACAATCGATCGTGTAACTGCACAAAGTCCGAAAAACGTCGCCAAACTATTGCTTCTTTTTGCATAAACTTTTCCGAATTCGTCTTGAAATTAATTTTATAACGAGTTACTTTCTTTGAAAGCCCGGCGCCGCCTTGCTGATTGAACTCCGATTCCGTTTTTGCTTCAGAGATGTATGCAATGAGCTCAGTTTTCTTTTCGTCACCTGGATTGACTAACGTTTCGTCTTTCGAAGGATCGTAAGGAGGATAAAATTGAAACTGCGGCGAGAGCGACCCGCTCATTTGTTGTTGTTGCTGCCGTTGTTGTAGTTGAGTATATATTGATTGTTGCTGCTGCTGCTGTTCTGGTAGCAGTAATGGTTGTTGTTGCATAGAAGAATCAAACGTTTCCGCGCGCATCATCGCCGGCGCCGTTGAATTCATCATCATCATCATCGAATTCCCTGGCTGGATAGCTGGATTGGCGTACATTACCGAGTCTGCGTACGAAGGAGGAGGAGGTTCAAAATCACTCGAGGAAGATGCTAATGTTGGTGCTGTTGTAGTTGTAGTTGCTGTTGCTGAGACTGACTTATTGAATGGCGAATTGAATCTTTCACTCTCTGCCGCTTTGTAATATCGCCTGTTTTGTTTTTGTTCTTCTTCGTCTTCTTCATCCAACTGGATTTCCACAATTTCGTCTACTACTTTTGCTTCATTTTTGTCGCCGCTTCTATCTTGCAATTCGACTTCTTTCATTGAGTCCGATCCTTCCTTCTTTCGTGCGCTCATTGATGCTATTTCTTCCTCCTCTCTCTTGGACAAAGCCGATTTACTTCCCGGTATGAATGTTTCAAACGCCGCTAAAGGCGATGCTAAATTATCATCTTGCATAATGCTCCCATGAAAGGAATACGACGTTTGTTCGTGATAACTTGCCATTTGCGATAAAGGATCGTTTTTCGCTGAGAGGAATGATGACGCAACGACGACGTTCTGAGCCGTGATATCGACAACGTCTTCGTCGCCAAAGAAATTACTATCATTATTATTCTTTTGCCCATCTTCATCTTCTTTTTTGTTTTTTTTCACCTTGCTATTATTAGTATTAGTATTAGTATTAGTATCATCATCATCATCATCATCATCATCGCCCCAAAGTGATGTCTTTTTCGTTATTAACATACTACTATTATTACTATTACTCGCGCGAGCTGTATTCTGTTCCATACCATTATTATTATTAAATTGTTCCTTTTTATTATTATTAATACTATCGTTTCTTGTTGGTGGTGGCATGAGATTATTATTATTATTATTATTATTATCTTCGTCGTCGTCGTCGTCTCCACTGGCGAATGGATTCTCGTCCATTTTGTCTTTTGTCTTTTTCTCTCTACCGTATGCTCACGCTTTCTTTAAAGAACTTTAAAGAAATACGCGCGTCTTTTTATTGTTCGTGCCGAGTTTTGCTCTACTTTGATTTGTTGGTGTCACACTTTAAAACTCGCAACTGTTATTCCAATTTTATGACAGTGACTGCTGCTGTGCTGATGAATGACTTGAGCGAGATTCAACCCTAAAAAGGGTGAAAAACTTCTTCTCCTTCATCAAGTTTTGAAAAGAGAAGTGAGAAGATGAACGAGGCGACCTTTTGTTCCTCTTTGCTAATAATAAGCAGCGCACAAAATCGTGATATATATAGAACTTATTATTATTGTGTAAATATCACATAAAGGAAACACACTAATATAATATATATATGCCGCAACTGCTGTTGCAAACAACACCGAGACAAAGAAACTCTAATCACCCTCACGTGTTTGTGAGACGAAAATCAGTAACACTAAGAAGACAACGCAGACGTCAGTTCTTCTTCTTATTGTTACTGTTCTCGATTGGCTGGTATAACTTTTTACCGGGTGTAATACATTGCATAACTGGCTATTATAAAGCGCATGGAAGAAGATATTTAGGAGGATATATAGATAGACCTAAACCGTGTGAACCTACAAAGCTAGCGCCGAAATATTTACGCGATTTGCCACAGATATTACCAAACTTGGACGACCCAGATTTATCGAACTTGCCAGGCATAAAAGTTGAAAACGCTAAGGTCGGTATTATAGTCATTTGCGATGCGAACGTGCACTCAATATGCGCGGCTTCAGTAGCTAATAAACAAGCATATGCAGATAAGCATGGATATGATATGATATACGATGAGAAAATTGTCGACATATCGAGGCCGGCGTCTTGGAGCAAATTATTGGCGATGCGAAAGTATTTACCGAAGTATGACTTTTTGTTTTACGTAGACGTGGATACGATTATAATTAACTTTGAGGCAAAATTAGAGGACATAGTGGATTACGAATACGATCAAATATTAGCGGCAGATAAAAATGGGTTAAATTGTGGGGTTTGGATGATTAGAAATACAGAATGGAGTTTATGGTTTTTAGATGAAATGTGGTCGCAATCGCAACTCGTTGAAGCGGCGCCTTGGCAAATGTTGTTCCATTTTGAACAACGCGCGTTCCATTACTTATATCAAACAAATATATGGAGAAAAAAAGTCGGTGGTGAAGAATTCGAGAAAGCAAATACGGTCAGAGCGAGGACAAAAGTCGTAAACGCTTGCGTGTTTAATTCCCAATTAGCTTTTTATGAAGATGGAGATTTTTTAATACACCTCGCTGGATTAAAAGGTGTGTATAAATGTTTAGTGTTTAGAAGTTATTATAAGGACGCGTTGAAGAATTTAGAACAGTGGGGGAGCTTGTCAGTTGAGGCAGATGTACCGCCGCCGAGCTATTACGAGTGTTTCTTTGGGAACACGTAATAATAACGAAACTTGTCGCATTCGCGCAAGTGCGCTCGAGAAGAAGAGAAATTGTGTGGAGAGAGAAATAGTGTAGTAATGTAGTTTATTGATTTATTTATAATATATAGTGTAGCACGGAATCAATTCTGTAGTAGTTGTTTGTATAAACGAAAAGCATTCATAGGATGGACAGGACATCAGGCATTTTACCATTTTTACCATTTTTCGATTTTGCATCCTCATCACTCCAGCACTCGCACGCCGAACGTCGAATCATCACAAAACAAAAACGAAATTAAAATTAATATATAAAAATTATGGGTGATACCGTCACGCAGCTACAAGACCAAGTAAATCACGTCTCAATGCTCATGTTTAATTGCATTGGGACTTTACAGAGAGATTCTCTTCCAGCAGAGCGCATTGGAGAACAACTGCAAGACTTGAGTGATGAAATTCCAAAACAAATCGATTTAGTAAACAAACAACAACAACAACAACATTTAAAGAAAGGAATAACGAAAGAACAGATTGCAGAGATGACAAAACAGTTAGTAGATGCATCTCGAGTGATCAACAGTCTCGCCGATCAGCTTCCAGATGCAGAAGGTACACCGGAAGAACAATTGAAACGAATAGAAGAATTACAAGAAGAACACGAGAAAATAGAGGAAACGTTGAAGAGGGAGTTGGAAATAGCTCGGAAGAAATTGGACGAAATAAACGCCGAGTTTGAACGTTTGGCTGATAAGGAATTGGGTTTTTAGATTATATATGTGTTATAGAAAGAGAGAGAGAGAGAGAGAGAGAGAGAGAGAGAGAGAGAGTAGAATATAGCGCACGCGCTTGCATCGCGCGGCGGCGAGAATTTTAGATTAGACTATAAGTATAGCTACAACGTTAAGAAAATACAAAACTAATATAAGGTGTTTTTACTAAATTACTCTCTCTCTCTCTCTCTCTCTATTACTTAAGCAATGAAGAAACGGCTTTTTCGATATCTTTTTCGCTCATCCCATTCAATGGCACGCTCTTCTCTT
>Ga0115004_10003672_pt1 | contig 12428 bp, 8 predicted proteins | sample ArcticOcean_MG_C_10_FD_88737 | JGI IMG/M metagenome (GOLD analysis project Ga0115004, IMG submission 88737) | Marine microbial communities from western Arctic Ocean - ArcticOcean_MG_CB11_90 | ecosystem: Environmental > Aquatic > Marine > Oceanic | place: Arctic Ocean: Canada Basin | collected...
CGCCTCCCTCCTCGTCATTTGTTCCTCGAAACCGCCTTTGTAAAACTGTTTCAGTCTTTCTGGCCTTAACATCCAGCGTTCTACTGAGAGGATCAGTTGTCTCGCCGTTAAGGCGGTCGCGGCGAAACCTAGACCGAGCGCTGCCATCGTAGCCATGCTCTGTTTACGTTTTTCTTCTTCTATGAATTATGACGAAAACGATGATGATATTGATGAGCTTATTAATCAATTTATTATTATATTACGTATTACGTATTATTATTATGATGGAGAGAGAGAATGAAAAACATCACTTCTTTTCTTCATCGGAAGAAGAAGCAGAAAAATGCCTCCGAAGAAGCAGAAGAAGGAGAACAAAGAGACGACGACGAAGAGGAAGAAGAACGATGATGGTGGTGATGATGATGATGATAACGAGCGCGCAAAACTTAGTCAAACGGAGTTAAATAAAATGACCGTGAAGGAGTTGAAACTGATGTTGGACGAGAAAAAGTTGAGCACTGTTGGCATTAAGAAGGTCTTAATCGAGCGCTTATTGTTATCATCGTCAGAGCAAAAAGAAGAAGAAGAAGATGATAATGTCGTCGTTGATGATGTTGATGATGAAGAGAAGGCGGCGAATGTAGGCGATGATGGTGATCAAATCGTGAATAACAAGAGAGAGAAGGAAGAAGAAGAAGAAGAAGACAATGATCGAGAGAAGAAGCAGAAGAGGAAGAGTCCTATGACCGAATGCGCCACTGATTGCGTTGAAGAAGAAACGACTGCGAAGAAGAAGGAGAAGATTATTCCCTTGCCAGGAAAAGGAGACGATAAAACGAGAACGTGGGATGATAACGATGACGATTATGATTTGGATGAATTCGATTTTGATGATAATATCGAAACGTTCGTTGATAAAGGATTTTTGGAAACGAAGATTTGGCAAAAAATACGCGAAGGCACGCGAAGTACGACTACAGAAGATCAGTATCCACGAAGGAACGTAGTGATTGCGTTTGCGAAAGTTGTCGTGTATAAGGCGAGGACGATGAACGTTCGAGACGCGTTTGAGACGCTCGGAAAAGAAGAGGAAGATCTAAATGCGATGAAAATGACCGTAGAGAAACTTACGGATATCGTATTCGAACATTGCAATTTTGATGGTGTTAGAAGTAAGAAGTTGGAAACTCGCGATCTCATAGCAATCGTTCGCTTTTTTAACGTTCTAATGAACGCTTTAGAGAATGATTGCGTGAGAAAAGTAGCTTTACCACTTGTATCGATTCAAATTTGGAAAGCTTTGAACGAATCAAAACTTGATTTAGAACTTAAATCAGCCCCGAATGAAGTTCAGAAGAAATGGCAAAAGTTAAAAAAGAAAGAGTTGAAACAAGCACCGACGGATGTTCAATATAGACGAAACTTTTGGCTCGCAAACATAACAAAGATGTTTTGCAAGCACTTGACGACGGTGAATGAAAACGTCGAATCTGTTCATTTTTGCGCCTATTATCTCGAGTTCGTAATTGATTTACTTTCGCAACTTCCAACGAGGCGCTTTGTTAGAGCCATCTTTGACGATCAAAACATCTTTGTCAAAGGTAATTTTCTCCTAAACGATGACGATGATAAAAAACGACAACATGTTCTTTTGAGACAACTTTTAGAGATGGCGAAAGATTTCTACGACTTTGAAGTTGATAATCATACTGGCGAAGCGTTGAGTGAAGACGATATCGATGCAAGACGATCAAATGATACGCTCGCGTTCCAACGTCTATTGTTTAAATTCTGGCCTGATGAGTTGAAAGAGCTCGCGCTATCATCCTCGCGAATGATTGAGACAAAATCGAGTTTAACGAAACAATTGAAGAATAATTTATCGAGCGATGAAATAAGAAAATTGTGTTGCGAACAATTAAAATTAACCACGGAAGATGACATCTTAAGTGAAGATGACACTTTTTTGCTTGATGTCATTGCATTTCACTTTGAAAAACGACAATCGCGTAGAGAAATGGTTAATAAGCTTCCGTTATATCCAACAGAAGATATTTTATTCGACGAGTCTCTCGTGCCGTCAACGGATGAAACCAAAGATGCAAAACAACAAAAAAAGAGCAACAACAAAAACAACAACAGCGCGTTACCACTTGCGTTACCAAAGTTAAATTTGCAGTTTCTCACGTTTTCTGATTATCTATTGCGTAATTTCAATTTGTTTCGCTTAGAAGCTACTCACGAAATCAGAGCTGATCTTTCAGACGCGATTCAGCGCATGCAGCCTTCAAAGGATGGTAAGAGTTTTCGAGGTTGGGCGAAAATGGCTATGATGATTCCTAAAGATGACCCAGATCAAGAATCAGTTCAAATTTCGTATGTTGGCAAACCAAACGTTGGCGAAGAGAAACCGTCGAAGGTTCGAATCAAGATTAATTTGAACTTCTCGTCAGCTCGCGAGGACGTTTTCAAAGAATGGGACGAACTTAAACGATTCGATGTTGTCTTTTTAGTCAAAGCGAGGCAAGATGCTGAATTCGGTAGTGGTGATTCTAAGAATATGGAGTACGTCCGCGGTGCAGAAATTGTTGATATTAGGGACGACAGCGGTGTTCCTGCGAACGAAGGGTTTCCTGAGCAATCGAAAGATTTCGTAAATATTAATAAAAAGATTCAGCTGCCTAAATGGCACCAAAAACCTTCTCCCGATGCCATGGACGAAGGACCAAAGAAACCATCAGGGTACGATCGCATTTTTACGTTAGAATTAGATTGTGCCCAATATCAGCGCGATTTAGAACTCAACGATGGCGATGTAGCAAGACTGCACGAAATGTACAAAAACTTCAATTGTGTCGTTCGAAGACATCCGAAGGAGAACAATTTCAAAGCCATACTCGAGTGCATACGCGATTGTTTGAACCAAAATACGAACGCGCCTGAGTGGCTAACCGATGTATTTCTTGGATACGGCGACCCTGCATCGGCTTCACCGGATGCTTTAGAGATTGAAATTACAGAGAATAATAATCAAAAGAAGAAGACAAAGATTGATTTTAAAGATACGTTTTTGGACGAAGCGCATTTGCGAGAGTCTTTCCCTGGGAAAACGATAGTTTTCGATTCAAAAACTCCGCAACCGCCATTTAAGGTGACGTTCGATGCAGTTGCTGATAAAGATGCCAATAATGTTACAGTGGAATCGTACGTTCCGCCAGATCCAGGTCCATACCCGGAAGATATCAAGAACAAAAACTTGGTTCGATTCACGCCGACGCAAGTCGACGCCGTGAAATCTGGCGTTCGCGAAGGTTTGACTTTAATCGTTGGTCCACCTGGTACCGGGAAGACAGACGTAGCGACGCAAATTTTACATTGCTTGTATCATACGAATCCGAATCAGCGCGTCGTACTCATCACGCACTCTAATGCGGCGTTGAACGATTTGTTCCAGAAGATCATGATTCGTGACATTCCCGAACGCTATCTCTTACGTCTAGGAAGAGGCGAGGAAGATTTAACGACTGATAAAGATTTCTCCCGAACCGGCCGCGTTGATTATATGTTACGTAGACGTTTAGAACTTCTGGAATCTGTCGAAAGACTAGCAATGAGCATCGATGAGAGTTTAGCAAATGTTGCGGATACTTGCGAAACGGCTGGTTTCTTTTGGAAATCCAAAGTTTTAGCATTGTGGGAAAGATTCACATTGACAGTTATAAATAACGTATCTACGCCTGTTTCGGTCGATCGCATCCGGGATTATTTTCCGTTTGCAAAGTTCTTTGCAGACGTTCCCTGTGGGTACGAAAATTTGTTCGGTGGAGAGGACATCGAATACGCCATTCGCAAAGCGAAAGGATGTTTCCGCCATTTGGTAGAAATGTTTAAAGAACTCGAAGAATGTAGATTTTTAGAACTTTTGAAGATGCCGAAAGATCGTGCAGAGTATTTGTTAACAAAACAAGCAAAGATCGTTGCCATGACTTGTACGTACGCGGCGTTGAAACGAGCAGATTTTCTCGACGTTAATTTCAAATACGACACGGTTGTATTTGAAGAAGCTGCGCAGATTTTAGAGATTGAAAGTTTCATTCCATTAGCTTTACAAAAAGCAAAAGATGTTGATGGACACTCGCGATTGAAACGAATTGTCATGATTGGCGATCATAATCAGTTACCGCCAGTGGTCAAGAATCAAACGTTTTCGAAGTTCTGCAACATGGACCAAAGTTGCTTCGCGCGCTTGGTTCGTTCTGGAGTACCAAACATCGTTCTCGACGCGCAAGGACGGTCGAGGAAAGAAATCTCCAAGTTATACAGCTGGCGTTATAAAAAACTCGACGATTTACCGCACGTTTCCACGGAGCGAAGATTTCAGCTCGCTAACGCTGGTTTGGCGAAAGTGGCACAGTTCATCGACTGCTCTTCGTTCGCTCAAGAAACGTGCCCGAATCCACATTATTTTCAAAACTTGCAAGAGGCGGAATATTTATGTTCTTTATATCAATGGATGCGTTTATGCGGCTATCCAGCGAATAGTATTTCAGTGTTGACTACGTATAGAGGGCAAAAACATTTGTTGAGAGACGTCTTTCGCGCTAGGTGCGATAATCATCCATTGTTTGGTAAACCTGCTTCTATTTCAACCGTCGATAAGTATCAGGGTCAACAAAACGATATCGTGCTTCTTTCGTTAGTCAGAACGAAACATGTTGGACATTTGCGCGATGTTCGTCGTTTAGTCGTTTCGTTATCTAGAGCGAGGTTAGGGGTTTACGTCTTTGGCTCGAAGAAAATTTTCGAAAAGGTAGACGAGCTTAAACCTGCTTTGAAAACACTACTCGACGATACCGACTTGAGCGTTATAAAAGGCGAAGTGTTCGGACAAGTTACGAGAAAAGTTGAAGATGTCGCAAACGCTAATGAAGCGACTCAATTTAAGGATTCAAACAAATTCGCTGCGTTCATAAACGATACCGCGCTGCAGTACAAAGAAGCGGCTATGAAGTATCTCAAAAATCAACAACAACAATAAGAAAATAACATCTCATCATTAGAGACTTCTTTAAATTTTAATATAGTGTCCGAAACGTGTTCAAAACGTGCGCAAAACTACTTTGAACTTTATCGAAATCTACACTCTTCGCGGACATTTTCAAGACATAATACGCGTCTTGAGTGTTCGGCATACGAGTGACAACTGTAATCGCTCTACGATCGATCGTCTCTAACTCATCGCCTTTCGGTCCAACACAAATTTTTTTACCCTGTCCAATCTCCTCAATCTCTGCTCTACAAACCTCGGATATTGACTCGAACGAATAATACTTTCTTCCGCGCTCATCGACGGTAGTCTTCGCCTCGCCGACGTCTTTAAACTTCATGACACCGGATCGATTATTCTCGACGCCTGCAACCAAGTCTTGTGCAATCTTCCCAGCAGCGGCCTCGCGCTCTGTACTCGTAAACTGTTTGGCTATGATCTCCGCCGCCACGTTGGCATCATTTTCCGCCTTCTCTTCCTCTTCGGCTTTCTCAAACGCCGCTCGCGTAATGCTATCCATGATCTCTACCCTCACCGAAGCGGTTACTACGTCACGAAAATTCCCAACGACTACTTTCGTCTCGTTCCTCTTCTCTTCCTCGAAACACTCTCTGTCTACTGCGATTACCCAGTCTTTTGGATATTCAAATTGGAAAAATTTCCCTCGCGTGGCTTTCCCATCGAACTTTTTATATCGGCTACTAAACTCATCCTCCGCCGCTGCTAATGCGCTCGTACTATGACTTAACGAAGAAGAGGCTAAAAGTACTACGAGTACACCTCTGCGTCGTCTCGCATACTGACTCCTTCTTTCATTATCATTTTCATTATTTTCATTATTATTATTATTATTATGAATCCCGTGTTCTACACATTCATCATCATCAACATCATCATGATAATAATAATAATCACGAGCGCCAGCGCCCCTTAAACGCGTTCTCTGCGCATTCTTATTCTTATTCTTATTCTTATTCTCAAAATTGATACACTTTTTACATAAAATCATGTGACCCTTTATCATTATTCTCCAACAAAACGAAGAAAGAAGAAATGAAGAATGTGATTCCGCCTTCAAAAACTCACGCACTACTACTTGGTAGTATTAAATATAATTATTTAAATTTAATACAATCAACAAAACAGAACGACCGACGGACAGACCGAACGGACAATAAGCAGAAGAACTTCCATAGGTTCACTGTAGTCATACTCTTCATTAGTAGTGTTGTTATCGTTTATCAACAGTCGTACGCTGTAACAGTGTTGTAAACCATCATCGTCAGTAAAAAATAAACATATATTCATTGTTTGGAAAAAGAAGAACGAATAGGAACGAATAAGAACGGAAAAGAAGGATTGGAAAAGCGAGAGATAGAAATGGAGGATCAGTTAGAGTTCGACTTTGAGGATAACTTAGAGAAACATGACATGCGCACGCACAATCTTGGGAAGAATCAGGAACCGCAACAAGAGCTCGACCAAAGGGCACAAAAGAATTTCAGGCAAACCGTGTGCAGGCATTGGCTAAGGAACTTATGCATGAAGGGCGATAAGTGCGGGTTTTTACATCAATTCGATAAAGAGCGCATGCCTACGTGTAGGTACTTCGCGAAATATAACGAATGTAAGGAACCAGATTGTCCATATAAGCACTCGAACGATGACGTGAAGGAGTGCAATATGTATAAGTTAGGGTTTTGTATACATGGCCCGCATTGTAGGTATAAACATATTAGATTAGAGGGACCGCCTCCGCCGGTGGACGAGGCGTGTTTAATCGGGAGACCGGGGCACATACACGGCGTTTTACCATTCGCGGCGAGGCAAAAAGCAAAACAAATGCAAGAGGAGAAGGAGAGAATGTTAATGCTCGCAGAGGGAAATACTGATAATTATGGAAATGGTCTTGAGGGAGATCAACAGGGGCAACAACAACAACATCTACAACAAGCTTCTTTGCCGCCGCCTATGCCGCCAGGGCCGCCACCGAAGAAGTTAAAGACCGTTGATGTTAACTTAGCGTTACCAAACGTAGGCGACGAGGATTTTGATTTTGAATAATTAAATAGAGAGAAAATGCAACACAAGTGAGTAAGAATATTACACACGTTGAAATGGAAATTACTTTCCCCAATCAGTATCGTCGTCGTTATCATCGTCTTCGTTCTCCCAACTTTTCGAGCTGCTATTATTTTTATTCTGCTGCTGCTGTTGTTTTTGCGCACCAACACTCCCTTTCGGTGGCGGTTGCGAATTTGCGAGTTTTGTTATCGTCGTTGTATTCTTTGCAGCCGGCTTCCACGCATCTTCGTCATCATCGTCTTCGTCGTCATCGACATCGAACCCTGTTCCATTTGTACCCCATTTATCGTCGTTCCCGAAACCAACAAATTTTGAATTTGGACTCTTTGGAGGTCGTAAATCCACGTAACCTTCAGGTCTAGGAAATTTGCTTTCGCCGCCGCCGCCGCCGAAGGTATCGGCATCTGAACCGATTGTTTTTGGAATCTCAGACGCTAATCCTGCTACTCCAGTCGCTACAGAGCTGAGCGTCGATGAAAACCAACTCCCAGCTTTATTTGCAGCTTGCCGAGCGGATTGCATGGAATCGTCATCGGCCGCTCTCGAAGCCGCCTCTTTTGCTTTTTGCGCCGCCGAGAGAGTCGTATCTGCTAAAGATTTCGTCATCGAGCTCAATCCACTCCACATCGATCCTAGAACGTCGCCGCCGCCGCTGTCATTATTAGACCTTCCTGCAGGTGGTTGCGAGCCAAATCCGACAAATTTACCGCCCTGACTTGGTGCAATGCCCTCTGGCTTTGCCGCGTTTCTCGCCTGTTGTTGAGCAAAATAAGCCTCTTTCCTAGACGCCGACGCTTCCATTTCTGCCATTGAATACTCTGATCTAATATCACCACTGCTATGACCACCACCACGACTTCCATTGTTGTTAGTATTATTATTATTATTATTATTCATAATCGAAGCAGAAGCAGAAGAAGAAGATAACTTCCTACCACCCATTCCAGTCATTGATTTCGAACTCCCTAAAGTTTGTCCGTTTTCAAACCCGGTCCTTTGATGCGCGGGCGTTTCTCCAGTATTTTGTTTCACCCCTTTCTGAATATTCGCGGGCTCGACGTACTTCCCCCCATCAGCCTCTACTCGTATCTTCTCCCTAAACTGCTCAGCAGCTGCTGAATCGTATTTCAAATGTATCGGCGCGTCTTTCGGTATTCCGTGTTTTTGTAAGAACGCGTTCACTTTCTGATTCCCGCCAAGTTCCATCTTCCTCAACTGTACCGCGTTCCACGAGTCCATCCCGACCGACCTAACGAACGATAGGTGTACTCCTAGTGATCTGTGTACGCCAGAGCATTCGAGGCATATGAACGATCCGAACGATACCGACGCCCATTGCGGGTTCTTCGTATTACAATCCACGCACGTCTGCATCCAGAGAGATTGAGAGAGAGCGTTATGAGTGAGAATAATGAGAGGGGTCGGTCAAAAACACGAATTCGTTTAAAAGTACGCGAGGAACAAAAAGACAGAACGCGCTTGACGACGAGGAAGAGCAGGAGCAGGAGCAAAGAATACTCTGAACAAGTACCATCTCTCTCTCTCTCTCTTTATGTATACACACATACAGTACGTATGTTTACTTCTTCTTCTTCTTCTTCTTGTGTTGATGATGATGATGATGATAAAAAATCGATCCCTGAAATCGGGACGAACGCGATGGGAAACGAAACGAACAAGTTTTCTGCACTATAAGAGAGCGATGGATCTTGAATAAAATCGATCGTTTTAAACGTACGCCGTTCCCATTTTTTCCTTGCAGTTCTCTCAGTACCCTGGCCGCCTCTGGACTCGCCATTGTTACTACGAATAAGCCGCTGCTATTCTTTTAAGAAGTCGCACGCACGGAAAAACACCAAAAACTGATGATGAGACTTTTGGAATAAAAAGTGTAAAAAGTGCCCCTCAGATCAGTAGAGCGAAAATAATAAATATTCTTTGAGCAACATCACGCGATTAAAGTGTACGAAATAAACTCATTTATATACATACATTAGAGAGAGAGAGAGAGAGTAGTGATCTTCTTCTTCTTTTTCTTCTTCTTCTTCTTCGTCGTCGTCGTCGTCGTCTTCTTAGTGTGGTAGTGCTCATAGAGTATAGGGAATAAATTTGTCGTAACCAGAAAAAGTAATCAATCGGGGACGGAATAAACTTTACGGCTTAATATATTTAAATACATGAGTTCCTCTGCTCCTAATAATAATAATAGTAATAATAATAGGACTTTGGCGATGGAACAGTCGTTAATCGTTAATGGCGATATTATTAATAACGATAATAGTCATAACGATGACGATGAACACGATGATAACGATAACTGCAATGGCAGAAGGTCGCCATCAATAAAGCAACGATTAAAGAACCATAGTCTTAGAAGACGGTCAATGAGCCACGACGAACATAACGATAGTAATGATCACAATAATAATACTACTGATAATGATAGTAATACTGGACGATATCCAGACCCAACTGATGAAGAACTGTTAAGGATTGAGTATTTACGAGAACAGTTATTGAATAATCAGTTACGGTTGCCGCAGACGATGATGATCGAAGAGCTTGGGGGCGAACAAAGGACGTTGTTGAGATTCGTTCGAGCGAGAACGAAATCGAAAGAACTCGCTTGGGAGATGTTACGAAATACTTTAAAGTGGCGAGAGAAGTGGCACACTGATCAATGCTTAGAGAGGACGTTTTTAGAGAACGAGTCTTTATACGAGTTGATTTGTTCGCAAAACGCGTTTTACGTTGGACATGGGAGGCAAGGGCATCCGATTTATATTGATTACGTGGCGAATATGCCTTGGAAAAGAATTTTATCAGAATTTACAGATATTGAGGTTTATTTACGAACGCAAATTCAAACCATGGAATGGCAACAACAAATGGTCTTTAAACCGGCTTCGATTCGCGCCGGCTATCCAATCACGCAAATCATAAATATTTGGAACTTGAAAGGTTTAACTTTAAATAATTTCACTGGAGAGATTAAAAACGTGACGAGAATGGCAATGAGCTTAACGCAAGATAATTACCCAGAGAGCTTATACCAATCATACATAATCAATGCTCCAAAGATATTCACGATGATTTGGTCCGTGATTAAATTCTTTCTCGATCAAAAAACGAGGAATAAAGTGCACATTATGGGATCTGGGAAATCTATGTTCGACCACCTCTCTAAGAAGCTCGGGCCGGATTCTAAAGTGACTTACGAAATGGTCTCCTCGAAATTCGCTGATATTGGCATAGCCGAAAAGAGACTTGGTTTAGAATCGGCGCATAAAATCTCTCAAGATTTCGTTCGAGCGCAATTGAAGAAAACAAACGAATCTCTTTACGTCTCCGAATCGATGTTAGAACTACAAAAGGAAGAGTTACACGACGACGAGTACTTCGACGCTTCCGATAACCCTTGGTGGATGAAAATTGCAGATAACACTAAACAAATAATTAAAGAGACGACGAACAGTACAAAATCTTGGTTCTGTTGCTGTAATAATAAAAAAAGTAGCAGTAATATATTAAAAGTAGTAGACGCGTTCGAAGAGAAGGAGGAGGAGAACAAAGAAAGTAAATAAACGATAGTATTATTATTATTATTATTAGTTGTTGTTGTATGTTGATGTTGTAAAAGAAGTATACATAATAAGAATCAAAAGACTCAAAACAAATAATAATCAGAGAACTGACTTTCTGAATTTACGCGCCTACGAGAGACGCGCATATTTATATAAATTAATGTTACACGGAGCTAGAGTACTAATTCAACAAAATCAATGAATCTTCCATCAGCGAGAGAGAGAGAGAGAGATTTCTCTCATTCCTTTATCATCAGAGATTACTATTATCATTTATTGAATGTAGTTATATGAAGAATTTCTCTCTCAAATCTCTCTCTCTCTCTCTTAAATCTCACCAGATTTGATTGTTTGATTATATATTATCTAATACTATTAATACTGCTTCTCCGGTTGCTGCGTCGGTAACAAATGAAACCTCTTCTTACAAGCAATTCTTTGTTTCGAGAACTTATCGTCCGGTGAGAATCGAGCCGGGTGCGCCGATAGCGTAGGCTTCCCGTCCGGTGCAGTTTTCTGTAATCAATAAATGACGGCCGAATGATGATGATGATGATGAATGACGAGAGTGATGAGAATAAATATGGTCAGTACAGAAGAGCGTAAGAAAACATCGTCGCACGAGATCAACAAAAAACGAACGATAGTAAGGCAATACCTTCAGTGTATACACTCGCTTATTATCCTCGTTCATGTAATACATTAAATACATCTTCTTTATGAATGTACTGTTTTACACTTTTATGACTCGATGTACGACCCTTTAGTGCTGATCTAAATAAAATGCTCTATGTCTAAATAAAATGCTCTCTATGTCTCAATAAAATGCTCTATCTGTCTATGTCTAAATAAAATGCTCTACGATATGTCTCAATAAAATGCTCTCTATGTCTAAATAAAATGCTAACACAGCATTCTCTACAGATCTCTTCAAAAGAAGAGGAAAGAAAACAGGGAGCGCGATACAAAAAAACTTTGAGCGCGGATATCACATCATGATCTCAAGCACAGCGAAGAAGAATTCTCTCATCATCGCTCGCTCTGTTTTGACAACCCTTCGTTGTCGTTTTCATGTCGCGCGAGTGACCAGTAGGACTACGACTGCGACTGATGACGACGCAGACGCAGACAAAGATTTAGGCGAGAAGAAGATATGCGTCGGACGGACTGTAACGAATGATGGAGCAGAAGAGGACGATGATAGAAGAGATATCCCAATTAACCCGGCGCAGTTCTTATTGGAACAACCGTTGAAACTATACCGAGACTGTTTACGATTAGCGGATTACGTTGCACATAAACAGGAAGTTAAGAGAGCCTTAATGCGCGAAGAAGTTCGCTCGGTGTGGAGGAAGAATCAGTTTTTGATCGATGAGAGCGAGATTAGGGAAAAGCGCGAACACGCGATTAGAGGGTTAAGTAATTCGATGATGCATTTTGCGACTGAAGGGGCGAAGAAGGCAGGGCGAAGTGCGCTTGTTAATGATTTAGATGATGATGGGACGACGAAGGAGGTGTAGTAGTAGAGCGCTGGATGGATGGTAACAACCGTACTCGTTCGAGAAAAAATGGAAAATGGGAAAAAACGCATTTGGACGTGAAAATCTTCTTCACAAGTTGCGTTTTTGTAGCGTTTATTTATCGAGTTTTGATTTTTGAACGATTACACTATGATCATGGATACGAAACTGACACGTGTAGCAACGCAAGTACGAACGCTACGAACGTTC
>Ga0115004_10003685_pt1 | contig 12405 bp, 12 predicted proteins | sample ArcticOcean_MG_C_10_FD_88737 | JGI IMG/M metagenome (GOLD analysis project Ga0115004, IMG submission 88737) | Marine microbial communities from western Arctic Ocean - ArcticOcean_MG_CB11_90 | ecosystem: Environmental > Aquatic > Marine > Oceanic | place: Arctic Ocean: Canada Basin | collected...
CGCAGGAGGAATTATCGAACTCTCGTACAAAGGCAGTACGCAATACGATTCAGCATTTGCGGCAATCACTCAGTCTCAGAATGGTAAGCCAGAGGGCGACCTGAACGGTTTGAGCATAGGCGACGATGGCCTGGTCACGGGTAGTTACTCGAATGGCACCCAGTTGTCTTTGGGTAAAATTGTTATCGCTAACTTCAACTCTTCAGCAGGACTAAAGCAACTCGGCGACACTTCGTGGACAGCAACGGCTGAGTCCGGCGTAGCGCGTCTAGGTGAAGCTGGCGACGCTGGCTACGGTACAATTCGATCAGGCTCTCGCGAGCGCTCCAACGTCGATCTCACCACTGAACTTGTCGATTTGATCGCCGCGCAGCGTAATTTCCAAGCGAATGCAAAGGCAATCGAAACGAACAGCGCAATGACAAGCGCCATCATTAACATTCGTGGTTAATCGCGCTATTAGCTAATAAATAGTAGGCACTAGAGGGCTGCACAGATGGACAAATTAGTTTTCACAGCGTTGAGTGGCGCCAAGAGCGGCACCATTCAGCGCACGATGCTGACCAACGATCTCGCCAACGTGTCTACTAACGGCTTTAAACGTGCCTCATTTCAACGGGCTATGCCTGCGCAATTAGACGGGCCAGGTTTTCCAACTCGGTTCCAGCCGGTGATAGAAAACCGCAATAATCTGATCAACCTGGCGCCAGGTGTGCGCATGGATACGGGAAACCCGCTGGACGTTGCCTTTAACGACCAGGCGGTGCTTGGAGTTTTTGGCGAGCAGGGAGAACTCGCGTTCACTCGGCGCGGTGATCTCCGCGTATCTGAACTCGGTTTCATCGAGACCGCCAACGGCGATCTGGTGGCAACGGAAGGAGGAGGCCCACTAACGGTCCCCGCTGGCGGTAGCGTTAACATTACGCCCGATGGCACAGTGTTTTTTAATGCAACAGTCGCAGCGGCGGGCGGCGGCGTGGCGCCCGTGGAGATTGGCCAGTTGCTTATGCGAGATGCCTCGGCAACTTCACTGCAGCGACGCCCAGATGGTCTGTTCGAAGAACTAGGCAGCGGCGGTTTAGGCGGTGACTTTGAGTCGGGCCCTACGGCACCCTCGCTCAGTACTGGTGCCCTTGAGGGGAGCAACGTGAATCCTGTTGAGGTGTTGGTCAGCCTAATGGATTACTACCGCTCGTTTGAGACACAAATGAAAATTATCAAGAGTGCTGAAGAGCTCGATCAGTCGGGCACTGGACTCTTACAAGTAAGTTAACAACAACAGTTATTGAGGAAGGGAGTCTTATGGACGCTTCGATGTGGGTTGCGAAAACGGGTCTGACTGCACAGTCGACTCGCATGACGGTGATAGCGAACAACCTCGCTAACGTCAATACCGTCGGCTTTAAAAAAGATCGAGCGAATTTTGAGGATTTGCTGTACCAGCGCATAGTCCAGGCGGGAGCGCAGGCTGATGTGCAATCTGATACCCCGACCGGCCTCATGCTCGGAACGGGTACGCGCGTCGTGTCGACGGAAAAAATTCATCGTCAAGGCAACATGATTTCTACTGAAAACTCTCTCGATCTAGCCATTGCTGGCGATGGATTCTTTCCTATTCAGCAAGCTGACGGCACGATTTCTTATACGAGAGATGGCTCGTTCAAGCTCTCTAATTTAGGTGCCGTAGTGACCGCCTCGGGCGAAGCGACAGTGCCGGCCATTAATATACCGCAGGATGCGACTAGCATCTCCGTCGGGCGTGATGGCACAGTCACCGTAGAACTCGCTGCCGGTGGTGGCGCAGTGCAAGTCGGGCAGTTCCAGATCTCACGTTTCGTTAACAATGCCGGTCTCATGGCACAAGGCCGGAACCTCTACGCCGAAACCAATGCAAGCGGTCAGGCGATCGTATCGATACCGGGCGACCAAGGCGCGGGCATGATCACACAGGGCTCGCTTGAGGCATCAAACGTCAACGTTGTTGAAGAGATGGTGAACATGATCGAAACCCAGCGTGCGTACGAGATCAATTCCAAGGCGATCGCAGCCGCAGACGGCATGTTGCGATTCCTAAATCAGAATCTCTAGTAATTATTTAATCTGAATATCAGTAGAGTAGGGTCATAGAAAAATGGAAAAGTCACTTCTCATTTTGGGTCTAACAAGCCTGATTACAGTCAGTTGCACTACGCCGGGACTCCTTCCGACGGAGGGCTTGGACGAGTTCCAGATCACCTACCCAACGGCAGACCCAACGCCGAGGGTTAACACCGGCTCTATTCTTGATAACGGGTCAAATCTATATCCCGCTGGCCGAGCCTATGAGGCCGGTTCGATAAGAGTTGGCGATATAGTGACTATCGTGTTGGAGGAATCGGCACAGGCATCGCGCGTCAATGGGCTGACAACAGAGCGTGTATCGACGAATAATGTGACCGCAGGCATCTTTCCTGCCAAAACCCTGTTTGACGAATACGCGAATTTAGAAGAACTCGGCTCGACTCTTAGCAGTACCGGTAACGGAACGGCTGGGCAGTCGGCATCTCTAAGTGGCAGTATTTCTGCTGTTGTGACCGAGGTGATGAGCAATGGCAATGTCGTGATCTTCGGTGAAAAGCAGCTCGAGCTCAACGAGGGCAGCGAGTACCTTCGCGTCCGCGGGGTGGTCCGGCAGCAGGACATTCAGCCTAATAACACTGTGCTTTCGCGGCGCTTGGCGAATGCGCAGTTCTCCTACAGCGGCGCTGGCGCGCTTGCAAGGTCAACCAAGGTGCCGCCTCTCACCAATATCCTTTTCGGCCTATGGCCATTCTGAGTGTTCGACTTCGCTAGAGTCTTTAGCTGGGTCTTTAAGAGATAGAGAAGATATGACTACTCGATACATTCGACGAGCTTTTAGCGCGATCGCATTGACTCTTCTGTCAGGGCTCAGTCACGCCGACAGAATTAAAGACATAACCGATGTGGCAGGTGTGCGCAGCAACCAGCTAATAGGCTACGGTCTGGTGGGCGGTCTGTCTGGGACTGGCGACGGACGTGACCTTCGGGTTACCGGCCAGAGCCTGACCTCCCTCCTGTCAGGTCTCGGTGCGAGTGTCGATGGTCCCGTTTCAGAGTACGATCTTGGAGACGACATAGTGCGGCTGGCGCAGCAACAGGCGCAGCAGCCGTTGCAAACCGACAACCTAGCTCTGGTATTGGTAACAGCGGAAATTCCTTCTTTTGCTAAACCTGGCCAACGTATAGATGTGAACATCTCAACGGTAGGCACTGCGGAGAGTTTGCGCGGAGGCAATCTGATACTCACCGAACTGCGTGGCATAGATGGGCAGGTTTATGCGCTGGCGCAGGGCCCGATGACAGTGACCGGCATTGCCGTTGACGCTGCGGGCAGCAGTATACAGATCGGTGTGCCCACATCAGGTCGCATCCCCAATGGCGCTATTGTTGAGCGGCTGATTCCAACCTCATTCGACAGCACTGAGAATATAGTACTTAACGTCAGAGACGCAGATTTCACCACTACCAACGCAATTGCGAGTGCCATAAACGATATTTATGGCGCAGGCACTGCGACAGCGTTGGACTCGGTTTCAGTTATCGTTAACGGGCCGCGCGACATTTCGCAAAAGGTTGCTTTCCTGAGTGATATCGAGCAGATGGAGGTCGACACGGGCGAGCCCGTCGCTCGCGTGGTTATCAATTCGCGAACGGGAACGGCAGTGATCAATCGCGCTGTCAGAGTAGGCGCTGCCGCCGTTTCGCATGGCACCCTGATGGTTCGCATCGATGCGTTCAATGAAATCAGTCAGCCGAATGCCCTGGCTGAAGGGGATACCGCGCTGGTACAAAACGCAGACATAGAAGTAACTGAAGAAGACCGAAAGATGTTCGTTTTCGAGCCAGGGATCGAGCTGCAAGAAATTGTTGATGCGGTGAACCAAGTAGGCGCCTCGCCCTCTGCGCTCATTGCAATACTCGAGGCGCTTAAACGAGCAGGCAGCCTCAAAGCTGAACTAGTGGTGATTTAAATGGCAGGAATAGAAAATCATGTTGCAAGCAGGTACGACTTTCAGGGCCTCGCAAGCCTCAAGGCTGGGGCCGGAAAAGGTGGCGAGCAGGCAAGAGAGCTCAACGCAAAAGTCGCAGCCGAGTTTGAGTCAATGTTTCTCAAACAGCTGACAGACTCTATGCGAGAGTCGCTCAAGCCGATGAAGAGCGACCTGATCAATACCGACTCGATGGAACTGTTTGAGGGTATGTTTTATGACGAGGTTTCACACAAAGTCGCCCAGTCACAGGGTCTGGGCCTGGTCGAATGGTTGAACGATATAACCGATAAGCAGGCGAAGTAATCACGGTTCGGCGCTCGCGCCGCGCTATTGCGATAACTTATTTAGGTAGCAGACAAAGAGTATGGGTGACTTACTAAACATAGGCGCGACCGCAACCGAGGTCTATCGGCAGGCGCTGTCTACAGTGAGTAATAATATCGCCAACCTGAACTCGGATGGGTATTCGAGACAGGAAGTGCGCGCCGAGGAAATGATTCCGACTAGCACCGGTGTCACCTACCTTGGTGCGGGTGTCGCCTCGAAGGGAGTTTTCCGCGCGGTCGACGAATTCGCAACCGCAAGCATAAGAACTGCGACGAGCAAGGTAAGTGAACAAGAACCCATCATGCGCTATACCGATCGCATGATTGATCTTTTGGGTTCAGAGGATGGCAGCCTAAGCACAGCGATAAGCACGTTTTTTTCCTCGACGTCTAATCTTGCTGGTAATGCGGCAGAGGAGTCCTTCAGGCAGGAATTTCTCATGGCTGCTAATTTTCTTACCGGTCGATCGCAGGCGATTGGTGCGGAGCTGGCCAGCTTAGACGATGAAATTATTTACGAGCTGGAAACTCAATTTGCTGAGCTTAACAAGGTAGCCGCGAGTCTTGCGTTGGTCAATAAAGAGCTAAGCAAGACCGCATTAGACGGGAAAAAGCCCCCGATGCTGCTCGATCAAAGAGACTTTTTGCTTAAGGATATGGCGCGCTATGTGAGCATGGATGTGAAAATTGATGGCGCTGAACGAGCACTGGTGAAACTTGCCGGTAGCAGCGACACTATGCGATTCGTTACCGAGGACTCCTCATATATACTCGATCCCGTGATATCAGATGTGTCCGGTGGGCCCATTGCGATCATGCTCGACCCCTATAAGCTGAACCTAAATGTCGGCAAGGTGCAGAGCGGTTCTATCGGCGGTACCGTGACCTTCCGTGACAATATTTTTGAACCTCTGCGTGACAATCTCGATATCCTCATGACTACGGTCGCGACCTCTATCAATAACCTTCACGAGCAAGGCCTCAACATCAATGGCGATGTAGGTATAGAGCTCTTCGATCTGACAAAAAAATATTCTGCAGTGAATGCGGGCGATCGAACCGTATCCAACGCGCTCACGCTTGTCGCAACCGAAAACACACCTAAGGTCAACATTAAGGCTACTTGGGAAGCACCCAATAAGCGCTGGCTGGTAACAGAACTTGCCACCAATACGAACAGTTACGTTGCAAGCAACTCGTCGACTGATAATGGATTTGTCTATAACTCACTAAAGGTCAACGCCAACGCGACGTTACAGAATGGTCAATCATTTCTGATTAGACCGGTACTACGAGCCATCGATAATATCACGGTAGGAGTTTTGAACACCGATCAGATTGCGACGGCAGACAGGCTTCAAGTTGAGAGTGCGATCGGTAATTCGCGCGAGACCGGCCCGACCATTAACTATGACCAGCGCGCAGCGGCGCTCAACAGTTTCGCCCAATTTGATACGGGGGCGGTGCTCGGGGTGAAGCAAACTGGGACGTTCAATACTAATACGACCGAACCGGCGCTATTTATACCGCGCGATGTTGCGGGCTTCACGGTGAGCATTCAGCCACCTATAGCTGATGACCATCAGCTGCAACTATTTACCTCCGAGCAGAATCATCTGCTCGGCTCGAACACGCTTGCCGCAGGGTTCAAAGCGGGCGTTGCAGCTGCAAATTCCACGGAGGCGGGCACCGAATTTATAAATGGCTATGTGAATGCCGCAGGCGCGGCTGGCTATAAGGACACCAGCATTACCCTTGGCAACCTCAGTAATGACGTCATGCTCTCTGCTGTTATCCCGTTGCAGGTGAACGCCACAGGCACAGGCACGACAGCCATTGCCGCCAACAACCTGACGCTCAATGGCATTAATCTGTCTGCCCTCCAGGTCGGACCTAACTCGACCTTGTCGGCAGTGGACGTAGCAGCTTGGGCGAATGATGGCGCTGGCGCCACCGGCTCGGTGAGCGCTGTGACCGGAGTAGTTGCCAAGGCGGAGCACACTCGCACGTTCGATTATGATGACTTCGATCTCACTCGCAAGCTTTCAATTAACGGCGTCACGATCGTCAACGTGGGAGTTCCGCCAAGTCTAGGCGCGCTTGCCACTCTAATTAACAACGCGACTTACGCCGCCGGTGATGAGGTGGTTGGAGTCGTGAATCCCAACGGAAAGATTGAGATACGTCCTACTCTTGCGAATAGCGGCAAGAACATGGTGTTCGGAAATCCGACGGGAGGGCAGACGACCAATTTCTTAGGCCTAGCGAATGCGACTTATACCGGCGTGGTGAGATACACCAATGGCGGCGATGTCATTGCGCAGGGCACTGATATTAATTTTGAGTTTAATAATTACGGCGCCGGCGTTGGAAAGGCGACTGACCTGAGCAGGCTGGGCCTAGCGACAACAATCACCTCCACTACGCGGCTAGACGACGACCTGTTGGTATATGTCACCGGCTCTGCTAATGATGTGGATATACGCTATGGAATTCAGGCCGTTCCGACGCTACCTGAGATCACCATTGAGTCGGATTTTTCACTGAACTTCCTGTCAGCGACCCAGGTCCAGATTACCGACACCACCACTAACACCATTATGGCGAAGAAGGCATACGCTTGGCCCGACGGCGTTCTGGTAAATGATGTGCGAGTAGTTTTTGACGAAGCGCCGACTACCGGCGATGTGTTTACAGTAAGTGCGAATAGAGGCGCGATTGGCGATAATGGGAATATCAAGCGTATTCTTGCAGTCAAGGACATCGGCGTCGACGGTGATCAGATTCCGATTCAGCGTTATATCGCGCTCGTGTCGGATGTTGGAAATCAACATAATCTGTCAAAAATGTCTGCAGAGGCGTTACAGGTCGTAGCCGATGACGCTCAAGCTTTGCTCGACAACACCGTAGGCGTCACGCTAGACACGGAGGCTGCAGATCTCATCCGGTACCAGCAGTCTTACCAAGCTGCTGCGCAGATTATTAAGGTGTCTCAGGATATCTTCGACATGCTGATCGCGGCTTCGCGCTAGCATTTATAGTGTCTTTACCTAAACAGACAGTGTGAGCAGACCATGAAAATTTCAACAAGTCAGTATTTCACGACGATGAATAAGCTGATGGCGGACACGCAGGGCAAGATCGCACAAACGCAGTCTCAGCTCTCTGTAGGCAAGAAGAACGTGACGCCGAGCACCGATGTGAAGGCGACTACCAGCTCGCTCAAACTTTCTGAGGTAATAACCGGCCAGCAGGACGACATACAGACTTTGAAGAACGTTGCCGCTGGTTATAAAGAAGAAGAGGCGGTCTTAGCCTCGATGACCGATATGGTCATTCGCATGCAGGACATCTCGGTCGCCGCGGCGAGCGGCACTTACAGTGCGTCGGACCTTAATGTCTTTGCGATAGAGACAGAGGGTTACATGGAGGACATCCGCGGCCTCGCAAATAGCCGCGACTCCAATGGGCACTTTGTCTTTGCAGGCACTATGGTCACGACAATGCCCTTTGATAAGGTCGCCGACGGTTCGGTGGTTTACAGGGGTAATCAGACAGAGCCCTCGCTCGAGCTCGATACCGGCTACAAGTTGCCGCTCAGTATATCTGGCAAGAAGCTGGCGGGTACCATCGAGCGGACAGACGGGCTGGGTGTGACGACGAAGGTAGATATGTTTAAGGTTATGTTCGACTTCAACGCAGCATTAAAGAGCGGCAACAAAGTCGCCATTGGCGACGCGATGGATGAGCTAAGGGTGGTGCAGGAGAACCTCAGCTCAAACCTTGTGGATAATGGTTTGAGGCAGAATCTGGTTACCCAGAGGCGCGACATTGCTGAAGACAAAATCGTAATCTATAAGGGGCTGCTGTCTGATGCGCAGGACGTCGATTACGCGTCGTCTATCGCGCAGTTGTCCGCGGACATGTTGGCTCTTGAGGCGGCGCAGAGCACCTTCGCCAAGGTCTCGCAGTTATCACTCTTTAGTTACTTGAGATAATAGACCATGGCTGAGGTTACCTCGAAGGACAATGTAGGTAGTCAGATTACCCAAGCGCTCAGCGCTGGATCTGGTGTTAATATTCAAGAGCTGGCGACAACCCTTGCCAATGCTGAATCGATTTCGGGTATATCTGCCGTGAATGCGAAGAAGGAGTCCACCGAGGTCGCCATCTCTGGCTATGCGGTACTCAAGTCTAGTGTCTCTGCTTTAATGCGCAGCTTCAAAGGTCTAGAGGACTCGGAGACTCTCTTGACCAAGACCAGCAATTCCTCCAACACGTCGACCGTTGATGCTGCGGTTGTGTCGCAGTCGCTCGCCAAAGCGGGAACAACTCAAATCAACGTGAGCGCCCTTGCCCAAGCTCAGCAGAATGTAATAGTTCAGAACGGCGCCGCCTTTGCCTCGCCAAGTGCGACTATCGCAAGCGGGGCGTTTTCATTAGCCATTACGACACCGGCCAGTTCGGGCACCACGACGAATATCGCCGTGTCCACACTCACACCGACAGGAATTGCATCTGCCATAAACGCCCAAACCGATACGACCGGTGTGACAGCTCGGCTAATAAATGTATCGGCGACGGGGACAAGCGTAAAAATTGTACTCGAGGGCAAGACCGGTGCGGCTAATACCTTCGCGTTCTCAAGCAACCTAACTGGCGCCGAGGCCCTCGGAGGGGGTGCGTTGGCGAATAAGGTGCTCTCGGCGGCGAATCTCAGTGTTACGATGAATGGAGTATCGGTCCAACGCGATAATAACTCCCCAAGTGACCTCGTCGAAGGCATGAAGCTCACCTTTAAGACCGCGTCGACGGCCAATATCGTCGTCAACGAAGACACTTCTTCACTGAAAAATTCATTGAACACGATGATCCAGGCGCACAATGACTTCCTTACCCTGACTGATTATCTAGTAGGTGAAGCCGATCCAGACGACGAGCTTGCGGGTTCGCTATCGGGAGAGAAGAGCACGATAAACCTCATTAAGAATAGGATAAGAACTGCGCTTGCTTCCACCTCAGAAGCTGCGTCTAACGGGATCGGCACGCTGCGACAGATCGGGCTCGAGACCAAGCTGGGAGGCACGCTCTCGCTTAAGGCGGCCACCTTTGACGCGATTATGTTGACAAATTTTGACGACATCAGGACGATGCTAACAGCCGATACCAATGGCCAGACCTCGTTTAGTACAAGCGACAAGGGGCTTGCCCTCACCATATCCGAGTCACTAGATACTCTCGTCGGCGAAACGGGCTCTATTAAGGCTAAGGAGACGAATGCTGCTAAAGACATCGTGCGCTACGATGAACAGCTGGTCGACCTTAATGAGCGCTTTGAGTCGATCAAGGCGCGCTACTTAAAACAGTTTGCGGCGATGGAAACTCTCGTGCAGCGCAGCAAAAGCACTGGGGAATATCTCACGGGACAGTTCAAGGCAATGGAAGGCGCGTACAGCAATAACTAACGTAAAAGCTTAGCGTTTTGGGAGAGAGAAGAATGAGCATCGAGAAGAACAATGACTGCCAGGTATGCAAATATATTCGCTGGTACCTCATGATCGGCGTGCCCGTTCTTTTCTTCACCTGGATGCGGCCTGAACTGAACCTATTTAGAGGGCTGGATCTCAGCAGAATCGCCGCGTCTCTGATAATTATCAGTTTGGTGAGCCTCGTGGCCTGGAAGTATTACCATGAGCGCAAACAGTAACGAAGAGGCCCAGGAGCGGGACTGCCACAGATGTGCTTACTTTTACGTGACGTGGAAGGTGACGCACCGCTACGGCTGTAAGGCGATGGATTTTATAAGTCCCAACTTGCCCTGCCTAGACGTACTTGAAATTGAGGGGCGGCCCTGTCTGTCGTACCGGCGTAAGTCGTCTGAGCCAAGTGTGGCGGGCGTGGACAAGGAGTCGGCAGCGAGTGGAGGTAAGCGCCATGGAGGGCGGTCCGAGGGAGGAGTGAACATCGTAGTATAAATACGGGGTGTAAGCTTCCCGCCGGACACACCGTCGAACTGACGAGTACAGTAAGTGGCTAAGAGCCTGAAGTGAATAGCTCTTGCTCGATTATGAGAAAAAAAGGCAGGGCCGTTGTTTTGGCCTCGTTGCAGGTTGATTGGCCTTCATAGGTATAGGATGAGCAGGCCAGGTCGGAGCGAAACCAGTGTTCGCTGCCGCTCCAGATTTTCTCTGAGGCCGCAGCCGGAAAGACCTTGGTATTGAGTGCTGGGTTTAGGCAGGAGCGCTCGGTAAGTGACTTCACCTCCCTTTGCGAGGGGAGGCGGATAGCTTGAGCGGATTTGTCGGCCATGTCTTCAGCGTAGCGCTGGGCCTGATCGAAGCTAAGCGTGACGGGGGTGCCAGCGCAGGTCTGCTGGTTGGTAAAACGCATGCCAGCGGGGCAGCGCGCCCATGCGATGGCCTCGCCGGGTCTGCGAGCTAGGCCATTGCCTGTCAGCGAGAAGCCCGACAGAAGCTCGGGTCGCTCGGAGAAGTACTCGGCGCACGAAGGCAGTATTCGAAAGTCGCATGCACTGAGACCAAACGGTAGCGCGGCGAACAGAATAAACCGAGCGAAGCGCTTGGCGGAGAATGTTGTGGATAGTGATAGGTGCGGTCGCGATAGCATTGGCATCGTCACGGTTTCAGAGGCTTAGAAGGAACGAAGTTTAAGCTAACGGTTTTTTTATTACTACAGCGGTAGTGCTTGGGAGAATGTCATGGATATTGCAACACTTGCGGGTATGTTAGGTGCATTTGGCCTCATACTTTGGTCGATGCTCCAGGGGGGGACGGTGGCCGCGTATTTGAACGTGCCTGGCATCGCGATTGTGTTGGGCGGCTCGATCATGGTGGTGCTGTTGCGCTCCTCTCTCGAGGAGTTTGCGAATGCAATCAAGGTTGCAGGCAAGGCGTTCGGCAAAGGGCTGGAAAAGCCAGATGAACTAATTTCGCAGATGGTAGAATTCGCAACCATCGCGCGAAAAGACGGCATGATCGCGCTGGAGGGGCAAGAGATTAATAATCAGTTCCTCGAAAAAGCCATAGGGATGCTGGTAGACGGTGTCGAGGAGGACGTGGTCACCAAGACCCTGAACCAAGACATCGACAGCATGCGTCTGCGACATAAACAGGGCGCTGCGGTTTTCTCCTCCTGGGGTGAGGTAGCTCCAGCGATGGGCATGATCGGCACTTTGATTGGTCTCATTCAGATGCTCGGCAACATGGATGATCCGAAATCGATCGGCCCGGCGATGGCGGTGGCACTGCTTACGACGATGTATGGTGCGATTATCGCCAACGTATTTTGTATACCCATCTCACAGAAGTTGACCAATCGTTCGGAAATTGAAGCGGCAAACTGTGCGCTTATCGTCGAGGGCATTCTGTTTATCCAAAAGGGCGGCAACGCACGTATCCTGACAGACCTTCTGATCTCCTTCGTCCCACCGAAAGAGCGTAAGCGACTCGTCGCCGCCTAGACCTGAGCATTGGGCTCCTAAGCGTAAGTAATAGGTTAGAGAGAAAATGGCAGACGAAGAAATCACAGCGAACGAAGTCGATGCCTCCGTGCAAGAGGCAGTTGATTCGTCCGCACTCGAAGCGGCGGTCGATAATGCGGTCGGCGCCGGCTTCGGCGGTGGCGGCGAAAGCAACCAAGGCGACGACTGCCCCGAGTGCAAGACCGGCTCGCCGCCATGGATGGCGACGTTTGCTGACATGGCAACCCTGCTCATGGCTTTCTTCGTCCTTATCCTTTCTTTTTCCGACACCACGCTGCCTCGGTTTGAATACATTAATGGCTCGATTCAGTACGCCTTCGGTGTCAAAAGACTTGTGCCGCAGATCGAGATTCCTGCAGCCAGATCAATCCTCATGGAGGAATTCACTCCCAACGAAGGCCAGCCCACGGTGCTGTCGGATCCTCGGCAGCGTGAACTCGACCCGAGGGCCGATAATCTTCTTCGACGCACAAAGACCGAACCCGAACGCTTTTTAGAAGACTTGGAGAACACCAAGATCGCGCTC
>Ga0115004_10003687_pt1 | contig 12399 bp, 5 predicted proteins | sample ArcticOcean_MG_C_10_FD_88737 | JGI IMG/M metagenome (GOLD analysis project Ga0115004, IMG submission 88737) | Marine microbial communities from western Arctic Ocean - ArcticOcean_MG_CB11_90 | ecosystem: Environmental > Aquatic > Marine > Oceanic | place: Arctic Ocean: Canada Basin | collected...
ATCATGAGAGCGACTGCGACGCAATCGTTAGCATCGACATCGAAGCGAGCGCTGTTTTTGAATCGCTCGAACCGAAGGAAGACTGCGCATTTGCCCTCGACGCAGCAGAAGCAAACTTTTCGGAACAGTTATTGTTATACTGAGAACGATACTACTGAGAACGATACTACTGAGAATGATACTACTAAGAATGATACTACTGAGAACGATACTACTGAGAACGATACTGCTATGATGATGATGAACGTGGAGAACTTCGGTAAGAGCGCCGTGAGCGCGTTCACGATGGCAATGATCGTCATCGCATGCGCGAGCAGTACACCTCCAATGGCTTCGGCTGAATTGTCCGCGCGAGAACGCGAGTTAGGGGGCGAGTTTAACAGAGGCTCCGCGAAACAGTTCGGAGGGTACGACTTACGAGCCGAGGACGTGACTGGGAAATACGGTACAGATCTACGTCTATCGAACTTTACTGGAGCTGAAATGCGAGACTCGAGGCTCGTCGGGGCGAAACTGCAAGGCGCGTATTTAATGAAAGCCGTGGCGGCGAACGCGGATTTCACGGATGCGGATTTGAGCGACGCGTTGATGGACCGAGCGGTGTTCGTGAACGCGAACTTTACGAATGCCGTTTTAGCGAGGGTCGTGTTGACGGCGTCGGATATGAGTGGGGCGACCGTGACGAACGCGGATTTTTCCGACGCTTTGCTCGATAACGCGATGCAGATGAAGTTATGTAAAATTGCAACTGGAACGAATCCGACGACGGGCGTGAACACGAGAAAATCTCTCAATTGTACAGGTGGCAGAGGGAATATCGGGTCGCCCTCTAGATATATGACCGAAGAGGATGCTAAAAAACCAGAGGCACAGTTCGAAGCGAGCCGATTCTCGGCCTATGAAACCAAGTAAAGAGAAGAAAACTTTTGACTAGTTTTCTACGTAGTATTGAACTGAGTAATCATAAATTTTTAATTCGCGCACAAAGTCAAAACACATTCATCGTTCATGCTCTTCTAAAGAAAAAATCATCCTCCAAACACATGTTGACGGTGGTAACGATTATTATTTATTATATATAATATCATTTTAATTCACACTCATTTTCCTAATCTCTCTCTCTCTCTCTCTTTCAGACTATTGGTGATTACAGTTTTTTATCGATCTCTCTCGACCTCTCTCTCTCTCTTATATTAGTACTTATTATTAGAATTACTTCGTAGCATCCGCTTCGGCTTGCATCAACGGAGAGCATACTTGCCAACTACCGTCGGTGCCGGTGAAGCACCAGATGCCGGACTTATCCCCGGCTGGGTTTCTACATTGCGTTCCAGGATTTTCTTCAATGCCTTCGGGGTAGTTCAAGTGTGTATACGCCTTGTCTCCAGTGGCGACGTATTGATCTTTCCAATCGATGCATTGTTGTCCATCACGAGTTTTGTCTTGGCATCCGCGGTAGCCGGTGCCAAAGACGCCTTTTTCGACTTCGTCGCACGTTGAAATTGGTAACGATGCGTTGTGCACGTGCATCGTCGTCGTCGCGACTTCACCGGATGGGTTCGTTACAGTGGTAGTTTTCACGAGCTCGCCATCCGCGGTGTATTCCATTTCAACTTTAACTGTAGAGCCAGTTTCGGTCAACGTCTCGGTTTCGATGATGGTTTCACCGGGGATTAAACCATCTGTGTTGTTGTTTGTATGCGCATCATTTTGTTGTTGTTGTTGTTGTTGTTGTGGAGCCGGGTGTTGAACTGCCGTCGTCGTCGGAGCCGGATGTTGTGGTGGATGCGATGCAGCTGGAGTGCTCGTCGTCGTCGATGTTGAAGTAGTCGGAGCCGGATGTTGTGGTGGATGCGATGCAGCTGGAGTGCTCGTCGTCGTCGATGTTGAAGTAGTCGGAGCCGGATGTTGTGGTGGATGTGATACAGTTGGAGTGCTCGTCTTCGTTGATGTTGAAGTAGTCGATGCCGAATGTTGTGGTGGATGCGATGCAGTTGGTGTGCTCGATGATGATGATGTTGTTGATGATAGATTCGTATGATTCGTTGCCGCCGGTGCGTTCAATGTTGGGCAAGGACCACATGGCTGGCCCGCAACAACTGAAGCAACTGGCGGCTCGGCCGCCGTTGCTGGCGGAGTTGAAGAAGCAGACGTCGTCGATGAATTCGAAGAAGTAGAGGCGGCATCAGCTACCGGCTTCGGGTGTAAGCTCGGGCACACGCAGTGTCCAAACTTGTCCGTTCTACCGGTCAAAATCGGCGTCGCCGCTGGACCATTTGGTCCATCATTAACTGGTTCGTTCGATGAGCCAGGCGTGGCGTCAAAGTTCGGATCGGTCTCATGTTCTTGCTTGTTGCCGTACTCCTCGGCGGTTTCTTGCCTGACTGCATTACCGCACTGCTCTAACGAAGTCGCACCAATCTTGTGATATTGGTCGTAGTTCGTTTGGGAAGCACTATTGGCGGCGTCTGCGTCGTGTTTCGTCCAGTTCCACCAGCCGCCGCCCAACATCTTTCTTCTCGAGAGCGAGGCGCCTTGCAAAGCGAACTCTTTCTTGCCCAACGCGGCGTCGCCATCGCATGCGACACAATATTGTTGCCCCCAATTCGGTTGGAAATATCCATCTGGGCACGCCATACATCCTTCGGCATCTGGGAACGGATTGAACTGACCTGGTTGGCATCGCTTACACGTCGTCAAGCCTTTGGCGTCTGTATACGTCCCAATAGGGCACTCTTCGCACTCATCGTTCGCGTTCGTAAACGAACCCGGATTACATTGCTTAATATGTGCAACGGCAGTCGCATTAATCACAGCATCGTCTGCTTTCTCATCGACTGGACAAGACGTCCCATAATGCGTCAAAACGTCTTCATAAAACCCTGGGCAATGATGTTCGCACGACCCGAACACGAAATGTCTATCGCCTTCGCGATCGAACACTCTTTGCGGAACTTTCACGCCATCGTACGTGAACTCCTTCGTACATTCAGTCATATGCACTGAAACTTGCGGATTTCTTTCCTTCACAGAAGTTTCGTTCACGCCAGATGAGAACAAAGTGAACTCAAAAGGGCCGTCGTGATGGAACTCGACTCCGTCGCCTTGTTTAATGTCGTACCTACCGCACCCGGCGTGCGTCATCGTATGCGCTTGTAAGCCGTGCATTGATACGCGAGCGCCGACGACTTCGCCCCAATCTGCCAAGTTTTCTACTTCGAACGTATCCACGAGTAACTGTTAAAAAGAGCGCGAACATACGGTCAGTATTTATTGTTCCCGCGAGACGCGAGCCTTGGCGCTACGACGACCGCGTCCATCGAGGGCGAGACAGATCGAGCGCGCGCTCTCAACATACGCACACTACACCTCTCAACGCCCTGTTCATTCGTTCATAAAACTGGACGAGACGGAATAACCGGCCACGAGGAAGTCCTAAAACGCTCTCTCTCTCTCGCAAAAATCAAATCACGACCAAAAACGAAACAAAAGAGCCCGCGGGGTATAACAAAACAAAAAACAAAAGAAGAAGAATAAAGGCGGAAGTTACCTGCGCGACCGGCGAACACCCGGTGTGTAAATAAATCACAGATCCAGCACTACTACTACTACTGACGAGATCATCGCCTAATCTTTTCGTGTTCGAGATCGTTTCGTACCCGGATCGATAGGACGCGATAGCCATCGTTCCAACAAAGGCTGTTCCGAGCACGAATTGGATCAAATTGTTCGTACGAAGTGAGTGAGTGCGAGCATCATCGTTCGTATCGAGTAACGAGCGCGATTCCCCAGAACGCGTTCGATTAGGCATCGTGTTGTTTGCGTCTTCTTTTTTTGTTTCGAGTATTCGCAACGCTTCTTCTTTGTTTATGATTATGTGGAAATCACTCTTCAAGCGAAGTGTGAGGGAAAATGCTCGATGGTGATTCGCTTGTCCTCTCTCTTTATTATGGTTTAGGGTTTAGGGTTTAGGGTTTATATGAGTGCATGCGAGAAGCGAACGAAGAGAACGAGACGACGGCAATAAATGAACAAGGGCGTGAGAAGATGGTACTACAAAAAGGAGATCGTGATGATCTATATGGCCCAGCTGCGAGGATTTTTCGCGCTATGGAAGCCGCGTTGCTGATTCGGTTTGGTCGCGAGAGCCGCGGCGACGACTTCTGATTTTTCATTCGCCGCAGACGGTAACTTCTTTCTCTCGGCATTCGCGGTAGCGAGTGCTTGTAATTTCTCGCCAGCCATGATACCGTCGGCGACTTTGTCCGAATCCGAAGAATCGACATCGGAGACGTGTTTATGGTCGTTCGCGATGATCGGGTCAATCGCTTTCTTTGGAACGAGTTTGTTCGTATCGATCGAGACCGTGTGGTCGTCGATTTCCGGCGCGTGGTGTTTTTGAGGCACGTTCGGGATCTTGATTATCGAATCAACCGTGTGATCTTTCGTTAACTCGTTCTTCTCGTCATCATCGTCGTCACCGACGGCGTTGTTGTTGTTGTTGTTGTTGTTGTCCACGCTACTGCTACTGACTTCGTCGTGCGTGCTATCTGGGATTGGACGAGAAGACGCGTAGTCGTCCTCGTGTTCTGAGACTATCGCTGGACATTGCGAAACGCTCGTCGCGCCACCACTCGATGCAACAGTAGAGGAATCACTTTCTGTCGTCGTAGGCGTCGTCACGCCCGCGTTGTTCAACTCTGAATCTCTATCGTTCTTTTCTTTCTCTACGCTCTCTTTCACTTTTGATTCGGTTTCATCGACGGCTTCTTCTACTTTGATTGCCTCGTCTTCGACTGCTTCGACTGCGGATGCGACTTGTTCCTCGGCTTTACTTAACGCATCTTCAGTCACTTTAACTGCGTCGGTTGAGGCGACATCAGTGACCGCTCTGTTTACGGTATCTTCTACTTTCTTTGCACTTTGCTTTGCAGTTTTTGCTACAGATTCAGTCGCGTTAGTGGCCGCAGACGCGACTCCTGAAAAGGCATCTGAAGTTGCCTGTGCGGCATATTTCACTCCTTCGTAAGTATTATTCAAAGAAGTTTCAGTTGCGTTGATGACGATTTCGGTCGCATTTGCGACGGTTTCCTCGATCCATTCCCAGGAATCGAGCGTCCCGAGTTTCGACCAATCGAAGCCTTTCAATGGGTTATTATCTTGAATCGCTTTCAGCGCGCCTCCTGAGAGCTTTCTACGAGAAACTTGCGAACGCGCGCCAGGGCACGTATCACAATATTGCTGACCTTCTTCGCTTTGATACCATCCGTGCGGACATAACATACACTCAGTTTTACCTTCATTAGGTTGCATAGACCCTGAAGCGCACGGCTTACATTCGAGAGCGTTATCGTGCGTGGAATAATGACCAACTGGACATTTTTGACACTTCAAATTCGCTTGTAAATACTCGCCAGCGACGCAATGTTCGGCTTCCCTTAATTTTGCCGTTCCAAACCTTGCAACTTCGTCTTTGCCGCAATACGGCGTAGTGGTAAACCTTGGACACGTGTCTAAACAGCTTCCCCAAACAAAATCAGTCGTCTCGCCATCGAACACGCGGTTATAAAAAGTAACGTCTCCATACTTATACTGAAACGTACATTCTTTCATTTCCATTGGACCACCGACTAACTCGCGCTCGGACGATTTCCATTTCGGACATCTCGCGTCTGAATCCGACTCCGATCTACATCCAATATCTTTCGTTGGATTATGTAACGATTGATTATTCATTTGATACAAAGCAAACCCAAACTGCATTCCAACTAACAACTCCTCGGTCTCGATCTCGTACGTCCCACATCCAACGTTCCGCATATCGATCCCTTTCGCGAACTCGAAGTCGTTCGCGTTCGCTTTGAATATGATCTTCGCCGCGACTTGCTCGCCCCAAAGCGACTTATCTTCGACAGAAAACGGTAAATGTTCGTGCGGCGAACATCCAGTATGTAAATTCACTCTCATCTTCGACGTCTTCACTTCGTTCACGTCTCGTTTATGCATCGGATTCGAGTTCGCTGGGTCGTTATATACGGTTTCCTCGTAATACGTCGTCGCCCCTAACAACGCCTCTCTTCTCCTCTCCGCCTTCGCTGACCCGTACTCGTTCGAGACCTTCGATCCTTCCAAATACGCCGATCGAACGCGATCACCGAACGCAGAAGACGAAAAAAACGACGACGACGACGAAGAAGACTTCGTCGCACTACTTTTCGTTCGTTGCGATGCAGTCGTTACTACTGCGAACGCGATTACTCCGAGCGCGACGAACGCTATCGCCGCGTATTCCTTCGACTGGGCCGCGGGCGAAACAAACGATCGCCTACGCTTTCGCGACAGCAAAGGCCTGTTTTCTAACTCTGCGTTCGTTTCGTGATCGCAAGCGGTGCCTGGCATTATTCTCTCTCTCTATCGCTGTTCAAAAAGTGATCTCTTTGCGTTTTTATTGATCTCGTGGTCGTTTCCCTGCGTGGATTAAACTCCTTTACGCTAACAACTAAATATATGCTTTGATTGAAATGGAAAAATGTAAAAAAGCGGTCCAGGTTTTCACGCGCTCGCAATAAAGCGAATGAATTAAATGTTACTCGTCGCGGATTCGCTTTGATCGAGAGAGAGAGAGAGAGCTCGTTGGTTGTTACGTTCGACGTCACGTTTTGAGCGCGCAAGAAGTAATAGTGCTCCGAATTTGGAGCGTTTTCCAAAACTTATGTTGTAATTATTAGTAGCAAGTACTAGTAAGTAGTGATTTTTAACGAGAGCGCACGATGCTTTTTATGAAGTGTACACGTTTTATGAGCAGAAAACTTAATGAGAATACCGTGGCCTCATGGTACGTACGCCAGCAAAAAAGACGGTGAAAACGAAGACGAACGACGCGACGGCGTCGCTTGCATTCTTTACAGAGGCATTTTCTCAAAAGCTGTAAAAAATGCGAGTGACGCCGTCGCGTCTTTCGTCTCCGTTTTCGCCGTCTGTTTTGCTGGCGTACTGTACCATATCCATGAAATATCACACTTTTCTACATCGCCGCACTTACCTCTGCGTAAGTTCGTTTGCGCTGGTTACCGAAACGTTGAGAAAGACTTTGTACATTACTATCATACATTCTTTTTTTATGTCTATTCAGCAGAATCGCCAGAGTTGCGTAACTTTGTTCTCGAAGCCGCTTTCTCCGCGCGAATGGCATTTGGCCAAATAGCAAACGTGGACGCTTCAATTTCGCCTAAATCGAGCTGTTGTTCGGTATCGTCAGAAAAAATGCGCGCGATATCGAACACGTCTGGCTTTTTGAACATCTTCTTAGCGTCGTCATCGAATACGATTTTGTCTTCATCCTTTGTAGTTTCATCAAAACCGCCGGCGAAACCAACCGGGTCGCAGAGATCAAATTTCCCGTCTTCTGAAACATAGCACCATAAACCGTCTGATGATTTTTGCGGATTCCTACAATAATTCTTCGGATTCTCGTCCATCGTATCAGGGTAAGATTTGAAAGACCATTTCTGATGCGCTTCGCCAGACTTGGAACCGAACGGTTGATTTGACCAATCGATGCACGTTTTCCCAGTGCGCGTCTTGGTTTGACAACCGCGATATTGAGAACCAAATTCTCCTCGAATTGATTCATCGCACCCATGAACAATTATTTTCTTTACCTTTTGCTCATTAATCTTTTTCTTCGCTTGTTCTGTTTTAGGTGGAGAATTCACAACAACAACATTCGCGTGCTCTTGCGTCGGTGTAACGACAGAAGAAGAAGAGGAAGAAGAAGAAGAAGTAACAACGGGCTTCTTTTCTGTAGCAATAATGATAGGTGGTGTTGGTGTTGCCGTTGTTTTCGTCCTAGCAGTACTTGGTTTATCATCCGATGATTCCATCAATAACGCAAAGACGCCATGATCATCCTCCTCGTCTTCCCCAGATTCTAACAAAGTCTTCTCAATCTTCTTCTCTTCTTCGTCGTTCACTTTATCAAACGTCTCGATTATTTTTTTCTCCTTTGCAATCTTTTTATCGACAATAGTATCGTCCACGTCGATATCTTTTTCATGGAGAAGAGCGTGGAGCTTTAGCTCTTGTCGAACTTCTTGCTTTAACGTCGCTGCTTCGCCGGCGATTTCGGTCTTTTCATCGATTTCATGATTCTTTTCATCATTAACGTTCGTAATATGTTTTTCTTCTTCGTGTTCATCTTTTGCTTTTTCAGCAGAAGCATTTTCGTTCTTCTTATTATTATTAGTGTTCTTATTTGCAATGGTTTTATCTTCCAGTGCTCTCTCATTCGCAGATTTCGCTTCAATTTCGTTAACTGTAGTAGTCGCAATCGCACTCTCTGATTCGGGAGAAATAAATGGAACGGTAACATCGTTCGTTTCGTCGGCATCGCCTGTAGTAGCAGAAGCAGCAGCAGAAATATCAGTAATAGAGTTCGTAATCGCAGAAGCGACGGTTTTTGGATCTACGTTTGCTTCAATTTCATCAACCGTAGTCGCAGCAATCGAACTCTCTGTGTCGGGAGAAATAACAGGAACACTTTGCTCCTCTGCAAACGTAGCTTCTGGTTCGTTTTCTTTTCTTGCTTCTTTCGCTTCTTCGCTCACGATTGTCAAATGCGAATCATCAGTAGTAGTTTTGTTCGTCAAAGGCACTTGAACATTGGGTTGAGAAACTTCCCTCTTTTTTGTTAACGCGCTTGAAAATTGATCATCCTTTGGTGGGCACATATCCTTCGAAGAAGCGCCTCTGCCATCATTTTCCGCAGCCTCTACATCTTCTTCAATAATATCGTGTTCGTCTATAACGCCATCGCCGTTCAAATCTTTTTCGTGCGTCCACCATTCCCACTCCTTATCCAAACTCGACCATTCTGCGTTCCAACCTCCGAGAAGTTTCCGATTGTTACTGCGTTGTTGCTTTGAACTACTACTACTACTACTACTACTACTTCTACTACTATGACCGAGAAACGCTTTTAAGAGTTCCTGATTTGCAATTTCATCGTTTTCAAGTTCTTCGCGTTCATCTGAGGAGAGCGCAGAACCATCGCACGGGATACAATATTTCTCACCTCTTCCGTCTTGATACATTCCTCTCGGACAAGGTTCGCACTTTGAGCCTTTTGGGAACGGTTGAAAGAATCCTGCCGGGCATAACTCGCACTCCTTATCGTCATCTAAGAATGAAAACGACCCAGATGGACATTCGCCGCATGATTTCAGTCCGTTTGTATCCACGGAGATGTAATGTCCTTTTTCGCACGTGAAAGCATTATCGGATGATGATGAAGAAGAAGAATCAATCGATGTTGTTGTTGTTGTTGTTGTTGTTTCAGGAACTTCGATCGTTTTCGAGCCATCTTTGCTCTTCGCGCAATAAGGGTGCTCAGTAAAAGCCGGGCAACTTTCTAAGCAGCTTCCCCAAACAAAACTCGTTTGTCTTCCATCGAACACGCGGTTATAAAAAGTCACGTCTCCGTACTCATACGCAAACGTACATTCGCGCATTCCAAACGGATGTGCTACTGTGTCGCCCTCTTCAGCTTTCATGCTCGAAAATCCGCCCGGAACGCCAGCGTGCGTTCCCCACGGACATCGTTTATCGACCTTGTTCTCATTCGTCGTTAAGCATCCGACGTCTTTAATGACCACGCCTTCGTCTTTATCGTTACTATGAACAAACCGACCAAGGCTGGCTATATTTTCACTATCACTACTCCTACTAATCTCATAAAGCGCAAACCCGAACGACGTCCCGGTCTTCAACGCCCTCGTCTCGACCTCGTAAGTCCCGCACGCGCTCGCAACCATCGGTATCCCGCGCTCGAACGAAAAATCCTCCCCACTCTCACCATCGTCATCTCTCAACACGATCTTCGCCGCTATTCTCTTCTGCCAATCGTACTCGTTCTCCTCAAAATTGTTTTCCAGGAACGGTTCGATTTTCTCCATAGGCGAACATCCCGTATGTAAAGTGATCAAAATTTTCTCGGTCCACTCTTCGTTCGTGCCCGCGTTCACGGCTCTCGCATTACTACTATTACTACTACTACTACTGCTCGAGAGATCGGGAGCACCGAGATCACTCGCGACCACGTTTTGCGCTCGTTCTTTATTGATCGAAACCTGCTGCGAGCTCGTTAAAACTACTGCTCCTAAACACATGGCCATCACGCGGCCAAATCTGTGCCATCCTAAACACTTCTTCATACTTCGCACGACCACGGCCTTCGATGATTGTTTCTCAAGCATCGCTTCTTCTTCTTCTTCTTCTCCTCGCGTGCGAACGAGCATCGATCGTTCATCGTTCGATTGTATTCGCGCAAACATTGGATACTTAATTTCGATATCTTTTTTCTGATGCCGAGGAAGAAGAAAAAGAAACGCGAGAAAAGTTCCAAAAATAAAAAAAAAAGTTTTGATCAAAGTTCGAAAATAAAAAGCGCGATGCCGCGCGAGACCATCGCTCTAGGAGTCCACGAACGCGAACGCGCGATGGATCAAAAGATAGATCTTCTCTTTAGCTCTGTTTCGTACTCGCGATGCGAGCGCTGATTCGCGCTCGTTTCGGTTTTATTTCAGACGCCAAGTTGCTCACATTTTACTTTCAAAGATCAGGATTCTAAAAAACGAACATTCGACCGCATTGAGATCTCGCTCCAAACTCTTTCGCGATTGAGAGAAAAGAATTTAATAAAGGAAAAAAATGGACGACGACGCAAAGAAAGGTCTCTCGTTGCTCCTCTGCTCATCGCTCGTCCTACTGATCGCCTGTCGTGAACAAATACAGCAAAGGAAACTGCGAGAACATCGAGGTCGCAATCATCATCAGCTTCACTATGAAGCAGAAGAAGAAACGATTTTGCTCAGGAATCGATTGGTTCTGATTGGAGAGATCGCGTTGAGTCTCTCGATAGCTATGTACGCTAGCTTTAGTAAACGGTTCTCGCAGTTCGGCAGGTTTAGGGAGATTAGGGAAGAGGTTGTCGGTGTGAGTGGGTTATGCGTCGAAGGCATGAGCGATTTCATGATCTTTACCCATCGCAAGAAGTTCTCGTGATATTTAAAGAGGACGGAGTAGAATACGTTGTATGCATGCAGATAAAGCGAAGATATTACCTGTTACTTCGCTTCGCGTTAGTTTTCTCCATCTTTTGCCCGCGTTGTTTCTTACTTTTATTGAGATCGTTCAAGGCACCTGGTGGAAGAGTGACCTTACATCCACCCGGCGGCAGCGCTCGACAGCAGTCTTCGGTTTTGAGCTCTAACGCTTCTTTCGCCAAAGATCTCTCCCGATCGCTCGCGAATGGCGCTTTTGAGAGAATAAAAGCGCATTCCTTGATCGTTTTACCACGTTTTTGAGTGCCCGGGATGATTTTGAGGCGGAATTTGTATTGCGCGAGAACCGAGAATGGGGCGCATATCGGGATAGCGAACTGGACCGAATCGGTTTCGTTCGGCGTCGCGGTGAGTTGACGCAGAGCGAGTTCAGTTTGCTTATCGCGGCGTTCGAATATCGAAGCAGCGGTTCCAGTCTTCTCTTCTACGGCGTCGTCATCGTCGTCATCGTCGTCATCATCATCGTTAGCACAAATATCGTCTTCGTCATTATCATTATCGTTATCGTTATCAATACCATCGTCGTCATCGGCAGTTTCTTCACTGATCGATTTGTATATGAGAGGTTTTATGCCGCGTTCTTTGAAATTTGAAGGCATCGCAGGTTCCGGAGCATCTGGAAGTACTACGACGACGGATTCACGGACTGATTCACTCTCAGCATCAGGATCATTTGCTTTTATTTGCTTTTTCGTCGACGATGCTGATGATGATGGATTTAAAGCGGCAGCCGCGGCCGCTTTCTTTCGATCTTTCTTCGTCTCTTTTTGTTTCGTCGTAAGTAACTTTACGGCGAGTTCGCGATCTTCATCGTCTTGTTCCGCGTATTTCTTCGCAGCCCTTTTTGCTTTCGATGTTTTGCCGCGAACTTTTGGAGCGACGACCTTAGAAGCACGGTTTTCTTCTTCTTCATCGTCATCTTCATCTTCTTCGTCATCTCCTTCTTCTTCAATGTCTGCCGTTGCCGACGCTTTGAGCGGATCGACGAATACATCATCGTCGTCGTCTTCATTTCCATCATTACCCTTTTTCTTCATTTGTTTACGCTGTGCGGCTGATATGCGCTTCTTCTTTACCGCCGTTACTACTTCGTTAGTTTTGTCTACTTCTTTTGTTGATTTCTTGCCACTCTTGCTATTTGCGGAAGCATCTACGCGGGTTTTATCGAGTTTAGCAGCGAGCGCTTCAACTTCTTCTTCTTTCTTCTTCCCTTCTTCTTCTTCTTCTTCTTCTTTTGACGACGACGATGTCAACAATTCCATCGTCAGCGCTTTGCAAG
>Ga0115004_10003690_pt1 | contig 12392 bp, 7 predicted proteins | sample ArcticOcean_MG_C_10_FD_88737 | JGI IMG/M metagenome (GOLD analysis project Ga0115004, IMG submission 88737) | Marine microbial communities from western Arctic Ocean - ArcticOcean_MG_CB11_90 | ecosystem: Environmental > Aquatic > Marine > Oceanic | place: Arctic Ocean: Canada Basin | collected...
CCAGAATTAGCCCCCGTAATAATGACTTTGATCGTCATGCCGAGGTTAATTTTTTGCTTTGTCTTTGCGAATATTACCTACAATATAATTTATTAGTTCTATGGTATTTTTTTCACCCCCAGCCATTGTTGACGATGTTATGTATCTTCCGTCTATTATTATGGATGGAACACCAGTTGCCCCTGCTGCTCTAAAAAGTCTTTGAGACTTTGAAAGTTTTGCTTTCATAGAGAAAGTATTAAATGCAGACTGTACTTCGTTAATATCTTTTTTTGCTGTTAAGGCAATCCATTGAATTGCACTTTGCTCGTTTCCAGGATCTACGGCCTTGGTTTTATGTATGGCATCAAACAGTTTTTCATGCAAAGTTTTGTCTAAGCCAAGAGTTTCAAGCGCATAAAAAGCTTTAGCCATGGGAACCCAATCTTTTCTTGGTACAGCGGGAATCTTTTTAAATACAACATCTTTAGGAGCATTGTCTGCCCATTTATCAATATAAGGGTCTATTTTGTAGCAGTGGATGCATCCATACCAAAACAGCTCTACAACCTCTATCTTTCCTGGTGAGTCCGTTGGAATAATCTCTTTAGTTTGTTTAAAGTTAACTCCTGCCTTAGGCTCTACTCCAAATGCCGTGAAAGCAAGCATCATTGAAATTACAAATAATAATGTTTTCATTATGGTTGTCCTTGTTTAAATAGAATTTATTGAACTTTAGGTCTCGTTAGCTTAATTAAGTTCGCTTTAAAACCTTCTTTTAATAATTTTTCTCTCATACTCTTGCTTGTCTCATAATCTTCATAGGGCCCCACACTAACTCTATGGAAGGTGTTATCACCAATTTTTGCAGACATAATAACTGACTCAAATCCCATAAGAGCTAACTTGGCCTTCAGGTTATCTGCGGGAGCTTGCTCAGAAAACGCGCCCACTTGTATGTAGTAATCAATTTGTCGATTATTATCCCTTTTCTTTTGGGTGTCTTCGATGTTATAAGCTGATGATTCCTCTGGAAGTGTTTGATAAAAGTCATAATTACTATCTTCATCTATATTTATAACATCGTCTTCACCAATCGCAGAGTTTACTTCAATACATGATCCCTCTGTTTCTTTCGAAACAAATGGACTTTTGCCGTTAGTAATAAATAACGTCACAGCAATTGATATCAAAATACCTAGCAGTAAACCAAAAAACAAACCGTTAGTAAAAGGTGTGCCTTCAGCTTTTTTTTCTTTAATTGTTCTGTAGTCGTCAGCCATTTTTTCCCTTTACATTGAATCCGGAGCAGAAATTCCCAGAAGATTTAAACCAGTTTTTATTATATGTTGAGTTGCAAAAATTAAAGATAACCTACCATTTTTTTCGTTATTATTTTCAACAAGAAATTTAGTATCATTATAATAGCCATGAAGGTCGGCAGCACATTCTTTTAAATAGTTTGCAATTTGATGAGGAGCTAAATCATTTGTGGCACCTTCTACCACCTCAGGAAATTCTTCTATTTTTTTAATTAATTTTTTCTCAAGCAATGTTTCGTATTTGTACTCTGCTGTACTCCTTAGTGAATGAAGTTCACCCCCCCATTGCATAAGCACTCTTTGAATTCTTGCATGAGCATACTGAATATAATAAACAGGATTTTCATTGTTTTGCGATTTTGCAAGATCTATATCAAAAACTAATTGAGAATCTGCTCGCCTTGCTATTAAAAAGTAACGAGTAGCATCACAGCCGACTTCATCAATTAAATCCCTAAGAGTGACATAACTTCCCGCCCGCTTTGAAATTTTAACTTCTTGACCATTTTTCATGACTGTAATCATTTGGTGCAGAACGTATTCTGGCCAACCAGGCGGAATACCAGTATCTAGGCCTTGAAGCCCTGCCCTTACTCTGTTAACAGTGCTGTGATGGTCGGCTCCTTGCTCATTAATAACTCTCTTAAAACCTCTTTCCCATTTATTGAGATGGTAAGCAATATCAGGAACAAAGTAAGTAAACGCCCCATCACTTTTTTGCATCACTCTATCTTTATCATCTCCAAATGCGGTTGTTTTAAGCCATAACGCCCCATCTTTTTCATATGTATGGCCATTGTTTTTAAGTGTTGTAACGACATCCTTAATCTTACCTTGTGAATAAAAAGAAGATTCAAGGCTAAATACGTCAAAGCGTATTTTAAAGGCTTCTAAATCTTGGTCTTGCTCTTTTCTTAGGTAATGAACGCCATAGTTTTTTATAGCATCATCAACGGTTGTATCGCCGTTTGACGAAAAAGTTTCGGAGCCATTTTGGATGGTTTTTTTTGCAAGATAGGACTTTGCGATGTCGGATATATATTCACCACGATAACCATCTTCAGGAAAGCTTGGATCTTCTGGTAGAACGTTCATACATCTTGCTTTGATTGACTTGGTTAAGTTGTCTATTTGTGACCCTGCATCATTATAATAAAATTCTCGAGTGACATCCCATCCAGAAAACTCAAATAGTCTTGCCAAGCAATCTCCAATTGCAGCCCCTCTTCCATGTCCGACATGAAGAGGCCCTGTTGGATTTGCTGAAACAAACTCTATTTGAATTTTTTTTCGCGAACCTTGATTACTTCTTCCATAATTTTTATTATTTTCAAGAGCATCATTGATTATTTTATTGTGTGTGTTTGAACTAAAGTAAAAATTTAGAAATCCAGCCCCGGCAATTTCTATCTTGCTAAATGATCTTGTAGATGGGATTTTCTCAACTATTTCTTGCGCAACGGTGCGGGGCGATTTTTTAAGCGCCTTAGCAATAACCAATGCAATATTAGATGACAGGTCGCCATGGTCGATGGATTTTGGCCGCTCAATAACAATTTGCGACTGAGTCAATTCGGAAGTCATTTTATTGACAATTGAAAAAAGTAAATCAGTAAGGTGAGCTTTCACAAGGTTACAATTAAATATATTTTAAAAGGATATTTTACCCTATCCTGTAGTTTACTTCTTAAGGAATGATAAGTAATTGGAATGAAGGAAAGTCAAAAAATATTAAAAGTAGCATTAGATGTCCCCTTAGACCGATTATTTGATTATTTGAATAATGGAGAGGCATTTAAAGTAGGCCAGTATGTAAAGGTTTCTTTTGGGAGCAGAGTCTTGATGGGAGTAGTTTGCGGGTTTGCTAATGATTCATTATTGGCCGAAGACAAGTTAAAGAAAATAATTCATGCTGAGCCTGAGGTAATTTTTGATAATGACTTACTGCGACTCTTGGAATTTTCTGCAGATTATTACCATCATCCTATTGGCCAAACAATATTGTCTATTGTGCCTTCTCGGATCAAGCAACATAAATATCAATTGCGTATAAAAGAAAAGGTGTATAAAGCGACCAGAGAACTAACACCCGACTGGATTGAGTTATTACCAAAAAGGCAAAAGAATTTAAGAAAATTGGCAGCTCATTTGCTAGGCCAACCTATCAGACAGAGCTCATTAAAAAATATTGCCTCTAATGCTAAGAAAGCCATTCTTGATCTGGAGATAATGGGTGTTTGTTACTCAGAAGAGTGGGTAGAAGATGAAAGCTATAAGATAGATATGCGACCATTATTGAACGAAGAACAGCAATTGGCTATCAACAGCGTAATGAATGAGAAAGGTTTTTTAGCATCGCTTTTATACGGAGTGACGGGCAGCGGTAAAACAGAAGTATATTTACATTTAATCGCAAATTTCCTTGAGGAAGAAAAAGCCCAAATTTTAGTTTTAGTGCCAGAAATTAATTTAACTCCTCAGCTAGAGTCACGTTTTCGAGCCCGCTTTCCAGATAGAAATTTAGTTGTTCTTCATAGCAATCTTTCAAGTATCGAGAGGCTTGATAATTGGCGGCAAGCTAAGTCTGGAAAAGCTTCTATAATTATTGGCACACGTTTAGCAGTTTTTACACCCTTTAAAAATTTAAAGCTCATCATTGTTGATGAAGAGCACGACTCTTCATTTAAGCAACAAGAGGGGCTCAAGTATCATGCAAGAGACGTAGCTATGGTGAGAGCTCGAAATAACAATATTCCTATTGTGCTCGGAACTGCCACACCCTCTTTAGAAAGCTGGCTTAATGCAAGCAAGGAAATATCTAAATATCAGTTGTTAAGATTAAAGGATCGAGCTGTTTTAAATGCGTCATTACCAGCAATAAAAACAACACCTCTTAATAGTGACAAAGACCAACTCATTTCCCCACTAATATTAAAAGCTATTAAGCAACGGGTAGAGCTTAAACAACAGGCTTTAATTTTTATTAATAGACGGGGATATTCTCCTGTTTTAGTTTGTTCAAGCTGTGGTTGGAGTGCATCATGCCACCAATGCAGCGCACGCCTTGTTGTACACCTCAAAGACAAAAAAATGCGGTGTCACCACTGTAGTTATGAAAGCCCAATAGCAATGCAATGTCAGGATTGTGGTAATCCCGACCTATATCCGTTAGGATCTGGGACACAAAAAATTGAAGATCGCATTAGGGCTTTGATTCCATCCGCCAGCATTCTAAGGGTTGATCGGGATAGTATGCGAAAAAAAAATGCTCTGAATGAGCTGTATGAAAAAACTTCGAGAGGAGACATTGATATATTAGTTGGAACCCAAATGTTAGCTAAGGGACATGACTTTCCAAAACTAACATTAGTAGTAGTGTTGGATGCGGATAATGCTTTATATAGCACCGATTTTCGCGCATCGGAACGTTTATTCTCTCAGCTTATGCAAGTTTCAGGGCGATCAGGACGAAGCAGTATAGCTGGCGAAGTGTTAATTCAAACAAGCTTTCCTAATCATCCTATTTTTCAAGCTGTTAAAACGCATAATTATGAATTATTTGCTAACAGCATTCTCGTTGAGCGGGCATCTATTGATTTACCGCCGTTCAGCTTTCAAGCAGTTCTTCAGGCTGAATCAAGAACATTGTCATTGGCAGAAAGATTTATGGACGATATCGCAGATTGGGCAATAAATTCAAAAGAAAAGGTTAATATTTTTGGTCCTGTTAGGCCGGTTATGGAGAGGGTGAGCGGGCATGAAAGAATTAATATATACATTCAGTCAAACGAAAGAAAACATTTACAAAATATGCTAAAAGTGTGGATAGATCAAATTAGACAACACCCATTAGCTAATAGAGTAAAATGGAGTGTCGATATTGACCCAATGTAATACTGCAAAGAAACTTTTTTCATGACAAAAAACTTTTCAAAAGTGATGACTTTTTCCGCCACAGACCCTACTGGTGGGGCTGGATTACAAGCTGACGTTTTAACTTTGGCAAGCATAGGATGCCACCCTTTTTCTATTGCTACCGCAGTATCAGTTCAGGATACTATTGGAGTTGAAAGCTTAGCTGCTATAAGCGCAGAGCTAGTTAATGATCAGGCGCGAAGTATTTTAGAAGATATGGAAATATCAGTTTTTAAATGCGGCCTTTTAGGAAGCTCGGAAAATATTACAGTTGTAGCTGAAATAGCTGCAGACTACCCTGATATACCATTGATTATAGACCCTGTTCTAGCTTCGGGCCGAGGCGATGAACTGGTGAACATAGAAATGATGAGTGCAATGCTCGAATTGTTATTTCCTCAGTCCCATCTGATTACCCCAAACAGTCACGAGGCTAGAAGGCTCGTTATTGACAGTGATGAAAATTTTGAAGATATAAGTATAGATCAGTGTGCAGAGAGGCTTCAGTTACTTGGATGTCAGAATGTCCTTATAACTGGCACTCATGAAAACACAAAGTCTGTTATAAACACCCTATATTTAGAGGCTAAGGAAGCCATCCCTTATTACTGGGATAGACTCCCCGGCAATTATCATGGGTCTGGATGTACTTTAACATCAGCCATTGCTGGCTATCTTGCGCAAGGACTTAGTTTAGAATTAGCAGTTGAGCACGCACAACACTATACATGGCAAGCCTTAAAAAATGCATTTAAACCAGGAATGGGCCAGTCTATTCCAGACCGACTTTTTTGGATGGACCAAGAGGATGGAGATGGACGTTTCAACCATAATTAGCGGGATATATGCTATCACCCCCGACCAAATAGACAATGATCTTTTATTAAACTACACTCGACAAGCAATTCAAGGTGGGGTGAGACTTGTGCAGTATCGATCAAAAACATTAAAGCCCAAGCAAAAAAAAATTCAAGCCACTGCCCTAAAAGAACTTTGTGATAGAACGAATGTGCAGCTTATTATTAACGATGATATTGAATTATCAAAACATTTAGATGCATTTGGAGTACATTTAGGTAAATATGACGACAATGTTGATAAAGCTAGAAAATTGTTAGGGCCAGATAAATGCATAGGAGTCTCTTGTTATAATTCCCTCAATAGAGTTAAAGAGGCATATGAAAAGCAGGTGGATTACATAGCTCTAGGAGCCTTTTTCCCTACAAAGACTAAACCTAACGCGCCAAGAGCGACTCTTGATATACTCAGGCAGGCGAGAAGTATGGGTAATATCCCTATGGTAGCTATCGGAGGCATAACCTTAGAAAATATAGAGACATTAAAAAATGAGCAAATAAATTGTATTGCTCTAGTCTCATCTCTTTTTAACTCTGATAATATTGAATTAACCGCAAAACAATTTTGTACAATCCTTAAAAGCTGGAACCTATGAGTAAAAACCAAAGTTTATACGAGCAATCAAAATTATATATTCCTGGAGGCGTTAACTCCCCAGTAAGAGCATTTAGTTCGGTGGGCGGTACCCCTATCTTTTTTAAGAGGGGACTGGGAAGCCGTCTGTGGGATGAGGACGATAAGGAATATATAGATTATATTAATTCATGGGGACCAATGATATTAGGACATGCCAACCATGAAGTTTTAACGGCTGTTCATGATGCATCAAAAAATAGTTTATCTTTTGGCGCACCTACTTCTCGTGAATTAGATATGGCAGAAGAGATTGTAAAGTTAGTCCCTAGTATTGAGCAGGTTCGCTTAGTTAGTAGCGGTACAGAAGCTACCATGAGTGCTATTAGGGTTGCAAGAGGGTTTACGGGCAGAGATACAATTGTAAAATTCGAAGGATGTTATCACGGTCATGCAGATGCGCTATTAGTTAAAGCTGGCTCAGGAGCCCTAACATTTGGCCAACCAAGCTCAGCTGGTGTTCCTACAGATGTTGCTAAACATACTTTAACTCTTCCCTACAATGACTCACAGGCCCTACAGGATCTCTTTTCTAAGCTTGATGGAAAGATTGCCTGCGTGATTATTGAGCCGGTCGTAGGCAATATGAATTTAATAGTTCCTCATCAAGAGTTTCTTGAAAGCCTTAGGTCCCTTTGTACTAAATATGGCACGGTATTAATCTTCGATGAAGTGATGACTGGTTTTCGGGTTGCGTTGGGAGGAGCGCAAGCATTATTTAATGTGATTCCAGATATGACAACATTAGGTAAAGTAATTGGAGGAGGTCTTCCAGTAGGGGCATTTGGAGGAAAAAAAGAAATCATGCAACAACTTGCGCCGTTAGGCCCGGTATATCAAGCAGGAACATTGTCAGGCAATCCGGTAGCGGTGGCAGCAGGTCTTAAAACTCTAGAACTAATCCAAGAGCCAGACTTTTTTAAGAAACTTAGTATCACCACAAAACAATTGACAGATGGCTTAACGTTATCTGCTAAAGAGAGAAATATTGATTTTTGTGCTCGCAATGTTGGAGGCATGTTTGGGCTGTATTTTAGTAAAACACCCCCTAATAGTTTTGAAGAAATTATGGCGTCGAATAGAGATTTGTTTAAAAAATTCTTTCATTTAATGCTAAGCCAAGGCGTGTATTTTGGCCCTTCCGCCTTTGAGGCAGGTTTTGTTTCGGCAGCACACACTTCTGTTGATATAAAACAAACCATCAATGCTGCAAATAATGCCTTTGATCAGCTTTAATAACTATTAACCTTTTTACTATAAGATCATTGAATAAGCTGGCAAAAAGCTTTAAAATTTACCGTTCCGTTTAACACACTTAAGTAAAATAATGATGCGACCAATCACACCAAAAAAACAAGGGTTATACAATCCGTCAAACGAGCATGACTCATGCGGTGTTGGTTTTGTTGCAAATAGCCGGGGAATTAAAAGTCATAAAATTATTTCACAAGGACTGGAGATTCTCACTAACCTAACCCACAGAGGCGCAACGGGCTATGACCCTAAATTAGGTGATGGTGCTGGGATTCTTATTCAAATACCTGACGCACTATTTCAAAAAGAAGCAAAAGTATTATCTATTGCATTACCGGGAGAGGGTGAGTATGGAATTGGAATGCTCTTTTTACCTCAAGCAGAAAAAACGAGAGCACTGTGTGAAAGCATAATTAGTAAAGTTATTGCGGAAGAGGAACAAATAGAGCTAGGCTGGAGAAACGTTCCAGTTAACAATCAGGATATAGCTGGCGCAGCAAGAAACGTTGAGCCGGTCATTAAGCAAGTCATTATTGGTCGCGGCGATAACACTGACGGACAAGTGGCTTTTGAAAGAAAATTGTTCGTTATTAGAAAAAGAATTGAAAACCTTGTGCAGGCCTTAGATATAGATGACCCTGCTAGTTTTTATGTTTCTTCTATGTCCTCAAGAACCGTCGTATACAAAGGGATGCTTTTGGCAAACGAAGTGGGCGTATTTTTTCCAGATCTCTTGGACGAATCATCCAAGTCAGCTTTAGCTTTAGTGCATCAAAGGTTTTCAACGAATACCTTTCCGTCTTGGGACCTTGCGCACCCGTATAGAATGATTGCTCATAATGGTGAGATTAATACCGTGCGCGGCAATGAGAATTGGATTAATGCAAGACAAGAGAAAATGAAGTCCATGTTGTTGGGTGAAGATCTGGAAAAATTATGGCCACTTATTACAGAAGGACAATCCGATTCAGCAAGCTTTGATAATTGTTTAGAATTGTTGGTAGCAGGAGGTTATAGCTTGCCTCACGCTATGATGATGTTGATACCAGAAGCTTGGTCTGGTAACGGACTAATGAGCCAAGAAAGAAAATCTTTTTATGAGTATCACGCCGCTATGATGGAGCCATGGGATGGCCCAGCCGCCGTAGCTTTTACAGACGGACAAATGATAGGTGCAACCCTAGATCGAAACGGATTAAGACCTGCTCGCTATTTGATAACGGATGACGGCGTTGTGATGATGGCTTCTGAGATGGGTGTTCTTAAGTTTCCTGAAGAAAAAATAGTTAAAAAATGGCGTCTAGAGCCAGGAAAAATGTTACTTATTGACCTTCAAGCAGGAAGAATTATTGATGATGCTGAGGTAAAGAAATTATTAGCTAGTGCAAAGCCATATGAATCCTGGATTAATCAATCCCGATTTCTCTTAAGTGACCTAAGAAAACCAACAGTCAAGATCAAATTACAAAGCGCCTTATTAGATATTCAACAGGCATTTGGTTTTACTCAAGAAGATATTAGTTTTATTCTTAAGCCTATGGTTAGTGATGGCCAGGAGCCATCAGGGTCTATGGGAAATGACGCAGCACTCCCGGTATTATCTAACCGCCCTAAGGTTCTCTATAATTATTTTAAACAGCTGTTTGCCCAAGTAACAAACCCTCCTATTGATCCAATAAGAGAGGAGTTGGTTATGTCGTTAGTGACATTTATTGGACCCCGACCTAACTTGTTAGGTATTGAAGAGACTAGCCCACCACCACGTTTAGAGGCAAGTCAGCCCATCCTAAGTCTTGAAGATTTAGAGGCATTAAAAAACATTGAACAAACAACAAAAGGACTCTTTAAGTCAAATGTTATTGATATAACTTTTGAGGTTGGACGCGATGAGTCATACAGCCAAGCTATGGAGAGAGCATTGGCTAATATTTGTAACGAGGCTAAACAATCTGTTATCGATGGACTCAATATCATTATTTTATCTGACCGACTAACTGATAATAATAGGCAGGCAGTACCTGCGTTACTGGCATGTTCTGCTACACACCATTTATTGGTAAATGCCGGAATCAGGACAAACACTGGGTTAGTAATTGATACTGGATCTGCGCGTGAAGTCCACCATTTTGCTTTATTGGCAGGATATGGAGCCGAAGCCGTTTGCCCCTGGTTAACTTATGAAACTATAAGAACGCTTAGCGATGACTTTAGTGGCGCACAAGAGAAATACATTAAAGCTATTGGTAAAGGCTTTAATAAAGTTATGTCTAAGATGGGCATTTCTACTTATCAGTCTTATTGTGGGGCACAAGTTTTTGAAGCAGTAGGCCTGAACCAAGCTTTTATCGACAAATATTTTAAAGGCACATCCACTAATATTGAAGGTATTGGAATTAAGGAAATAGCAGAAGAAGTTAATCAAATTCATAAAGCTGCTTTTGGTCTTGACCCTACTCTAATAAACGCACTTGATGCTGGGGGTGAATATGCTTTTAGGATCCGTGGTGAAGAGCATATGTGGAATCCTGAATCTATTGCAAAATTACAGCATGCAACTAGAAAAAATCAATACGATACTTATAAAGAATATGCTGAGCTAATTAATAACCAAACAAAAAAACACAAAACCTTGCGCGGTCTTTTTGGTTTTAAAAAAACAAAAACAATTTCTATTGATGAGGTTGAGTCAGCAAAGGAAATTGTAAAGCGCTTTGCTACAGGCGCTATGTCGCTTGGTTCAATATCCACGGAGGCGCACGCTACTCTTGCAGTGGCTATGAACCGCATAGGTGGAAAGTCAAATACAGGCGAAGGCGGTGAAGATAAGAAACGGTTTATACCTATCACTAAAGATTCTTCTATAGCAGAGCATCTAGGCGAAGATATTATTGAATCAAATTATGCTTTATTAGCAGGTGATTCGATGCGATCACGAATTAAGCAAGTAGCTTCTGGACGATTTGGAGTAACTGCAGAGTATTTATCTGCCGCGGATCAAATTCAAATTAAAATGGCCCAAGGAGCAAAGCCAGGTGAAGGGGGGCAGCTACCAGGACACAAGGTTAGCCCTTACATAGCTAAATTAAGATTTTCAGTACCAGGTGTGGGGCTGATTTCTCCTCCACCCCATCATGATATTTATTCTATTGAAGATTTGGCCCAATTAATACATGATCTTAAAAATGCAAACCCAAGCGCAAGCATCTCAGTAAAATTAGTTTCTGAAACGGGGGTTGGAACTGTAGCTGCCGGTGTAGCTAAAGCCAAATCTGACCATATTGTAATTGCTGGGCATGATGGTGGAACAGGAGCATCACCACTTTCTTCTATTAAACATGCCGGCACCCCTTGGGAGATTGGGCTGGCTGAAACGCAACAAACATTAGTGCTTAACCAATTAAGAGGGCGTGTCGTCCTTCAGGTCGACGGACAAATGAAAACGGGTCGGGATGTAGTCGTTGGCGCATTATTGGGTGCAGATGAATTTGGTTTTGCCACAGCGCCTCTTGTAGTTGAAGGTTGTATTATGATGCGCAAATGTCATCTTAATACTTGCCCAGTGGGCATTGCAACTCAGGATCCAGAACTGCGAAAAAGATTTAATGGTCAACCTGAACATGTCGTTAACTTCTTTTTCTTTATTGCCGAAGAAATTCGTGAAATTATGGCATCACTAGGTATGAAAAAATTCAACGACCTGATAGGGCGAAGTGATTTATTAGACATGCAACAAGGTATAGATCATTGGAAAATTCAAGGATTAGATTTTAGTAGAATCTTTTATCAGCCAGATATGGGTGCAGATGTTTCACGATACAACGTTGAAAAGCAATATCATGGGTTAGATAAAGCACTAGATAACGAAATTATAAAAAAAGCTATGCCGTCAATTGAAAAGAAAGAGTCCACGACGTTTGACATTCCAATAACAAACACTAATCGCACGGTTGGTACAATGCTGTCTCATGAAATAGCAAAGCGTTACGGAAACGATGGCCTTCCAGATAATACAATTAGTGTGAAATTAGAGGGTACGGCTGGACAAAGTTTTGGCGCTTTTCTTGCAAAAGGTATTACGTTTAACCTTCATGGTGAGGGTAACGATTATGTCGGCAAAGGCTTATGCGGAGGACATATTATTATTCGTCCACCGCAACATTTTAAAGGCATAGAAGAAAAAAACATTATTGTAGGAAATACAGTGATGTATGGGGCAACATCAGGAGAATCTTACTTTAGAGGGATTGCCGGTGAACGTTTCTGTGTAAGAAACTCTGGTGCATCTGCTGTCGTTGAAGGAGTAGGAAATCATGGTTGCGAATATATGACCGGAGGGACAGTAGCAGTTCTAGGAGAAACGGGTCAAAATTTTGCTGCTGGAATGTCCGGAGGTGTGGCATACATATATGACCCCGAAGGAACGTTTTCACA
>Ga0115004_10003691_pt1 | contig 12391 bp, 6 predicted proteins | sample ArcticOcean_MG_C_10_FD_88737 | JGI IMG/M metagenome (GOLD analysis project Ga0115004, IMG submission 88737) | Marine microbial communities from western Arctic Ocean - ArcticOcean_MG_CB11_90 | ecosystem: Environmental > Aquatic > Marine > Oceanic | place: Arctic Ocean: Canada Basin | collected...
ATACAGGTCCTAATGGTATTCAAGGAGAAACAGGACCTACAGGTTCTAACGGTAGTATAGGACCTACTGGATATACGGGTCCTAGTGGTATTCAAGGAGTAATAGGTCCCACAGGTTCTAACGGTAGTATAGGACCTACTGGATATACGGGTCCTAGTGGTATTCAAGGAGAAACAGGTCCTACTGGACCTCAAGGACCTACTGGACAAATAGGTGCTCCACGAGGAAACACAGCAGTTGTAGACGCTGTTTATGGTAATGATTCAACAGCTAGTGTTGGAGGTTCTCCATATTTAACGATTCCTGCTGCTATAACTGCAATTACAGCTGCTGGATCTACTGGTAAGACCATATGGATTCTTCCAGGAACATACACACTTACTGCAGGCATTACTATTCCTACTGGTTCATGTATACGCGGGCTTAATATTAAAACAGTAACCATTCAAATGATTAATGTTACAGCAGATACTATATTAGTTACAATGAGTGATAATACTCGAATAGAAGATGTTTCATTTTCTCTTACTTCACAAGAACATCATACTCTTATAGGTATTCTTTTTCCTGGAATTACTACTACAAATTCAAAAATACGTAATCAAGTAATTACAGTAAATAACTCTAGTGCTCCTACTCTTGGAACGTCTAATGTTTATGGTGTTCAATGTAGTGGAACTGGTTCATTAAGTGCAAGTAGTTTTTCATATAATGCGATAAAAGGTTCTACAATTAATGTATATTCTAACGGACAAGGAAATAAACGAGGTATTTTTATAAACGGAAGTAATGTAATAACTATTCGTGATATAAATATTTATATTGCAAAGCCTACTGTTTTTATATCTACTGGAAGTTATGTGGGCGTAGAAACAAATGATTCATCTAATATTGGTTCTATTCAATTACGAACTAGTTCAATTGGTTGTGTTTTTCCATTAACAGGGGAAACTTACACAGCTTCTGATATTCTTCAAACTACGCCAGCAGTTATTACAGATCCAAGTTATTTAGCAAGTTCAGGAATTCAAGTGGGACCAGGTGTTGATTTAGTAACAAAATCTGCAGGAAGTAAACCTTTTTCGTCATATACTTATCCTACAATCATTTTTTATGGTTTAAGAGGATTTATGCGTGATGGTCCAGGAGATGGAACAGCACCAGGAGCTTGGTTATGGCCTGGATCACAAGCAGTTTCTTCAAGTACATCAACTGGATTTCCTGATGCAACTATTCCACAAGCATTTTTTCGTATTCAACAACCGACACTTTTAGCTGGAATGTCAATAAGTCTAGTTGTAGGTGCTGGTAGTGGAAATTCTATAACATTATTAGTACAATACACTCCTGTTTTAGGATCAATAACTAATACATTATTTACATTAACACTAAGTGATACAACTACATCTTCAACCTATTATGATTCATCATTAAGATTAAATACAGGCGATAAACTACACGTTAATTTAACTTATACTGGAAATAATACAAATCTTGCAACAGATTTATCGGTTCAATTAGATTTATTTTAAATTAACTAACAATATAGGAAATAATTATTATGCGATTCGAGTAAAAACAGATAATAATTCAATTTATTATGGAAATGAAAAGTAAAATAATTATCTAATTAATAATAAATGTCTGAATATATAAATCAAAATGGAGATACTCATCTTATACTTTTAATAATAAGTAATAATGAACAAGAATCGATAAATACAATTAAAAATGGAAATTCTCATCCAGAAGTTGTTAATTCATATGGTGATACTGCATTATTACTATCAATACATAATAATATGGAAAGATTAGCATTAGAAATATTAAATACAAATTGCGCTAATCCAAGTCATATTGATAATCATGGAAATAGTGCATTAATATTAGCAATAAAAAAAAATTTTGAATCTGTAGCAAATAAAATTATAACACTATATAATTCATATAGTGTTAATTATCAAGATGCGCATTTTGACAATGCTTTGTCTATGTCCCTTCGTATGAAAATGTTAGATGTATCACTTAAATTAATTTATAATAAAGAATGCAACCTATCACAGATAGACAAACATGGCGATAACCCATTATTAATTGCTATTGATATGATTAATGTAGAAGATAATTGTTATAATAAGATAATTGAAATTATTAAAAACATTATTTTAAGTAAAAAAGCTGATTTATCATATATAAATAAACACCGATGTACATCATTATTATTATCATTATGTAAAGATTCACCCGTTATAGCACAATTACTAATAAATTCTGAACAACCTATATCAATAGAACATATTGGTAATACTGGTGATACTGCTCTTACATTAGCACTAAGTAAAGATTATGAACATATTGCAAATTTAATTGTACAAAAAACTAAAATAAATATTTCACATATTAATGAAAATGGTGATACTGCATTATTACTTTCATTAAGTAAAAATTATCAATGTGTATCTGATACATTATTAAATAACAATTTAACAAATATAGAAATTATAAATAATAATGGTGATATTGCTCTTTTTTTTGCTATAAATATAGGAAATGAGAATATTGCATTTAAAATATTTAATAGTTGTAAATCTAATTATACTCATATATCAAAAGAAAATAATACTTCTCTTATAATGGCGATAAATAATGGAATGTTAAAACTTGCATCAGAAATTATAAAAATTGCACCTCCTCATATATTAGCACATGTTAATAAAGAGAATGATACTGCATTAATAATAGCAATTTCTAAACAATATTGGGATATTTCGAATCAAATAATTAATAGAAAATATTCAAATGCATCACATGTTAATAATCAAAAAGATACAGCTTTATTATTAGCGATGATAATGGGACAAATTGAATTATGTAAAAATTTATTGATAAATACAGATTGCAATAAAAATCATCGTAATAATTATAATACAAATGCATTAGATATTGCTACTCATTATAATTATCAAGAATTAATTCATTTAATAAATTTATAATATATTTTTTATTAATTTCTTTACAAATTAATATTAATTTAATTTGTAAAGAAATTAAAAAAATTTGAATTTTTTTAATTTTAAAAATTTTTATATAAAACTTTAAAATAGTATATTATAATATAAATGTCAATTACAAATAAATCCGAAAATGATAATTTTGACTGGGAAAATAAAACATGGGATGTTATTGATACTTTCTTTAAACAAGATAATATATTAATTGATCATCACTTGAATTCTTTTAATTATTTTATGAATAATCAATTACAAGCAATTGTAAAAGAGAAAGAATTTAATCCCATTAAAATTTTTAATAAGAATACATGGAACGATGATTTACAATTATATATGGAAACGTATCAAATAGAATTTGGAAAAATATATATTAGTAAACCGGTTTTATATGATGCACCTAATAAACCAATGTATCCAAGTGAAGCACGATTAAGAAAATTAACTTATGGTGCAAATTTATACATTGATATACATCATAAAACAGTTAAAATTGATCCAAATACAAGTGAACAAGAAAATATACTATATCCTACATTAGAAAAATATCCATGTGGACGTATGCCAATTATGGTTGGGTCAAAATATTGTGTTTTGTCTGAACAAAATAATATGACAAAAATGGATATGGGCGAAGGTATTTATGATTATGGAGGATATTTTATTGTGAAAGGAAGTGAGAAAATTATTATTTCACAAGAAAAGAAATGTGAAAATAAAATCTGCTGTTTTAAACAAAAAGGAGCGCAAAGTAAATATTCTGAAGTTGCCGAAATATCATGTGTTCATCCAGATAATCCGTCAATAATCTCAACAGTATGGGTTAAAATGAAAGCTAAAGAAGAATCATATGGCGGAAATGTTGTTAGAGTAAGATTTAGAAGAATGAAACAAGATATTCCATTAATAATTATTTTTAGAGCGCTAAATTTTATCAGTGATAAATCCATTGTAGAATTAGTTGTTTATAATATTGGTAATGAAAATAATAATGCACTAATGGATTTATTAAAAGCTTCTATTGAAGAAGCAAAACCAATCCAAACTCAAAAAATTGCATTAGAATATATATCAAAATATATTACTGGAATTCAATCTGTTAAATATAAGACTAATAAATGTAAACTAAAATATACATTTGATGTTTTATGTAATGAATTATTTCCACATGTAGGAACATCACCTATCAAAAAAGCATATTTTTTAGGATATATGGTAAATAAATTATTACAGTGTCATTTGGGAATAATGAGTTATGATGATAGAGATTCATTTTTAAACAAACGCGTTGAAACAAGTGGTGAATTAATGGCAGAATTATTTAGAGCATATTTTGGTAAATTTGTTAAAGAATTAAAAGCAGTGTGTGAAAAAGATATGTTAGCTGGACGAATATCAGAGCTTCCTCAAAATTTAAGTAAAAAACTAAAACCAAATAGTATTGAAAATGATATTAAATATGCACTTGGAACAGGTAATTGGGGATTAAAAAATCAAGCAAAATCACGAAAAGGTATTGCAGCAGTATTACAGCGTCTAACATATTTAGGTACATTATCTAATATGAGAAGAATTGTAGCACCGATTGATAAAAATGGTAAATTGACAGATCCCAGAAAATTACATTGTACACAATGGGGTGTAATTTGTCCTTTTGAAACTCCAGAAGGTGGTTCTATTGGTATTGTAAAAAATATGGCGTTAATGTGTCAAATAACAATCCCATGTTCTTCAGAACCAATAAAAGCGTGTTTAGATGAATATGGAGTAGTATCACTTGAAGGTATCAAATCAAGTGATATTTTTGATAGTGTTAAAGTATTTGTAAACGGTGATTGGTATGGTCAATCATTTGAACCAAAACAATTAATTGATAATTTAAAATCATTGAGAAGAAATGGAATTATTAACCCATTTATTTCTATTGCATGGTATATTCATTATAATGAGATTCAAATTTGGACCGATGGAGGAAGATTATGTAGACCATTATATATTATACAAAATAATAAATTAAGAATTACAAATGAATTTGCAGATAATATTGTTAAAAATAAACTATTATGGAAAGATTTGATTAAAAATAATATTATGAATACCGGAAATGAAAATGTAGAATTCGATGATAACGCTGTTATGGAATATGTAGATGTTAATGAATCTGATACATTAATGATATGTATGAGTAAAGATAATCTTCTTGAAAATAAAAAAGAAAATTATTCGTACTTTAATTACACTCATTGCGAAATTCATCCTTCTATGATGTTAGGAGTATTAGCGTGTAATATTCCATTTCCAGAACATAATCAAGCGCCTCGTAATTTATATCAAGGTGCAATGGGTAAGCAAGCAATGGGTATATATTCAACTGCATTTGCATCTCGCATGGATACTATGGCGCATATTCTACATTATCCTCAGAAACCGTTGGTTAATACAGAAACAAGTAAATATGTTCATAGTGATGACTTACCAAGTGGTCAAATGCCAATTGTTGCAATTGCATGTTATACGGGTTATAATCAAGAAGATTCGTTAATATTTAACCAAAGTGCAATTGATAGAGGATTATTTAAATCATCATTTTTTAGAACATACATGGATGAAGAAAAGAAAAATAGTGCAACTTTAGAAGATGAAAAATTTTGCAAACCAAAGAAATATTATCAAAATGGTAAAGTTTTTACAGAAAAAATGAGTTTTGGATCATATGATAAATTAGATACAAATGGTTTTGTAAAAGAAAATTCATATGTGGATGGCAATGACATTATTATTGGAAAAGTAACAATGTTAAAAGAAGCAATTGAAGGTGAACCTAAAGCACGTGATTTAAGTACCTCATTGCGTTCAAATGAATCTGGTATTGTAGATAAGGTTTATAAAAATAGTAATGGAGATGGATATAACTTTGTAAAGGTACGGGTTAGAAGTGATAGAATTCCAGAAGTGGGTGACAAATTTGCATGTTATGGCGCATCTACAATGATTTTAACAATGAATGGGTGGAAATATTTTAAAGATATTACAACGGAAGATAAAGTTGCAACATTAATAAATGGAAATGAACTTTACTATGATTATCCAAAAGAAATAATGTCATATGATTATGATGGAGAACTTTATAAAGTAAAATCAAATCAAGTAGATTTAGAAGTTACGCTAAATCATAGGATGTACATTGGTAATAGAGATGGAGAAAATTATAAAATTGAAGAAGCAAAAAATATTATTGGAAAAAGAGTAAAATATATTAAAAATGTAGAAATATATAAGCAAAATATAATTGATGAATATTTTACATTACCATCATTTAATGATATTCCCGAGAAAAAGATAAATCTAAAAGCATTCCTTGTTATATTCGGTATTTGGATGGCAGAAGGGTGGGTTCATAGTAATCAAATACAATATGCAAGTCATAAAAATAGAGTTAAAGAAGCACTTGAAATAAATTTTAATATTTTAGGATACGAAATAACTAAAAGAAAAGACTGTAAAGATGATGATATATTAAATAGATGGATTGTAAAAGATAAACAACTATGTAATTTTTTTAAAGAATATTCTGTAGGTGCAATAAATAAATTTCTACCAGATTGGGTATGGAATTTATCAATGGAAGATTCTGAAATTTTAATGAATAGTATGATATTGGGAGATGGTCATTATATGAAAAATGGAACACTTAGATATGATACTTCTAGTGTAACATTAGCAGATGATTTTCAAAGATTATGTTTACATGCGGGATATTCTGCAAATAAATATTTAAGATATAAAGCTGGACATGAAAGTTATTGCGAACCAAGAAATGAAATATTTAAAAGCACAGTTGATGCATATAGATTAACTGTTATTAAAACTCAAAATAAACCACTCGTAAATAAATATAGAAAATTAAACGGTGATAAAGCAAATGATAGCATAATTAATTATAAAGGAAAAGTTTATTGCTGTCAAGTAAATTCTGGTATTATTTATGTAAGAAATAATGGAATACCAGTATGGTGTGGAAATTCAAGACATTGATTTGACTAGTGTCGAAAAGCATTCTACTTATAACATTAAAGCTCTGTTATAAGATAAATAGTTGAGTTCTTTATTATTGTTATGAACAATAAAAAACCGAATGCTAGTCATTCTTTAAAAACTATTCCTTAAACAAAAAAGTTTTCGGAATCTTTTTTAAAAGAAATGGCGAGAAACCTCATAATGACGGGGAAGCCCTTAGAGTCTTATCTACCAAGTTATTTTGTGAAAACAAATAATGGCCACGTTAATAGCGTCGGGTATGGTAATAACGATAAGAATTGGGTAATCCGCGGGTAAAATATCTAAACATCGCTATGATAAGATGTATGATATTCCCTCAACGACCGCACGGGTTTCGGTGGAAAATGATGGTCTAATCAACCTGATTCTGCTTAAGGTACAGTCTATTCCTCTAGGAAACTAGAGGTATTTAAGGGTCAAAAAGGAACTATTGGATTAACTTATGCACAAGAAGATATGCCATTTACAAAAGATGGAATTGTGCCAGATATTATTATGAATCCTAATGCCATTCCAAAACGTATGACTATCGCTCAGTTAATTGAGTGTGTGTTTGGTAAAGTAGGATCAATTTCAGGAACAGAATTAGACGCAACACCTTTTAGAAAAGTAACTGTTGAAAATATTACAGAAGTAATGGAAAAGTTAGGTTATCATGGTGCAGGTACAGAAATTCTATATTGTGGAAAAACTGGCGAACAAATGACCGCTGCAATATTTATGGGACCAACTTTCTATTACAGATTAAAGCATCTTGTTGAAGATAAACAACATAGTAGAGCAACTGGTCCTTATCAATTACTTACTATGCAACCTGCGGAAGGGCGATCGCGGGATGGCGGGTTTCGTTTCGGAGAGATGGAGAGAGATTGCATGTTATCGCATGGTTCTGTACAATTTCTCAAAGAAAGAACTTTTGATTGTAGTGATAAATATTTTGTATGGATTGATAATGAAACTGGTATGATTTCTCCAGTAAATCCAGAAAAAGGAATTTATAGATCATTATACTCTGATAATACTACTAGATTTAGTAAGATTCAACTCCCATACTCAAGTAAGTTGTTAATTCAAGAGTTACAGGCGATGCATATTAATCCTCGTTTAATGGTCAAAAAGTGAGGAAACCTAGGTGTTGTCCTACACGTATCTTCCTAAAAATAAATTATACTTAAAAATCTAATATTTTATTAAAAATATAAATTATACAAAAAAATTTGAAATATATATTATTAATATTTTTTAAAAATACTAATAATATCATATACTTTATTTAAAAATGAACCAAATTAAAGGAGACAAATACGAAATTTATATTAAACAACTTTTAGAAAATGATTCTAAAAAAACTTGGTTATGGAAAGATATTCCAGAATTTGAACTTAAAAAATCTGGATTGTTAGGAAATTGGAATGAACATAGATTAGTCCGAAAAGATAATAAAATTAATTCAATACCTGATTTAGGTAGTGATATTTTATTAAAAGATAATGAAAATTATATTTTAATTCAATGTAAAAATTTTGATTTAAGTAATAATGTTACGATTCATCATTTGGCAGGATTCTATGCAATGATTTCTCACTATAATATGAGAGGTATTGTATATTATTCTTCTAAATTATCACCAAATATAAAACTACTAAAACCAAATAATAATATTGAATTTATTAAACAAGAAATTGTTAATAATGATAATAATCAACAAATTATTAAAAATAAAACTATTTTAACTCCTTATTATTATCAAATTGATGCATATAACCAACTTAAAAATTCTAAAAGATCAATTTTAAACCTACCATGTGGTATGGGTAAAACTCTTACTTCAATTATGATAGGAAAAGATTACGATAATATTGTTATTATATCTCCATTAATTGCATATTCAAAACAAAATCTAGAAAGATTTCAAACTGAATTAATTGATGAAAAATATAATTCAGTAATCGTTAATTCAGAAGGAATAAGAGATAAAGATGAAATTTTAAAAATTTTAATTAAACACAAAAAAAATATTTTAAGTTTTACTTTTAAATCAGTTGATGTTTTAATTGAAATTTTAAATAATATTAAAAATAAAATTATTATTATTGACGAATTTCACAATTTATCTAAAAATGATATTTTTAATAATGAAACACCAATTAATAAATTATTAAATTCTGATTCAAAAATACTTTTTATGTCTGCAACACCTAAATTTTTTAATTTAGATGATATTGAATATAATAATAAAAATATTTTTGGAGATAATATTTATTCATTTCCAATGTCAAAAGGAATTTTAGAAAAGCATATTTGTGATTATGAAATTTACTTACCAGATATTAGAAATAAGAATAATATTAATGATATTACACAAGAAATTCCGATTAAAGATTTATCTTTAGAATTAATAGATTTAACTATAAAAGGTAAATATATTTTAAGAGGAATGTTAGAAACAGGATCTAAAAAATGTATTATTTATTTAAGAAATCAAGAAGAAGCAACTAATATGGTAACTATTTTAAATAAATTAAATGAATACTATTTTATTGATTTATATACAGATTATATTATTTCAGATAATAGTTCCAATAGTAGAACTGAAATATTAAATAAATTTTTTACTTTTGATGGATTTTCAATAATTTGTTCAGTAACAATACTTGATGAATGTATTGATATTCCAGAATGTGATTCGATATTTATTTCATATCTTAGTGAAAGTAGAATTAAAAATATTCAAAGATTATCTCGTGCAAATCGCAAAGATAAAAATAATATTAATAAAACATCAAAAATTTTTTTATGGTGTGAAGAATATAATGAAATAAGTGTATTTATATCACAATTAAAAGAGTTTGATGAAAGTTTTAGAGAAGATAAAGTTTGTATTATGAATATAGATGGAAATAAAGGAGGAATTTTAGAAAGAAATAAAAAAGATTATGAAGGATTATATAAAAATCTAGATGATATTATTATTTCAATTAGAAAATTTGGATATGGGATTGATTCTTGGAAAAAAAATTTACAAGAATTAAAAGAGTTTATTAAAAAATATAATAGAAGACCTGTTGAAAAAAGTGAAGATATATTTGAAAAAACTGTTGGTTCATTTTTAAAAAATCAATTATATGATATTAAAAATAATCAAAATATAATGAAACTACATGAAATCCAACAACTTTGGAAAGATTTTGTTTCAGAAAATAAATCTTTATTTGTTTTACCGAATGAAATTTGGTCAAAAAGATTAGAAGATTTAGAAGATTTTATTATTAAAAATAATAGACTTCCTACACAAGCATCTTCTGAAGACCATGAAAATATTTTACTAGCGAAATGGATTATTAGAAATAATGACGAATATGCTAAAAATGAAAAGGCAATGAAAGATCAAATTATTCGAGATGAATGGATTGATTTTAAAAATAAATATACAAATCTATTTGATGAAAAATCAAATTTATGGAATGATAAATTAAATTTAGTAACTTCTTTTATTGAAAAAAATGGTAGATTACCATATGAAAATAAAGATAGAAAAGAAGAATATGATTTAAAAATTTGGTTTAAAACACAAGAAAAGATATACAATAAAAATAAATTTGAAAATGATTCTGAGAAAAAAATAAATTTTGAAAAAATATTATTTACATATAAACATTTATTTTCAAAAGTATCTAATATTGAATTATGGATTGATAAATATGAACAATTTGTAGAATATATTGAAAAAAATAATCAATTACCTAAAGAAAAATTTAAAGTTCCTACTAAAATTGATGAATCAAAAAGAGAAGAATATGAATTATTAAAATCTATTGGAATATGGAAATCAAATCAAGTTCAAAATGCAAAAGTAAATTTTTCAACAGTAATTCCTGATATTGATAGTTCAAAATTATCTGAATCTGAAAAAGAAAAACATCAAAAAAGATTAGAAAAATATAATATTGAAGTGAATAATGATAATGAAATATTATCAAAAGATTATTCAAAATTAACTAAAAAAGATAAACTTCAATATGATAAAACTAAACTAAAAGTTGATGAAAGAAATAAAAATTTTGAAGAAGAAAGAAATGAAAGTTCTGAAAAATTAAAATTTTGGAATGAAATTAAAAATAGATTTCCAAAATTATTTTAAAAGTAATTAATTTTTTTATAATTTAGATAATTATAAAAAATTTATTAAATAGAATAAATATTTAATTCAATATATGCATGTAACCACTTAGATAAATTCATCGTAAAAAAACAAAAAACTTAAAAAAAAATATCTGTAAATTATTACCTATAAAACTATTCTTAAAAACTTACAATTAACAAAAAGTTTGGGTGTTATTTCGTTAAAAGAAAAACTAGTATAATAATAGACCAAATAATTAAAAATATATTTAAGTAAATTTACATTTAATATACACGAGTGTTTTTATTATTTACACGTCTTTTATATTATCTAGTTTATTTATATATTTTTTACCTTCTTTACCACACAATTCCTCATAAGTTCTTCCTGTAAGACAATTCAGAAAAGAATCCTTTCCGTGATCATTATCCATTCCTTTTCTTTTAAACAAGGAACATCTACCATATTCCGTTCCTTTAAAACTATCACTAATATAAAACTTGCAGTTAATACAAAGTTTGGGTGTTATTTCTTTCAAAGACAAAATGGGTATAATAGTAGAACTAATTGCAAAGATATTTTTCATATATTTATTATTATGATAATATATTTAAGTCAATTTAAATTAAATTGTAAAAATAACTTAAATATTAATTTATGATGTATTTAATTAAGTATATTTTACTTTTTATTTTATATCTGCATATAAATACTTCGATAAATTCATCGTAAAAAACTGAAAAAAATTTGTCTTGTAAATTATTTAATAACTAATAAAATATATTAGATGAGTGATAATATTGATAATGATTTATCATATTTATTTAATAATAATTTAAAAATAATAGATAAAAAAACGTATGATTTAATCAACCATGATTTGGATATTTTATCAGATTATTATATTAAGATATTACGTAACGAGTGTAATTTTAATTTTTGTATAGATATTTGTTCAGAGTTAGATATGTATATGACAGACGAGATTGTTGATGATATGAATACTTATCTATCTTTTGATAATAGAGGATATAAATTATTATTTAATAAGATAAAGGATAAACATAATATTATTCCTGAAGAGAACATTTTAATTTCTTTATTAGATTATTATTTTGATTTATTATTAAGTAATAAATAAATTGAATTGATTAAGATATTTCAGGGAAGATATATTAAATTTTATAATAAAAAAAATGAT
>Ga0115004_10003697_pt1 | contig 12378 bp, 9 predicted proteins | sample ArcticOcean_MG_C_10_FD_88737 | JGI IMG/M metagenome (GOLD analysis project Ga0115004, IMG submission 88737) | Marine microbial communities from western Arctic Ocean - ArcticOcean_MG_CB11_90 | ecosystem: Environmental > Aquatic > Marine > Oceanic | place: Arctic Ocean: Canada Basin | collected...
AGCCGCAATTAACAGCGCATAGACGGGGAGCCTCGCAGAGCAAGTCATTAAAGGCGCCACCAGGATTGTAGTAATGCGGTCTCTCTGATTCTGAATCGAACGAGTTGCCATAATGCCTGGAATCGCGCAGGCAAAACTGGAGAGCAAAGGGATAAAGGAACGTCCCGAAAGCCCGGCCCCAATCATAAAACGGTCTAGTAAAAATGCTGCTCGTGGAAGATAGCCCGACTCTTCCAAAATTAAAATAAACAAAAATAGCAATAAAATTTGAGGCAAGAAGATTACGACACTACCTACGCCACCAATTAGACCCTCGACAATAAATCCTCTCAGCGGCCCCTCTGGCAAGACTATTGCCACAAAACGTCCGAATGCGCTGATACCTGCATCAATCAGCTCCATGAAGGGAGCGGCCCAGGAGAAGACCGCCTGGAACATCAGAAACATAGCTAACGCCAAAATTAATAAACCAGCAAATGGATGTAGAAAAACCCTATCCAAAATATCATCCGTTGGAGAAGTTTTGCTGGGCATCACCACATTAGCGGAAATTAGCCTTTTGGCTTCTTCGTGATAATCCATATCGTCAGCCAACGACAGTGGGGCTTGAGGTAGATTTTGCTTGATTTCATTAATTAACTGATCCGCACCATTTTTACGAACGGCAATTGTTTCTATGACTTGAATACCAAGTTCCTCTGACAACCCCTGGGGGTTTATTATTATGCCGCGTCGTTTTGCCGTATCAGACATATTGAGGGCTATAATCATCGGGATTCCGAGCGCCCTAACTTCCAAAGCAAACCTTAAATGTAACCTTAAATTTGTCGCATCAACAACACAAACAATGACATCAGGACGTCTCTCACCTGCAACATTACCCAAGCAAATATCCTTGGTAACGATTTCATCTAAACTATCGGTATCAAAAGAGTAAGCGCCCGGCAGATCTAAAAGTTCCCATTCTTGACCGGCATCCAAACGCATCAAGCCCGACTTTTTCTCTACCGTAACACCGGGGTAATTAGCCACTTTTTGCCGACTACCAGTCAGCAAGTTAAAAAGCGCTGTTTTACCGCAATTTGGATTGCCAACTAGAGCGACTCTCATGACAGTCATGACTGCAACCCGTCAGCTACCGAACTTCCACACGATTTGCTTCGCTCACACGAAGCGCGAATCTCGTGAATCCGATTTGCACTAGAAGTGGATCTTGGCCGACAGGGCCGAAAGTAATTAACTTCACGTCCTCCCCCTCAATAAAGCCAAGGTTTCTAAGTCTACGCGCTATCGAGTCATTTGCAGACCTCGGAACCACGCTTGTAATTGTTGCCTGCTCTCCAATCTTCATATCGGAGAGGTATCTTTTTTCCATAGCGCCTAAACCTAAATGAGAATGATTTACATTATACATTTTTTACCTCATATCACTCGATCTATTACCTGTTTGCAAGCACATACCACTAATAAAGTTATAAATTGACAGCGTCTATACTAAGGTTACAGAGCAGACTAACCGCTAAATTCGGCACATAGATTCGAGCAGCACCCGTCACAACTCCTTTAAATCGCTTAGAATCAGGGATATCGAAATATACAAATATCCTCTTGGTTATGAAAATAAGAATCATCCCAGTTACCCCTTTTTCCCAAAATTGCTCATTACTTATTTGTGAAACCACCAAAAAAGCAGCATTAGTCGATCCTGGCGGAGATATTGATCGCATATTTGACGTGATCAAGGAAGAATCGATTACCGTAGAAAAAATTCTACTCACCCACGGACATCTAGATCATTGTGGTGCCAGTAAACAAATTCGAGACCAGCTTAATATTTCGATTGAAGGACCCCACAAAGATGATCAATTCTGGATTGACCAGCTCGAAGAACAAAGCAAACAATTTGGTTTACCCAATGCGTCTTCGTTCATTCCTGATAGATACTTAAATGATAATGAAATTGTAGAATTTGGAACAATTAAATTGTTGGTGAAGCACTGCCCAGGGCATACGCCTGGGCATGTTATTTTCTTTTCGCCAGAAGAAAAAATTGCGATTGTCGGAGACGTGCTTTTCAGTGGGTCCATTGGACGAACCGACTTCCCGAGGGGGGATTACGACACACTCATCGAAGCCATCACAACCAAAATGTGGCCCTTAGGTAACGATGTCACTTTTTTTCCCGGACATGGTCCAACTTCGACTTTTGGAATAGAAAGACAGACTAACCCTTATGTAGGGGACTTTGTAACGGGCATTCATTGATGGTTTAAACTAATGGTCACTTGACCAATGTTTCCGAAGGGGGGTTATTTATGGAACTAACAATCAAACCGCTGCACCCGCTATTTGTCGCAGAAGTTGCCGGCCTGGACATTCGAGATCCGTTGTCGCCAGAAATTCAAGATCAAATACAAAACCTAATCGATCAACATGGGATATTGATATTCCGAGATCAAAACATCTCGGATGACCAGCAAGTCGTATTCAGTCGATATTTTGGGGAAATTGAGATCGCTAACAGCAAACACAATATCACGAAACAAGAAAACCGCAGACTATCCAATATGTTTGCTGACATATCTAACCTCAATAAAAATAACGAATTTCACGAAAAAGAATCAAGACAACGAATCTTCAATTTAGGAAACAGAATATGGCACTCTGATAGTGCCTTTCGTCCGAATCCAGCGCGATACTCCTTATTGTCAGGCAGAGAAGTTCCGAGTAAAGGTGGTGACACTCAGTACGCAGACATGCATACCCCTTATGAGCGACTCAGCCCTGAAATGAAGGAGCTTATTGAGGATCTTCGATGTGAGCATTCACTGATGTACTCTCGTGCTCGGCTTGGAATGGATTATTTTACTGAGCAAGAAAAAGAGGATTTCAAACCCGTCATACAGCCTTTAGTTCGAACGCATCCCGCAACAGGAAGAAAGTCATTATTTCTTGCCTCACACGCAGGGCGAATAGTCGATTGGCCAATAACCGAAGCCAAATTACTACTTGAAGAATTAACTGAGATAGCCACACAGAGAGAATACGTCTACACCCATAAATGGAAACGTTACGATCTAGTGATGTGGGATAATCGACGCACAATGCACCGAGGGACGCGATTTGAGGACACCAAACAGAAGCGAGATATGAGGCGAACGACAATAGCGGGTGATCCTGCCTGATATCCCAAAAACAGAATTCACTCACTCAACTTCGTTGTGGAGAGCGAACCACAAAGATCGTGACTCAAATCCAGACTGCTCTCAATTTGAGTCTCTTAGAAGACGGCGGATAATTTTACCGGTATTAGTTTTTGGCAAATCAGACAGAAACTCGATTTCTCTCGGATACTCGTGCTTTGAAAGCCGTTCCTTCACCCATCCCTTTAGCTCTTCTATTAACTTCTCATTCGGAACGCAACCGTCTCGCAACACCACATAGGCCTTAACAATCTCGGTCCGAGCCTCATCAGGCTGCCCGACTACGGCTGCGAGTTGCACCGAAGGGTGAGCAGTCAAGCAATCTTCTATGGGACCAGGTCCGATACGATAACCCGCGCTAGTGATCACATCATCATCACGCCCAACAAATGTAATATAGCCATCATCATCGATAGATCCCGTGTCACCCGTAACTAACCAGTTGCCGATAAATTTATCCTGCGTCGCCTGCTCGTTGTTCCAGTAGCCAAGGAACATTACAGGGTTCGGTGTGGCTACTGCGATCATGCCCGTTTGTCCATAAGGTTTTTCATTCCCATCCGCATCAATAATTGCAACCCTGTGGCCTGGTGCCGCACGACCAATCGCTCCTGGCTTTAATGGATAAAGCGATGAGCATCCACTCACTGTCATATTGCATTCCGTCTGACCATAAAATTCATTAATAAAAATACCTAATGTATTGCGGGACCAATCCTGCAACTCAAATCCCAATGACTCACCTCCGCTAGCTAATGATCTAAGCTTTAATGCTTCAAAATTCTTTTCCGGGATGGCTCGCATCATCCTCAGCGCAGTTGGAGGCATAAATACGTTCCTAATGGAATGTCGGATCATCAAATTAAGCGCCGCATCAGGTTCAAACTTATCAAAGCGTCTGGCAATTACTGGAACACCGACTTGCCACGCAGCAAAAAGAACATCAACCAGACCGCCAATCCAAGCCCAATCTGCTGGAGACCAAATTAAATCACCGTCTTGCCCTAGGAAATCATGCGAAAACTCAACTCCTGGCATGTGACCAATCATCGTACGATGTGGCAAAAGCGCCCCTTTAGGGTCACCTGTTGTCCCTGAGGTATAAATAATCATCGCTGGATCATCTGCCATCGTTTGCACTGATTCGAAAGAATCAGAGGCGCGCTGAAGTAACCCATAAAAATCCTCTACGCCATCGCCATCGCCATCGCCATCGACATTGAACACAACTTGCAGATCTGGTAATTCATGTCGAATTACAGCGATTGAATTCACCCCAACCGAGTCAGTAACAACAAACTTCGCACCAGAATCTCGCAATCGATATCGCAAAGCATCTTGCCCAAAAAGTGTAAACAAAGGCACCGCTATTGCGCCCGATCGATAGCTCGCCAAGTGCGTTACGCCCACCTCAGGCCGTTGCGGCAGTAAAACACCAATCCGATCATGGCGCTGCAGACCGAACGCGGAAAAAACGTTTGCCAGTTGATTCGACAGCAAATGAATATCTTTAAACGTATACCGTTTTTGAATACCATCGGTCGTCTCGTACACCAATGCTGTACGTCCATCTTCCTCAATCCACTTGTCGCATATATCCCAAGCTATGTTATAGCGTTGAGGCACCTGCCATTCAAATTGATTAATCAGTGCTTGATAAGAGTTTGCTCTGGGTAACATGCTGCGCGCCGTTTTTACGTTTATGAAATGCTAACAAAAAAATGGGTCGGCAGATTGACTATGGGAGGGCCTTTAAGCTAAGACCGGAAGATAACATTCTAGAATGTAAATTGGAGGGGGGGTTGACGGGAGACAGGCTCCCGTCAAAGTATAACTTTTAAATCATTAATCTATCGATTGGATATTGGTCGCTTGGTCGCCTTTAGGGCCACTCGTGACGTCATACGATACTTTTTGATTTTCTTCTAACGTCTTAAAGCCATTCGATTGAATTGCTGAAAAATGTACGAACAAATCCTTACCGCCATCATCAGGAGTAATAAAACCGAAACCTTTTGAATCGTTAAACCATTTAACTGTACCAGTACTCATTGTGTCTTTCCTTGAAAATAATAAAATATATGCCAAAACTTCAAGAAGAGACCGTCTTTCACCCGATGTTAAGAATGTTCCCTTAATCAGGTGAGGAGATAGTACGACATCGCTAAACATCTTCCCCAGCTTGATAATCTTGCACGCGCCTTATAACGTATAAAGCCAGTCACGTCAAAATAAATCTTAGCCGTCAAAACCTTTAAACTTAGATATTTCAGTGGTTTTTTAACCACCTAATCACTAATATAAGACTGTATATAGTAACAGACGCAACTTAAAGAGGGAAACACGAATGTCAGATGAACTAAAAGCCGCCGCGCTTGAGTACCACGAATACCCCAGACCTGGGAAAATATCAGTGGTTCCAACAAAAGGGTTAACCAATCAGCGAGACCTGGCGCTTGCGTACTCACCTGGAGTCGCTTATGCATGTAAAGCGATAGAAGCTGACCCAAGTATGGCGGCCAAATACACATCCAGAGCGAACCTAGTCGGAGTTATTACCAACGGTACAGCTGTTCTAGGCCTAGGCAACATCGGCCCTCTAGCCGGAAAGCCTGTCATGGAAGGTAAAGCTTGTTTATTTAAGAAATTTGCAGGTATTGATGTTTTTGATATCGAATTGGCAGAGACTGATCCAGATAAATTGGTCGATATTATTGCGGCACTAGAGCCCACACTGGGCGGCATTAATCTAGAGGACATCAAAGCCCCAGAATGTTTTTATATCGAGAAGAAACTAAAAGAAAAGCTGAGCATTCCCGTCTTTCACGATGATCAGCATGGCACTGCGATTATCGTAGGTGCCGCGATTATTAATGGGCTAAAGGTCGTCGGTAAAAATTTAGACCAGGTCCGACTTGTTTGCTCAGGCGCAGGTGCCGCGGCGATAGCATGTCTTAATTTACTCACCACCTTAGGGGTAAAAAAAGAAAATATTATTGTTTGCGATTCAAAAGGAGTGATCTCTATAAGTCGCATTGGCACTCTAAATGAGAGTAAAGCCATCTATGCGAGCGACACACCTTTTGTGTCCGTAGATGAAGCGATGCGAGGTGCTGATATTTTTCTCGGATTATCAGGACCAGGCACGATCAAAAAAGAGTGGGTCGCCGAAATGGCAGATAAACCCTTAATCTTGGCGCTTGCAAATCCGACACCGGAAATCATGCCTGAAGAAATTAAATCAGTACGGCCTGATGCCGTGATCGCCACGGGGCGTTCTGATTACCCTAACCAGGTTAACAATGTTCTATGCTTTCCATTTATTTTCAGAGGGGCTTTGGACGTCGGGGCAACCAAAATCACTGAGGAAATGAAACTGGCGTGCGTTTATGCTATCGCAGAACTAGCTCGAGCAGAACGCTCGGATATCGTTGCCACAGCTTACGAGGGTCAGGAATTAAATTTTGGCCCTGACTATATTATCCCGACACCGTTCGACCCACGACTCATTACATTAATAGCACCTGCGGTTGCTCAGGCCGCTATGGACAGCGGGGTCGCGACACTCCCCATTGAAGACATGTCGGCCTACCGGGAAAAAATTTCTAACCTCGTATATCAAACTGGCTTCGTGATGAAACCAGTCTTTGAGGCGGCAAAAGCCGACCTAAAGAAGGTTATTTACGCGGAGGGTGAGGATGAAAGAGTGTTACAAGCGGTCCAAGTCCTTACAGATGAAAAACTTTGCCTCCCAATTCTTATTGGGCGACCCGATGTTATCAACTCAAGGATTGAGAGAGCTGGACTTCGAATAAAAGCTGGAGAACACTTTGAGGTAGTCAACCCAGAAAACGACGAACGCTTCAAAGAGACCTGGCAAGAGTACTATCAAATCATGAGAAGAAAAGGTGTGTCTCCTGACGACGCTAAAGCGGCCGTTAGAAGCTCCGCAACACTCATTGGAGCCATGCTCGTTCGGCGCGGGGACGCCGATGCGCTAATTTGTGGAGCCATCGGGCGTTACAAAGATCATCTAAAACACGTTTCTAACGTGATTGGCAAAAGAGAAGATGCGTCTATTTTTGCAGCAATGAATTTATTGCCCATGCAGAATCGAACGCTATTTATCAGTGATACGTACGTGAACCTTAACCCATCTGCTGAAGAAATTGCGGAAATAACACTCATGGCAGCTGATGAAGTTAAGCGTTTTGGCTTAATGCCTAAGGTTGCCCTCATTTCTCACTCAAATTTTGGGACTGAAAACAATCCATCAGCGACAAAAATGAGTGACGCGCTCGACATCATCCAAAAATTAGCCCCCGATTTGGAGATCGATGGAGAGATGCATGGCGATGCGGCATTAAACGAGGTCATTCGGCAACGAACACATCCCGACTCAAAATTAAAGGGTGAGGCAAATCTATTAATCATGCCGAGCGTAGAAGCCGCTAACATTTCCTATAATCTTCTGAAGATGGTTAGTGGTGATGGGATAACCGTTGGTCCAATACTATTGGGGGCTAAAAAAGCGGCACACATCGTCACGCCAACCGTAACGGTTCGCAGAATTGTAAATATGACTGCTCTAGCCGCAGTCGACGCCGCATCTAGAGCTAACACACTGGCTCAATAGATAAATTTATGGCGTTTAAAAATTAATGACATATTCATTTCGAACAAAGACAAGCACCCTCGAGGGTCATCACACGCAATGAAAAGGAAAAAGGATGTCTGACCAAAATTTATTTTCTGGAGAAATGACCGAAAAGCAGCGTCTATTCCGTGACGAGTATAAAAAAAATATAGCCAATTGGTATTCAGGCTGGGGGCACCTCTTATCAATATATGCACCTGGGCTCCTAGTCATTGCATTTTGTATTCGTCACATTGAAAATCCTAACTGGTTAGAAATTGCATTGTTGATACCCATTGTTCTCATTTATAACTTTAACGAATGGTGGATTCATAAAAATGCAATGCATAAACCGATTAAGGGATTAGGTGGCGCGCTGATGCCAGTGTTTCATCGACATGTACATCAGCACCACCAATACTTCACCTCGAGAAGAATGACGTACGACACAAATCAGGAATGGCGCATTGTTTTATTTCCGCCTTATGCTCTGATTATTTTTCTGATCGGCACTCTCCCTGCTGCATTCCTCCTAGGTCAACTATGGAGCCCGAATGCCGGGTATATCCTGATGCTAACAACGCCTTTTTATTACTTAAACTACGAAACCTTTCACTTATGCTGTCACGTTAAGGAGAATTGGTTTGTTCGCAATTGTCCTCTAGTAAATACGATCCGTCGCCATCATGCCGCTCACCATAGTCAACATATTATGATGGCCAGAAACATGAATTTAACCTATCCAATTGCGGATTGGTATATGGGCACTAGCGATCTCAATCGCGGATTATTAGGGCATCTTTTTAACGGTTACGATCAACATCACGTCAAGAGTCAATTTCAATCCGACCAAGGTGCTGAGCTTGAGCAAACCTCCTCAACATAAGAGTCGGCTATCTTAACAAAAATAAGACTTATGGCCGCAGCGTTACCAACAATTAGGCAACTCACATATTTAATTACGTTATCCGAAACATTGAATTTCCGCCAAGCTTCTGAGAAGTTGTTTGTCACGCAGTCCACTCTGTCAGCGGGTATCAAAGAACTAGAGATCACTCTCGGCGCAACACTCTTCGAACGAACCAAACGAAACGTTCGATTAACCGAAATAGGGTCCGAAGTATTACGTAGAGCACAGTCGATACTTACCGAAGTAGATGACTTAAGCAGCTTCACAGAGCGTTTAAAAAAACCTCTCAGCGGAACATTGAAATTAGGTGTCATTCCTACCATAGCTCCTTTTCTGCTTCCCATCGTAATCCCCACATTGAAGGCAAATTATCCGGCATTGAAACTTTATCTAAGGGAAGATTATTCTCTTCGCCTTCTAGACCAACTCAAATCTGGAGAGCTTGATTTTGCAATCATCGCGCTTCCCTACAATACCGAAGACCTCATCACCAACACACTGTTCAAAGACGAGTTTTGGTGGGTCGCAAAAAAAGGCGTGGCACTTGCAAAATCGAAAGAAATATCAATAAAAGATGTAAACCTAAACGACCTTCTGTTACTGGAAGAAGGACACTGCCTCAGGAATCACGCGATCGAGGCCTGCGGCGCTCAAGCAGTTAACTCACCGAATGAATCTTTCGCAGCAACCAGCCTCTATACCCTACTTCAAATGGTTGATAATGGATTGGGATCTACACTCCTTCCAGAAATGGTTCTTAAATCTGGGGCATTACTTGGAACTGATCTCGTAGCAAGACCATTTTCACATAAACCACCTTATCGAGAAATTGCGTTATTAAGAAGAAAGACTGACAATAGAAAAATTGATTTTGAGTTGCTCTCAGCGCTAATCGTATCCGAAAAAAAACGATATTCGTCCCAGCTCGGGGCTTCCCGTTCTAAACGAGCTGCGACTAGACGCTAGCCCTATTCTCTAACCGTTTGATTCCAGAATAAAATAAGACGGAACCATCCAGACAGCACAACTACCTGTATTCAATATGCAAAATACTGACGAGTGGGCATTCCCTCAATCTTTAAGGCCTAATGCCGAAAACCTTAAATTCAACCTCACCAGATCGGTTAACTCTGTTGTAAAGGTTCGTACGTTGATATCGGCCGACGCGTTCACCGCTGACATTCTTGGGACGGAACGTATCGGCAGCGGCGTCTTGATTAACGAAAACGGTTTGATTCTTACGATAGGATACCTTGTCACTGAAGCCGAATCAGTCTGGGTAACAACGAACCTTAACCAAAGTCTCCCGGGACATGTTGTAGCTTATGACCAAACGACTGGACTTGGTTTAATTCAAGCTTTTGGAACACTACAGATTGAGCCATCTGACCTCGAGAAAAGTAATCTAATAAACCCCTCCGATGATGCTTACTTTGTAAGCTACGGAGGACTTGACCATGCTCTTCATTCAAAAATTATACGTGTTGACGAATTCGCCGGATATTGGGAATATGTTTTGGATCAAGCAATCTACACCTCACCTCCCCATCCTCAATGGGGAGGTGCTGCTATATTCAATGGACGAGGTCACGTCATAGGAATCGGCTCACTGTTTCTTCATGAAGTTTTTGAAGGGCAAAGCCAACAAGGCAATCTCGCTATACCTACCCATCTTTTGGAACCAGCCCTAAACGACCTATTAGAATTCGGGCGACCATTAACCCCCGCCAGACCTTGGATCGGCATGTACACTACAGAAACGGGTGGCGAACTAATTGTGAGTAGTCTGGCTCGTTACGGTCCCGCAGAACTCGCTGGCATCTTGCAAGGAGACCAAATCATGTCGATTGGCGAAGAGAAGACGTCAACACTTGCTCATTTCTTTAGGTCTGTTTGGAATCTTGGATCCGCAGGTGTTTCAGTGCCACTGCAAATAAACCGAGAAGGAAATGAATTAAAGTTTGTAATTAATTCAGCAGACAGAAATGATTTTCTTCTTAAACCTAAAACTCATTAAAAAAACCCCTTGGGAAGACACCTAAATGAATGACCTGTTAATCAAAAATGGAATGATTATCGATGGATCGGGGCGAGATCGATTCACAGGAGATATCTCAATTAAAGATGGGTTCATAACTGGCGTCGGAAATAACCTGGGTACAGCGACCCGAATTGTCGATGCGGAAGGCCTCTTAGTAACCCCGGGGTTTGTTGATGTCCACACGCACTATGATGGGCAAGTCACCTGGGATCCCTATTTAACTCCTTCGACGTTTCACGGAGTCACTACAGCCGTATTTGGGAATTGTGGCGTTGGGTTCGCTCCAGTTAGAAAAAACGATGTGCCATACCTCATCAATCTGATGGAAGGAGTAGAAGACATACCGGGATCCGTTTTGTCAGAAGGTGTGGATTTTAATTGGGAATCCTTTCCGCAATACCTCGATGTTCTCGACTCATCCCCCAAAGCTATCGATATCGGCGCTCAAGTTCCACACGGTCCTCTGCGGTTTTATGTGATGGGCGAGAGGGGGGGGGATCACAATGCAATTCCTACTGATAAAGAAGTAGAATCTATGGGCTTGCTGCTCGAGGAATCGTTAACCGCAGGAGCTATGGGGTTTACTACATCCAGAACAACGAAACACTTGAGTCGTGACGGAAAAAATACGCCGAGCCTGTCAGCAAAACATGCTGAACTTCGTGGATTAGCCCAAGCCATGAAGCGGGCTGGAAAAGGGATTATTGAGGTTAATTCGGATTTTGGTCCAGGTGAATTTGAAATCATGCGCATGGTCAGCGAAGTGTCGGGGCGACCCTTGTCCATCTTACTTTTACAGACGAATAATTCTCCCGACCTTTGGCGACAAACTCGAGATCAAATCCATGAGGCCCGAGCGCAAGGCCTGACGGTTAACGGTCAAGTAGGATGCCGGCCCATCGTCATCATTATGGGGCTCGAAACCACAATCAATCCATTTTCAACGCATCCAAAGTGGATCCAATTGTCATTGCTTACACGTGAAGAACGCCTGTCAAGAATCAAGCATGACCAGCAGCTGCGTCACGATTTAGTCCACCAATTACCTGACGACGAACATACAAGACGAATTAAAGAATGGTTACCAAAGACGTTCTTAATGAATAAGGGGTTTGATTACGAGCCCTCACCAGAAGATGGTATCTGCGAAATTGCACGAAAGAAAGGAGTAAGTCCTTTCGAAGTAGCCCTAGAAGGAATGCTTCAAAATGAAGGCAAAGGGCTCCTGGCACACACTTTTGAGAACTATTTTGATGGGGATCTTGAAGTCATAAGAGAAATGTTGCTGGACGAAGGCACCATCATTGGTCTTGGCGATGGAGGAGCACACGTGTGTACTGTATGCGATGAAGGTGCACCAACATATTTGCTGTCGCACTGGGGTCGTGATAGAAAAAGAGGACCAACCATTCCTTTAGAATTTTTAGTACAGAAACATACATCCATTAGCGCACGTGGTTATGGCTTTCTCGATCGAGGGTTGATTCAAGTTGGATACAAAGCAGATCTTAATGTTATTGACTATGAGCAACTGTCATTATTAGATGCTGAGATTGTTTATGATTTGCCGGCTGGTGGGAAACGCTTA
>Ga0115004_10003698_pt1 | contig 12376 bp, 13 predicted proteins | sample ArcticOcean_MG_C_10_FD_88737 | JGI IMG/M metagenome (GOLD analysis project Ga0115004, IMG submission 88737) | Marine microbial communities from western Arctic Ocean - ArcticOcean_MG_CB11_90 | ecosystem: Environmental > Aquatic > Marine > Oceanic | place: Arctic Ocean: Canada Basin | collected...
TAAGGGTTCAATATAATACTCACTCTTTCTTATCTTTCAAAGCGGTGTTCATGATCCCTGAACCAGCAAGGATTTCCGTGGGTCCGTCTTTACTGTATGAGTTAGCAAATGCTTCTCTCATACTCTGTGCGAATGTTATTTCTTTACTCATATCTTTTCATCTCCGTTTTGTCTTCAAACTATACTTTTGTCAAGGTGTCTTTTTTCTGTTAAATTTGGTAGCATCAGAGAATAATTTAGGATCAATGCTTTCTCCTGTTTGTGAACAAAATAGTTTGTATGAATCTGATTGTCTATCACGGTGTGCAAAAATCAGCTTTCCATATTTTTGATGCTGATGAACGAGAATTCGAGTTCTCCAAGAAATGTATAATGCTTGTACTAAAATTGTCAATCCAGTAAGGTACACAATGCAATACGTAATTGGTTTCAGTGATTGAAACACTTTATCCGCCACAGAGATATGATTCTCGAGGTTCATCACCTCGTCGACGGTATGCGGAAAAATACTCTGTGAAACAACTTCTGAAGTAAATTCAGATTTAATTTCATGTCGATGTGCAGTTAAAGTAAATTCTATGATTTTTATTCCCTCTTTGCACTCAACTTGAATTGGGTTAGGGATTACTCGGTTATCATAAATCATCAAACATGCACCTTTCCTGTATGTTTCGTAAGTCCCCTGGTCGTTTGAACATGATTTTTCTCTTCATAGAATACTCTCCATGCGATTTTATTCTTTTTACGTTTATTTCTAAGAGTAGGATTGATCCATTGTTTCGTTCTAATTCTACGGGATGTGCGCGACATTGTATCACTCTCTATCTTTTATCCTTCCCAAGAGAATCTAAATTTAACAAATTTAATAATATGTTATGAACAAGTAAGATTGTTATATTTCTTTATGTACTTTCAATACCAAATTTACTTCCAAAGTTGCTCAAGAACCTCAAACGGAACAAAAAACCAAAAAACCAAAATAACTCCTGCGGTGAAAAAGAGGTATACGGATAGAAATTCTAGTAAAGTCGTGATCAATTTAAATAAAAGCGCCATTGCTAAATATAGAATGCATATACCGATTATTGGAAAAACAGGAACATTAATTATCCAAACTACACCCTCAGTTATCGACGACGAATAATGCAGCTGCTCCAACAACCATCCGCAAAAAAAGATTAATCCGGTGAAGAGATAGAATGCAAGAACTAAGGAGCCGTCCGACCAGTCATACAACCAGTCATCCAAAGGACAAAGAACAAGAGGCAAGACTATCAACGTACCACCATAGATCACTATATCCATTGTAAGGGAGGGGCCAAGAATGTAGTTTACTCCCAAAAAGAGTAAATAGATTACTCCCAAAAAGAGTACAATGGACTTACATCGCCATAAAAAAGAAATGATGCTTTTTCTTATTGTTATGGGCAATAGAAGACCGTCCCTCGAAACTGATGGGCGATGATAGTCGCTCAAATACACAGGAGCACGTTTAGGCTGCTCACAAGACCAATGATCATGATTAGATGAAAAACAGATACTGCATCTTTTCCTTTTTTCCACTTGAATGTGAGGTTTATCTTTCACTTGAATGTGAGGTTTGACAGGAAAGGACTGAAGTGGTCCACTTCCTTGAGAGTCATTAACAAGATCTAAAATATTTATTCCATCATTCATATGCTTACTTCCTTCGTTCGTAATCTTAAGACTCCAATGCCAACCAAACCAATAAAGATTAGTGTAATAAAGTTGGATATGATCATTGCTTTGGCATTAAGAATAATGCCATAGATCACCCACAAAGATAATGCTGCAATAATTGAAGACAGGGTAAGTAATGAAATCCCCTCGTGGCGTTTGTTTATCCAGACCTCAGTCAACTGGGGAAGCCAGGCAAATAAGCCAATAAGGCCTGCTAAAAAGCCAATAAGTTCCACAAAAATACTTGATTCCATCTATACCAACTCCAAAATCACTGATAAAATGACTTCATGTAATTCATCAATTGAAAGGTTGGTGGCATCGATCGTAACAGTTGACATCGCTCTTAGCCAGTTTTTCATGCACATTCTAAAATCAAGATTGGAAGCGAGTCGATTTTCGAAAGCATCAGTACTTTTACTTCTTTGATTAATACGTTCAAGTCTTGTGTGTTCTGCAAGTTCAATATTGATGATAATGCCAGGTACAACAATACAATCCGGGTAATATTCGTTCCACTTAACGCCGGTGGGTGGATGAATGTACTTTTCAGCATGAAAACTAGCATATGTAGATGCTACATAGCGATCAACTACAAATCGATTATTTGTGTTCGATGCCAGGGTTTTCTCGGAAATGAGGGTGTTATTTCCCATGTAAGCATCATATCTTTCAAACCGAGTTCTAGGTTTTGAAACGAGAGAGGAAGTCGAATGTAACTCTCCAGATAATTTTTGATTTAGTAATTTCGCTTGGGTTGATTTGCCAGTTCCATCAAGTCCTTCTAAGACAATAAATAACTTTGACGCCATTGCTGATTCAGTTCTGAGATCTCCCATTGTAATCATTGCCTCCAACCATATCCACATGCCTGACAATGTATGAAAGCAACTTCAGGCTCGTCTGTTTGATCCATTTGCCTGAGCTCACATGTCGCTTTTCGCGCAAGGCATTTTGGACATTCATATGCGTCAGTTGTAGGGCGTTCTACCTCCTTTACGACTTCATATTCTCTCTTACCTTGCATCCCTGTATGCGTAGTAGATTTGTTTTGGACATCGATTGTACCCTTCGTGTTAATGAGAATTACATCCGCAGTAGCAATTTCATCATCGCAACATTTATCACAAAAAAATGTTTCTTTGTTTAACCAATATCCGAGTGATCCGCATTTTCCACAAAACATTATTCCAACTCCTGTATTTTTCTAGCAACAAGCATCAACACTTTTTTGACTTTTGCAACAGTAAGTGCCTGAGGGACAAAAACCTCCTCTTCACCTGAAGTTGAGCGATCTTCCGAGTTCACGAGGTAACAAGACTTACGTTGAGCCGGGTAGGTCTCGACATAGGTAATCGTAAGTTCCTTAACCGCTTCAATTCGGTGGAAAAGGTCCGATGGCATGTAATATCCATGCATTTTAGGAACTGAAAGATACTTGACACGAGAGGCATGGCATGATTGAATCCGAGAGATTTTATGCCCTCTGGCACCTCCCTTTTCATACGAATGTAGGATATGACCTTTACCTTCAGATACGCGATAGAGAGACATTGGTAGTGCTCCACAAATTGTAACTGAAGAAAAGTCCCAACGATGGTCATGGATATTTTTGTCTGCGACAGCACCTGGGGGGTAAATGTGAAGGCGGCAAATGGTCCCCTCGAGTGTTTCGTAAACAATCTTAGCAAATCCGTTGGGATGAACATATGATTTGGACGCGATTTCTTCAAGCATATTATGATCAGACAATGTCTGAAAAATATCTTCTTTGAGGTCAATAATTTCTTCAATGTTTTTTGGTTTGATTTCTAGCATGTTGGTATCTCCTTGAGTGTTGTGCCCTATTATGTGGAAGAGGTTCTGTGAAAGTATCAAATTTGATATTTGACAATCGATTGATTCATTCATCATTCGGGATGATTTTTCTCGATTATTGTCGAGGGCAGAATACTTTGGAAGGCGAGTGCCTTGGTGTCCTCCGATTGAGCATGTTTCGTCATCGCCTCACTTCTCTCAATTTCTCGACCCATTGAGTGGCGGAATTCGCATCAATATTGACAGATGACGTCAGAAAACCCAGGCAAGTAATTCACCAATATACGTGAAAATACTCACAATGAGCCAAACTACTAATAATACAGCGCCTAAAATCACGAATACAATAAACTCTACAACATCATAAAGAAATTCTAGAACCATAAAAATAGCTTCGAATACATCCACAATAAAATCGCAGATGGCAACTATAACATCCAATACAAAGACAACGCAATCCCAGATAAAAACCAATATGTCCCAAATTCCTTCGAAAACGTGGAGGATTGCATTGTATGCTAGATAAGAAATACCAACAATCAATACACCTAAAAAAAGTACTCTGAAGAAGACGAACATTGGAAAGAGAGCATCGTAAGAAGGAATATATTTTTGAAAGAAAGGCGTTTTCTTTTCCTGTTGACGCACTCGTGCAGGCTTGTATCTTGCTTTTTTCTCAGTATTCTTGAGGTGAAGTGGGCAAGTGCGACGGTTATGCCCTGATTTTCGACATAATGTACATTTTGTTTTTTTGCTTGCTTCTACCGCCTTAACAGGAAAGGACTGAAGTGGTCCACTACCTTGATAGTCATTAACAAGATCTAAAATATTTATTCCTTCGTCCATAGTTTCACTTCACAATGCTTCTACAGTTCCTCAATCGATAAGAACGAAGAGAATTTGTTAAATTTAAGAAAAATCTAAGCAGATGAATGGGCATATGAAAGAAGGTAATGTCCACATTCACACTGGGGCAAGGAAACTCCAGTGAAAACAAAACGCTCACGATAGGCACTGACGTCCACGGGAACTTTCCGGCCGCATCTGCAAATTATTATGGAAATCCATTTTCCTTGAGATTCGACTTCATCATCAATCCAGAGCCTCATTCAATACCCTCCGATGTTGAATCAAGTTGAACGTCCGAATCGGTGGGTTTCGGCGACCAAAGAGCTTTTTCAAGTTGTTGAACTCCGCTTTTCCGATTCAACTCTCCGTCCGAAAGATTGCAGTATACCTCATTATAGCGTGCATTCCAATTCACTGAACCAATACTGGAACACTTCTGACCAGTCAAGCGTTGAAGGGCTGAAATAGCTTGGAGTGAGCCAACAAATGCGTTGGTAATCGCAAGTGAGGAAAGAGGGACTTCTCCATCTTCTTGACATGAATATACGACCTGATCACGTGCGACTGAAGGGCCGTAGAATTCGACAAGGTTGGTCGTTGAAAACTCTGTATACTGCGCGAATAACCCCGTGATTCCGCCATTGACATATGGCTGGTTTTTTCGTGCAGCAATTAAATCTGCAAGAACGCGAGGACGCATAGCATCAAGGCACCCAAGTATTGCGTCTGTTTGTTCGAGTTGAGTGCGGATCTCATCATCACTCAGAATCTCGTATGGAGAATCAATCATGTCGTGTGAATCTGTAAGTAATTCCTCAAACGAAAACCCTTCTTCATCATTCGCGTCAAGTGATGGTTCAGAGGCTTGAAGAAGGCCATCGTGAAGATCATAAGCGATTGAAATGCTCGCATCTGGAAGGTTTCTATTCAACCAATCCTTTGCGGCTTCAATTTTTGGCCTTCCAATGTCGGACTCCGAAAAGATCACTTGTCGATTGAGATTATGCCGTTCAACTTCCATGTCTTTATCAAAAACAAGAATTTGAATATCACTAAAATCAGTGTTTTTCAAACCATTGACAATAGAATGAAGCGCCCAGGTTCCAAGACCCCCTGCACCAACGACTGTAAGATGTCCTGATGGAGACGATTGGGGTTCTGGAAGCGTGAAACGCATGACTGGGAATTTCGGATGAACGTTTTCATCTCCGCCCGAAACGAGAAGTTTCTTCAGAAGTTCTTGGACAAGAGGAGTGTCGTCATCTAAACGCATTAACACGCGCTTGTGCCCGGTTCCATCATGAACAGGACGAATGTTGATGTGAGAATCGATTCCCTCGAGTTGGAACTCGAGATGTTGAATACTCCCTTTCATTGAAGGCTCATTCACTCGTACATTGACTGAAACTGAGACCTTTGGAACATCGACTGGAGTGTAACAATTTGCTCGACGAAGTATTTCGCTCCACGTAAGGCACGCAGCGATTGTTGCCAATGATGGTTCGAAAATCGCATGAACTGGGTCAGAACAGGGCGTTCCGTCTAAAAATACGCCATTATGGCCATAGGAAACATAAATCTTGGAAGCATCATTTTTAAATCCACCAGCAAGTGGTTTCTTGACCCATGCGATTGTAAAATCAGGATCTGCAGAGGAGTATGGGAACGATTGAATTCCGAGTTGTTGAGCAATTTGTATCATTGCATCCTTAAACAGTGAAGGACTTGAATCGGCATCCTCGAACGTTACTTTAAGAGATTCTAAAATATCCTGATGAACAAGACCTCGTTGACGGCTAAATATATCGCTCATAGTATCACCCAATCGTCTTCATCATCCTGTTCTTCGGACCATTCTTCGAGTTTTTCTTCATTTACATGAACGGATGCAACGGTTCGAAAAAGATGCCTTGACGCTCGGAGGCCGTGTTCCAAGTCTTCAGTTTTCAAACACACTTCTGTTTTTTCTTCAATGCATCGTCGAGCTGAACAGTGTTTGATTTGGTCAACGAACCCTTTCAATTCGGCTCCAGTGACCTTATCCCTAAGTCGGTTTGAAGCAGCAATCCATTCTTGATTGGAGATCGTCGATGGAATAGTACCGATTTGCATCTGAAAAAATTCATAGAAGAGATCATTTGTAAGGGCACCAACCTCAATGCTCTGATTAAAACGCCCTGGACGAAGAAAAGCATCGTCAATTAATTCGGCTTTATTGGTTGAGGCCATGAGGTAGATGCCATCGGAAGGCTTCAATCCATCCATCATTGTCAAGAGTTGGGCAACGACAGAACTTGAGTGTTGACTTCCCTCCGAACTATCGCGGTTTCGCCCTATTGCATCGAATTCGTCAAAAAAGAGAACGACTGGTGCAAGTTCTTCCGCACGCTGAAACATTTCACGAACAGCGCGTTCACTTTCCCCGACCCACTTTGACAAGAAATCTGGGCCCGATACTGCCATAAATTGTACATTGGCTAAACTTGCAGCAGCCCTTCCCAACATTGTTTTCCCTGTCCCAGGTGGGCCGTGAAGTAGAACTCCACCTGAACAAGAAAGGCCCAATGAATCATAGATTTCGGGATTGTTAATTGGATGTACGAGATGATCGATTAACTCCTTTTTGGCAGCTTGGTGGCCAATAACTGAATCCATTTCGATTCGCCCCATTGTTGCAGGACGTCGTGCTTGTGACGCCCATGGAGTAAATTTGAGAAATGCTTCTTCAAAATCTTCGGTACAAATACGCAAATCTTCAAGTTCATCTTCAGAGAAATTTTCAGGGCTCGTTAGCCTTTGGATGCCAAAAATTCGGCGAAGTCCTTCGCCACTCGCATGTCGGCACAAATTCGCAATATCTGCTCCCGTGCATCCAACGGTTTTCTTCGACCAATCAGAAAGAGAAACTTCTTCCAATGGCATGTTTTTTGAATGGATTTCAAGAATACGCTCTCGGCCTTTTACATCTGGATACGGTACGTGAATGCGCCGGTCAAAACGTCCGGCACGAAGCAGTGCAGGATCAATTGTTTCGAGTAAATTTGTTGAACCAACAACGAGAACTTGGCCTCGATCTTCAAATCCATCCATTTGAATGAGGAGTTCCGTGAGTATTCGCTTTTCCAACTCCCCACTGCTGTTTTTCCGATCACCCGCAATGGCATCGATTTCGTCGATATAGATGACCGATGGGGCTTGTCGCTTTGCCTCCGCAAATTTTTCACGGAGTGCTGATTCGGAAGCGCCGTAATGAGCGCTTACAATTTCTGGTCCGCTGATACAAATGAAATTGCATTGTGCCTCACGTGCAAGAGCGCGTGCAAGGAGAGTTTTTCCAACTCCTGGAGGCCCATAAAGGAGAATTCCTCGCGGTGGTTCTTGACCTGATTTGACATAAATTTCAGGATGGATCAGAGGTACAACTGCAATTTCCTTAATCGCTTCAATCGTCTCATCAAGACCACCAATATCGTCAAAAGATACGGCGGGAACCTCAATAATTGAACGACGTGACTTTTTTCCAAGGATTTCAATTTCCGTGTTTGGAGTGAGCCAGCCGTGTTGAGGGCGGCATCGAGTTACTTGAAGTTCGAGTGGTTCTCCGAGTACAGAGACGGTGAAATGGTCATCTTTTGAAAGATAGATGTCGCGGATGGCTGCTTGAACATGTGGGATCTCCTCTGGCTGAAGTGGACGAGCAGTTGGTTGGAGCCGTACTTTGACAAAGGCTTGGGCATCAATTTGAGCAAGTTCTACCTTTTCTCCTAGTTGAATTTGAACATTGATTCGGGTAGTGGAACCGATACCGATAGAATCGTATGGGATATTGGGATCGAGTCTTAGAAAAGCTACTGTCGAATTCTTCTCGCCAATAATTCGAAGAGGGGAGCGGCTTTGGAAACCGTTCTCATCAGCTGCTTGTGTATTCATATACACGTCATTTCCAACGCTACCTCGGTGGGTCTCATGGTCAAGTGGGGCAATACAGGTAAATTCAGTCATCGTAATCATTCCATCTAATAATTTAGTCGAGTAAGTGTTTTTTTGTTAAATATGATATTTACAAGGTTCATCAAACCATGGGGGCTGAGTCGGTGAAGACTTCTCCAGTTCTCCTTCATACCATGTGGCTCGGAAATTTGGAAGATTCGTATCTGGGTGGAGGTTGATAATCGCCATGAGAGCCATCATCGCTCCAACCCAAGCTGTTGAAGTGACGATTGAAGCGATGGGGCGAATTCCTTCTTCGGTACAAGAAATCACTTCGGTAGAACGTGCGCTTTCCCTCCCATAACGACAAACCATGCAACCGTTTTGATCGAAAGTTTCAACCACGCCATGATACGCTTCAGTGGCTCCATTAATCATGAGACTACCGTTGTTAATCGCCGCTTCATTCAATATTGTTCGAGCGATCATATTGTCAAGGCATGCAAGATAGACTCGACTGCTTTTCAATGCATCACCTAACGGTGAAGGCTCAAGGCCTAAGTCGTCAAAATCATCATTTTCATCTGTAAGACTTTCCGAAATTAAATGGTGCGGGTTCAGATATTCAAAATAAGACTTTACTTGATTCAGCGGGTTCAATTCTCGGAGTCGTTCGGAGGCTGTTGAAGCTTTTACACAACCGAGGTGTTGTTCATTGTAGAGCACTTGCCGGTTCAGATTGTGAAGTTCAATTTCGGGGTCCCCGTCTACAATATGGAACGTTCCTTCCTTCATCTGTTCGAAAAGAAGCGGTGCACTCCAACTACCGAGCCCACCTGCGCCTAAAATCACAAGTTCATGCCCGACAAGTTCCCACGAGGAATCGAGGGGATGGTTTGGTTCATGCCATGCAATAAGTCCGATGTCTTCTGAAACTGAGAGGCCTGTTTGAGAAGGTTGCATGGTTCGTGAAAGAAAGTCAAAAACATTCTGATCCGGCTGTTGGGATGGGCGGTATCGAGCAAGGGTCGCATTTCCGTCACTGGTTAATTGTACGTCAACAAGTGTCCCATCGATGCCAAAGATGTGGCTCCGAACCTCTTCCAAATCCGTTGATTCCACTCGGCAGGTGACTGTAAACCAGGCATCGCTGATTTTCATTTGAGCCATACAATCTACATCGCGAAGCAGTTGTTGCAGCATTGTAGCAGCAACAGTAACCCGCATTGAAGGGGTGAGAATGTGCCCTGATGATACCGTTTTTTGAACAAGGAATTCTCGAGAAATCATTGCCCGGGGACCATGAGCGAAACCATAGAGGTTTACTTTTTCAGTTTGTTCTGATGGATTTAAGCAGAGGTGATAATCATAATTGTCCCCTTCTACTTCAGTTGTTGATGAAAACACCTTCCGATGTATTGGACTCAATCGCTCCCAATCACTCCACAACTTTGCATCTGGATAAGCAAGTTTCCAAAACACAGAGTTCGGTGGATGCTGCGGCTTTACGATTCCAATACATCCGGATTGTTGGCCAATGCCCAATTGAGAAAGGAGAACAACAAGGTCGCTGACACCTCCGGAGCTCCCTGAAACAAGAATTTTCAGTTCGGAGAGCCGATTCTGATTGACGAGGCCTCGTTGTCGAAGAAATATATCATTCATCACAATCACCGTTAACGAGCTTCATCCAATGGATTCGGATTCTTCAACACATCTTCGACATGGTGCAATAGAAAACCTAACTTTTCTTTCTCTGTTCGACAGCCGATAAAACTCTCGATGAAACCAAGCCCTGTACAAATGGCACAAATCTCCATTTCAGGCAAGATACTGTATCTCCCTTTTCGAAAGATATTTTCATGCTCAATATTTTCACACTTGGGCGATAGCACAAACACCTGTGGAGTTTCTGCAAAGGAACGGGAATCAATGAGAAGCTGGTAGTTCACTACGCTTTGATCACGACTCGAAACAACACCTTGAAGGTTTACAACAAAAGCGCCAATTGTATTTTTTGTACTGTGTTTACTGCTGAAGTTCAGCGAAGGGTACATCGTCATTTTGAAACGGTTAAACACTGCTTTGGACAAACTTGAACCCGAGCACACTCGAAGAGGCACTTTGTATTCACCTGGCTTGCAGTCATCAATTTGTTCAACTCCATCCGACATGCGGAGGAAGTCCCCATTGCCATCATAAATCCCATATTCTTTCTCGTTCATTTTGCTCACTCATCTTTTGAATCTATCAAGTCGTTCGGATTTTATTAAATTTGACATGAAGAGTGGCTTTTTGGCGTACCCTCGACGATTAAGATCCTCTTGCCAGAGGTGTTTCGCGAAATTTTAGCAACGACCCACCGTCCTTTTACGTCACCGTTGAAACTTTGTTGAACGATAAAAGGCATCCGAATAGGGGATTTCGGATTCTGGATGTTAAACAGTTCAGTTGATTCTCCTGTCTCTGGAATTTTGCAAAAGAGATGTTGTCCATCACGATAATACGGGAGATTCACCAACGCAGGAGAATTTTTACCTGCGAAGCGAACCAAAACTCCCTCACAAGATGGCCCCTTTTTGGGGAGATTACCCGTGATGAGAGCACGTTGCCAACCTCCAGCGGGCTGCTTCACACTTCCTTTGAAGATACTCTGGCCGACTTTAAGCGTAGAAGGGGTTTTCAAAGTACACCGGACGAGTGCCTTTTGGGATTTTTTCTTTTGGTTTGTGTTCTTCTTGAAGACTGTTTTGATATTTTTCTTGGAAATCGGTTTGAAATTTATTGGAACTGGGATGAGGTCTGGGCGGAAAACTACACTCCCCTTTCCAGCATTGTATCGTACTTCACAGCATCCCCAAAAACCTCGAATCAAATGAAGATTTGGAAATTGGTATGTAACTCGGATGTCTTCTTTTCCAGTTTTGGGGTCAAAGAGAGAGACTTCATTACCTTCGAGAGGAGCTCGAACAAAAACAAGGTCGCCGTTCATATAAGGCTTATTTTCCGTGCGAAATCGGTACGCAAAAGAAGATTCTTTTTGTTTTCGTTGAGTGATGAATACATTCGTATATTCGCTGATTTCAATCCCTGGAATGAGAAGTTTGGTACCGTCGAGGCGCTCAGAACCCACAAATGGTCCGTTAGCCTTTACTTCACCCCATACCGATTCGACCTGTTTCAGCATCCCCAAGCGAATCTTTTGAGGGGCGTCTCCTATAGTTTGATGATTCAGAGCATTTCCTTTTTTATCCATTGCATATCGCAAACTTCCATCGCGCGGGAGTAAGCCCGAACGAGTCATGGCTTCAAATACAGTAGAACTTTCATCAACAAGAACACGTGTTGAGATGGTCTCATTACCGCCGAGAATAAATTCAACTTCTCGGAGACGCATGGTTTGTGAGATGACCGAGAAATCATCGATTTATTAGATTTAATAAAATGTTCCGGCCACAGTAACTAAATAATATTGAAGGGAGGTCAAAGCATGCAATTATGTCTCGTAGAATTTTCTCGTCAAAATTCAGGAACAGGAGAGTATTTTTCTACTGAATTCATCGATGCAGTTTCGAAACACGAGATTGAAGAAATTGTGCTTTTCCAACCGACAGACCAAGTTTGCCTTCCTCTTCGCGAAGAATTGGAAACTAAATTCCCAAAAGCAACTCTCCGCACTGAGCAACTTGAACCAATCTCAACTGACATGGTAATCGATGAGATGAAGCAGCAACCATGGGATTTATTGCGACAGATCCTTTCTAAACTTGACGAAGGGCAGGAGTCGCTGTTTGTTCTCGGTCGTGGCGCAAGTCTGCTTCAGCACATGATGTGGCTAAGCGCGGAAATCCGGGGGAGTAAAACGGTTTCAATCGACGCACCAGATGTCGAACTCTTTCATATCGGCACTTCGGAAGTAAATACAGAGATTGCAAGCACGACTCTCGGGGCATTTGTTAGCCTTCATGCACAGGAAATTAATGAAAGCATTACGGGTAAAGACGGCTGGTTCAGTGCGAATGATATTTCTCAGTTACCTGGAGCTGTTGCTTCGGGAATAAATGCTGCAACACAACTA
>Ga0115004_10003700_pt1 | contig 12373 bp, 30 predicted proteins | sample ArcticOcean_MG_C_10_FD_88737 | JGI IMG/M metagenome (GOLD analysis project Ga0115004, IMG submission 88737) | Marine microbial communities from western Arctic Ocean - ArcticOcean_MG_CB11_90 | ecosystem: Environmental > Aquatic > Marine > Oceanic | place: Arctic Ocean: Canada Basin | collected...
GAAGATATCTATTATCGCGCAGAATTATATCTTGAATCAGAAATGGAAGGGCTAAGGTGTACAAGAGTATGAGTTGGGACGAACTAATGAATGCGGTTGTCTTGATAGAGAGTCATGGTTTTGAATTCTTTATTGTCGAGGACAGGGTTAAAGTCCGCCACAATACCGACCACTCTACTAAGCTATTGTTTGAAATAGAGACAGGGTTAAATAAGAAAGACTCAGTTCATCAAGGCATCATTAAGTTTGAGATGACAACAGGAATAAATATACTTAAACCTGAACCCCTTCTAGCATCGCTTCCTAAGGGTTACTGGCCACGAAATCCTTGAACTAAATTAATAATGAATAAATTTAATTATAATAATAACTTTAAATACAAAGGACAATCAATAAACATCCTAGTATGGAATAAAGATTATAAATTTCCAAATAAACAAAAAACAAACTTGACAAATAACAAATAACATACTACAATACAAAACATGAAAACAATTAATCAAATAAAATACTTAGTAGGTAAACAGAAACTCGGCAGAGGAATGTCGGGAGTCAAGGGTGGAGTCGCAACTCCAACAGGAGCGTTCGGGGGAAAAAGCAAATTCAACAAAAGACTTGAAAAGCTTAAAAAGTAACTTGACAAATAACAAATAATAGAGTATACTATATAAATCATTGAGAAAGCTAAACTCAATTAAATAAAATAAGCTTGATCTTTAACATTTTAAAAACTTTGGAGAGGTAGATATACTTCTCCTGTGAGTGACTGAGTAAGCCTGTCATAAGCGGGCTAAGGTATGCAAACTTTCTGTGGTAGATTAGCAGAGTTCAATCGAATGAGCTAGAGACAATCCCAAGTCTCGTTTGTAGTATGAAGTAGGTAAACTGAAACTTTAGTTTATGCCGAAAAGTCGAGGGTATAAGTAATCCCTTCTCACACCATTTTCATATTCTCGCCCCCTTTTTAATGGGTTTTAAAGGAGGCGGGTCTTTCTATTGCGAATTGGTTATTCGCTGTTTTGTTATTATGCCCCTCTTGCGTTAATCCGCAAGGGGGGTTTTTTATTTATTGACAAGCGCCACATTTCTGCCATACTCATATACATGATACCAATAATAAACAATGGATACAGAAAAAGAACTAACTCGCCACCATCACCATCGAGCATAAGATTCGTACAAGGACACATGGAGGATTCGTTCACAGACTTAATGCGCACTTATGAATTGAAAGATTTATATTGGATTGACGATGAGCCAAACAACATTAGAGCAATAGGAGTTTTAACTCACCCAAAGGGCGGCTCCAAGGACAATTTAATTTTACTATTTCCGCCGTATTAATTTGACAAGCATCACATTTTCGCCATACTCATACACATGATAGGAATCAATATAAACGACAAACACCAATTATTTACAGAGCAAATTTTAAATGGATCGAAAACAATAGAGACTAGGAGCAGTAAAAGTCTGCATCCTTATATAGGTAAAATGGTAGGAATGATCAGGACAGGCAGAGGTAAAGCTACGCTTGTAGGGTACATCACAATAAAAGCAGTTAAAAAATATTGTAATAATTTCGATGATGATTATAATAAACATTTAGTCGCCCCGACCTCGTTATATCACGGACAAGACAAGTGGGGTTACATACTCTGTGACCCTGTTCGATGCAGTAAAGAAAGATTAATTACTTCAAGAGGAATAGTTTCGCGTCAATTAACTTATTAATTTGACACAACCAACAAAAACACATATATTATACTTATGATTAAAACATTACTAAAAATTATATCTAAAGAGCAATTTTGCTTCATGGATGCTAACGACCTATCCACCCTAGAGGCAGAAATGCCTAACCTTCCGGTTTTGCTTCGCTTTGGTAGTTGCAGAAAGCAAGTAGACGCTTATAGGGCTAAGACAGAGATAGAGAACCAAGAAGCCTACGGCACGCACCTTCGAGATGTGTCCATCAGTAGCCAAGTGCTCACTGAGATGGCTCAGTCGCCATTCGTGCCTCTCTCAGTGAAGGAAGCGATTGAATCCATCCGTGCTTAATTATATGATGTTAGCTTATATTGCTTTAACTCTTTTTATTGCATTAATCCTAGTGAAGAACGACTCCTAACGCGGGCTCCGCCCAATTACAATTATACCGTTTACAAATAGGCCCCTTATAAATACAACAACTACAAATATATATAATACAAAATACAATATAAAAAACTACAATACAAAATAAATTATAATTAAAAATTAAGCTACAAAATTAAAAAATTACATAAGTCGTTGATAACCAAGGGGTTGCGGCGGCCAGGCCCGCGCAAAGTGTTGATGTTCAAGCAGTTATGACTATTTTCGTTTTAATTGTTTTTTTTCTTGCGTTAACTAAAAAGATGGTCTACTATGTATATATGATCAGGAGAAACCAACACGACCCACGATACATAATCAAATCTAACCGACCTGTTTATGTCTACAAGAATCTTCATAAAGACTGTTGGTCAGTCAAGCAACACGGATTAGTTAAAGCTCACATCCCAAAGGATCATTCAATTGGAATGTGGGACTGTTATTTTCATGTTGATGTTAAAGGTAGAGAAAAGGTTCTCCGTGAAAAGCGTAAGAATGTTCATGCATTTGTCAAGGGCTATCTTCAAGACGCGGAGAATGTAGATACCGACCTTAAAGCCACAGAGGTAACATATAATCCATATAAGTATGAGACTTTTGTTGACAAGAAGGACGAAAGTTTTGTATACTATGCAGATCAAGTTAAACTACAACACAACCAAGTAACCGCGTACAATAGATAATTATGAGACAAGAACTACTAGAATACCTTGAATTGAAAGCTCAAGCTGAAAAAGAAAAGAAAACGAACCCATGCGATGTTGCAGAGGGAGTATATATGTTAGTGGATGATGCGAGTCCGAGCGAATCGCCTCTTTATTTTCATTCACTTCAAAGTGCATATTGGTGGGCAGTAACAGACAACAACTTTGGCGAAGAGACTTGGTCAGTATATAGAGTAGGAGGAAAAGTATTATGACACAAGAAAAGATAAGACAAACCATCATGGACATCGTTCGAGGAGAAATTGCATATGCAGATCCAATGTCTAAAGTATGTTTAGAGCAAAACGAGCGTCATCCCGAAAAGTTTCCGCTTGGAAGTACATTTCAATCAGCCGAAGAAGTTTTGGAGGATATTGTTTTGAGCTTGACCTCATTACAAAATGAGCTTAGGATAGAATCATCATTCCAATCAGCACAACTATGAAACAATTATTAATTAGAATCCCTGTATCAGAATCAATTCAAGAAGTCATCAATTACATTGAAGACAGCGAAATGGAGGGCAAAGTAGATCCGACAGATTCGTGGTATTCAACACATCAATTATTAGTCGAGTTAAAAGAAAAAGTATTAAATGAAGAAGATTCTTTATAAGAAGGCTTGACACACACAACGAACTAACCTATATTATACTTATGAAAGAAACAGAAAAAACAATAGATGTAACACCAAAATGGGTGGCAGTAGTTAGAATCTTAACTGAGGTACTAAAGAGTCCAATGTCTGGAAATGCAGACAAACAAAATGCTACTAATGAATTACTCAACCTTGCAAAGATATTAGATGACCAAAATGAGAAAGCAAGAGTACAAAAAGAAATATTAAAAGAGTTGACACACGACTCTTAATTTGAGAGAATAAAACCATGAAAGAAATACAAGACATCATCAACGATCTTCAAGCAAGACTCACGAATTGCGGTGGAGGAAAAATCACAATAACAAGCACCAATGCATCAATTAGATTAGGATCAGAACATGAATAATTTTATAGAAGCAATATGCGAAGGCAGACCCCTTGACCTTCCTAATTACAACGAAGACACAGAGCAATGGGAGTTGTTCTTTGAAGAATCAGAAACACCTTGGTTCTGTCACGACATCCAAAGAGATTTAATCGCAGTAAGTTTTGAATCAGCCGATGAGGCTTGCGAGACTTACAACTACTACAACACAAAAACGGAGGAAAAAGCATCATGCTAAAACTAATCAATACAATCAAAAGAATCTTCAACCCACTTTATAGCGTAGTCTATACAACTGCGGACGGAAGAACCGAGATGTACACCATCGAAAAACCACAACACAAGAATGAGTTTGGCAATGTTGCCCAAGCCATCAAAGTTGCGGGCTTCAAAAGTTTCTGCCATAACAAAGGAGGAGTTCGTTCCTTCCGTTATGATCGTATCGTATCACTAACCAAAGGAGTATAATATTATGTCATCATCAGAATTATTAAAGGATAGAAATTTAAGCGACGCCAACGACTTGGCAAACAAAAAAGCTGATTGGCTTCGGTCAAGTCTTAGGTCACAAGGGTATAGCTTGGCTCTTAAGGAGATGCGGGGCGACAAGTCTCAACAGGCTTATGAAAGTCATCGCAATGACCTTTTTGAGCTTTACCGATTAGAAAAGCGAAATTAGCAAATAGACTTTATCTTATATCATTGTTATCCCTCCTTTCGAATCCGAAAGGGGGGTTTTTTGTAACTACTTAACTATCAACGACTTACGGCGGCCTGGCCCGCGCAAGCGCTTGATATTCAACGACTTACAACTATCTTTGTTTTAATTCACTTTTTTCTTGCGTTAATTATTAAATTAGCTTACTATGTATATATGAAAGCGAGAGAGATAAAGATAAGAAAAACAATGATCTTCACTAAGGCTCGACCATTCAAGATGAAAAACAAAGTCTTGCATAGAAAACTAAAACATAAAACAAAATTATCATGAATATATATCAATTAATGGCAAACACATCATCGGGGGCATGGGTAGAGATCGCAAGAACTAAAGCCTACACATTAGAGCAAGCAAAGCTAGGTTTAAAAAACTTTGCATCTATGGTGCTTAAAGATGGCGAACATTACGACATTCAACTAAAAGAGGATCAAGCATGAACATAAACGAACCTTACGCAAAGAGTCAACCATCTCCCGACGAAGTCATGGATGCAATACAAAGCGTCTTGTTTGAGATGGTCATTGAACCAATGCAAAAAGAACTTGACATTGATGACTTCAAAGCTCTTGACATGATAGGCGAAACACTTTCAGCTATAGCTGAAAAAGCAACTGCATACGATCATCTCAATAAAACAGGATTAGACCAAAACTATAAAAATTAATCCTTGACAAATTAAAAAAAATACACTACTATAATACTATGATAACAAGAAAATCCAACCTAACAATCTGCGGAGGCGAGCATGATGTCGCCAATCTCTCACAAGTTAAAGCCGTTAATACTCCATTAGCAACATACAGGGAAAAGCTCAATAAAGACGGCTCTCGCTCTGTATCTCATCAACCTATCAGTCATATTGATATGATCAATAGATTTAGAAGTGAATTATCCTCTAGGCACTTTCAAGTGCAAAGCGAATGCCATAATCTAGCTAAAGATGGGGCAAGATACTTCGGGCTGTTTCAAGTGAGCCACGGCTCAAGAAAGGGTCAAGAGGAAAGGGCAACCATTATCGGGTTGCGTAACGCTCACGATAAAGCATTCGCTGCGGGTATGTGTGCAGGTGACGCTCCCTTTGTGTGCGATAACTTAATCTTTTCTAACGAGGTTGTTGTTGCTCGCAAGCACATGGGCGAACTTGATAAGTTGCTTGATGTGATTAGTCAAAAAATCTCAAGCGGATTGGGTCAACTCTTTACAATGTGGAACACTCAAGACAATCGGGTCAAGTCTTACCAAGAGAAAGAGATCACTAACTCTGAAGCAAACGATTTAATCGTCAAGGCTTATCAAGCTAAGGCTATCAACCTGCAAAGAATCCCCGATGTATTGAATCAATGGGAATCTAGTGATCATCCTTCTTTTTGGGATAGAAATGTAAATTCGCTTTATAATGCTTTTACTGAAGTATATAAGGGTAACTTACAACTAAGCTCCCAACCTGCCCACCTCATGAACAGGTCATATGCTCTTCATTCTGTGCTTGATCCTTTTGTCGGTATCGAAAAAGAAAAAGTCGGATCTGAATTAGTTTTGGCGTAAATAGTCATTACTTGCCCCTCTCTGAGTATTCGGGGAGGGGCTTTTTTATTTCTACCTTAATTACCTAAGTTGTTGATAATCAACGACTTATGGCGGCCAGGCCCGCGCAAGTGCTTGGTATTCAACGAGTTAGAACTATTTTCATTTTAATTGATTTTTTTCTTGTGTTAATTGAAAAAGTGCCTTAGTATGTAGTTATGATTAAAACAACACTTCTAACATCAGGCAACCAAAAGATTCTCAAAGGCGAGAAATTAGGTTACATCACAAAAGGCATTCACCTTGCCCCAGCAAATCTTTCGGGCTACGAAGTTTGCCAATGGCGTTCCAAAGGTTGCACGGCATCCTGTCTCAATACGGCGGGTCGTGGACAAATGAATTCTATTCAAGTCTCTCGTGTTAACAAAACAAAGTTATTCTTCGAGAAGAAAATGGAGTTTCTTGAGAAATTATCTAAAGAGATTAGCTCTTCAATTAAGTCGGCACAAAAGAAAAGCATGAAAGCTGTATTTCGTCCTAATCTTACAAGTGATATCATGTGGGAAAATGAGATCAATGAGGATGGTGCGACTATTCTTGAAAAGCACTCATCAACTCAATTTTATGATTATACCAAATCATTCAAAAGAATGTGTTCTTTTCTTGGTAAACCTTTTATCAAGGGCGAGGCAAAATTTCCCTCTAATTATCATTTGACTTTTTCTCGCTCAGAGAATAATGACAAAAAGTGCGAGATGGTTCTTTTAATGGGTGGCAATGTAGCCGTTGTATTTCGCAATCAATTGCCCAAGACTTGGAAAGGTTTTGAAGTCGTCAATGGTGACGAAACTGACTTGCGTTTTCTTGACAAGAAAGGTGTTGTTGTTGGCTTGATCGAGAAAGGAATGGCGAAGAAAGATGAAACAGGATTCGTAGTAGAAGGGACAAACTCATGAATAAATGGACAAAAGAAAAAGTAACAAATACATTTGACTCAAATATATCAATGACACTCCGAGAGCTTTCTCAGCTTTCGGGGTGGTCAGTCACAGAGTTGAAAGAAGTTCTCCTAAGTGATTGATAGTCAACGACTTAGGCGGGCCGGGCCGCCGTAAGTGCTTGGCGCTCAACGACTTACGACTATATGCGAAATTAATTCATTTTTTTCTTGTGTTAATTAGGTTTATGCCTTACATTGTATATATGACATTAAAAGACATAACAAACGGAAAAGAACTAACATTTGAACTCTTGCCAAACGGCATTCTAAAAGCATATGATTATCATTGTGGTTGGGATGTTTCATTCAAGAAAGTGGGCGACACTTGGCAGGGTCACACGAATGGCGGATATGTTGGCTATAAAGGCATACTTGCACAACTCAATTTGCTTCAACAAAACCTAGATGAAGTTAGAAAGATTAAAGAAATGATTGCAGAAATTGTTTGACATACAACAACAACTAAACTATATTAAAGATATGATATTAACAGAACCAACACAAATTGAAAGATTCAGATATTTAACATTACTTCGGGGGCTAAAGCTTGAGCTTAGTGGTTTGAAGATGTCAAGAGGTAGAAGTTGCTACTCCATCATCAAGGGCGAGTTTGATCTAAAAGGTAGCAAGCAAAAAGTTTACGATCAATTTAAACAACTAATAGAAGGATAAGACTATGGAAGGATATAACGGATATAAGAATTGGGCAACTTGGAATGTGGCTTTATGGCTAGCTAACGATGAAGGGCTTTATAAGATGGCTCGCAGATGTGTGAGATATGCTGATCTTGCTGATCGCTTAGAAGAAGCGGGAGCATTCAGAACTCCCGACGGAGCAAGCTACAACGATCCCGATCTCGACACCTATGCTCTTGACGAGTGGCTAATGGAAGAATAATCTCCTAAGTCACTGTAAGTCAATGACTTACGGCGGCCCGGCCCGCAGAAGTCCTTGATGCTCAACGACTTACAACTATATGCAAAATTAATGATCTTTTTTCTTGCTATAACTAGAAAACTGGCTTACTATGTACTTATGATTAATTACGAAGTACCAAACTCAGTCTCACAATTTCAATCTTCAGCTTTAAGACTCTTGTCTTTTGATGATCTTGAATTTCAACCACATAGTATGGAAAATGCAGTTCAAGCAAGGCTTGACTTCGACAATGGCTTTTCAATTTCAGTTATTGCAAGTGATATGCCCGAAGGTCAAAGAGGATCGTTCTACGGAAATGTTTCAGATAACGAATACGAAATCGCTATCTATGACGACAATGGCGATTATGTTCCCCTTCAGTTATCTGACGATGTTCTCGGTTGGCAGTCTCCTTTGTCAGTAAGCAACCACATGAGAGATGCACAGATCAATGGCAAGTCATGGGCTAGACTCTTACAAAAGTTGAGAGATGATTTCAGAAAAGAATTACTTGACTAATCAACAAAACTAAACTATATTGAAGATATGAACAACTTATTAGCAATCAAACAAGAAGCAGAAAAAAACACAAAAAGAATAAAATCTAAAGCTTTAGAATGGGCGGATATAAGAAGAAAGTCAATACAAGATGACAAATTCTCAATTAAAAAACTAATAGACTCAGGCTTTCAATTAGCCGAAGCAATGGAATTAACCTATGTATATTCGGATAAAGAGAGGGAGATGTTTAAGCATTTAGCAGTGCGACACCTTAACAAGAAAAAGAAAGCTAGAGAAAAACTTCTTTATAGCTTGATTAATCAACAAAACTAAACTAGATTATATATTATGGAAGAACAAGAAAGAATTAACCTTATTAAAAACGCAGTCCTTGCAAGCCAAGGTTTTACCAACAAAGCAGTTGAGGGTTTTATCGAAGAAGTCAAGACCGAGGAGGTCATCGGTGAGAATGGATTATTTGGGATCTCAAACTCGGACATTCAAGACGAAGCTCAATTCCTTGGTACGGATGTCGCTGAGAATATTGACGAAGAAGATCAAGGAACAGAAGTATCTGACCAAATGAAAGGAGTTTACAAATGAGCTACGACATCCTTTTATTCTTGCCTTGGGTTATTGTATTTTATATGATGCACAAAGATATCATCTCAAACAATTAAAACAAAATGATAAGTATTAAACAAAACGCAAATTTCACTAATTGGTATCAAGTCTTTTCTTTTGGGCGACTAATTGACGAGATAAGCCAAAAAGCTAAGGCAGTCCATTTTGCTAAACATTTAGCCAAACAAGAAAAGCAGAACTATATAAACATAGAAGGAAAGGCGACAAAAGTATGAGTTCTTTTTTTATTGCTACAACTATTGGAGGGGGCAGTCAATTTGCCATGATGGAAGTGCCAACAACCGAAAAACCAAGAAAAGGCGAATATATGCTAAGTGCCGACTGCGTAAGTAAAAACTTAGAAACTGGGCGCTTTAAAGATATGACTAAACAAGCAGAAGGAGCATTCGGGAGATTATATGTATTAGCTGAAGATTTAGAGGCGCTTGATAAATACTAAATCGATAAATAGTAAATCTACAAATAGCAAATAGATAAATAGCAAATAGTCATTTGCAATCCCCCAACCCGTTGACAATCAACGACTTACGATAATTCACCTAAGTGCTTGGTATTCAACGACTTACGCGGGCCCGGCCGCCGTAACCTGTTGATTATCAACGACTTACGGTATTATTCTGCCATGTTAGCCATAAGCCAGATTAACGCACAAGGAGAAAGGATCACTAGACCCATATTTAAAACCATCACTATTATGTCAATATTCATTTTTGCTTATTTCTATTTTTTGTTATTATTAGTTTTTTTTCGTATTCGTTATAATTGGTCATTTTGCAAAGATTTGGTTGATGTATTTTGTGGCTTGCTTGTTGCTTCCAAGCGTCACCTTAGATTGAAGGTTTTCGGCAATCTTGTTTATCTTTGTTCTTGCTTCGCCCTTGTCTTCGGCTTGCACTACAATTACATTATTAGTCATTACTGAGTTGATGAATGTATTGGTGTTTGTGTTGAACAGGGGAAGCTTTGAATCATCATTGCTGAAGATGTGAACATTACCTGTGAAAGTTTTTTCTTTGTTATTCTTTATCATATATACAATCTAGTGGTAAAAAGGGTAAAAGTCAAGTTATTTATTAATTATTTTAGGTTGACCAAAGCAGATAATCAACTGCGTGTTTCCTGTGTTGATTTCTGCATTGCAAGTTGCAAGAAAAGTTTCTCTCATTTTCTTTGCATTAGTTATTTTGTTTAGAGCGTTCTTTAAGTTATTCATATATACAATCTAGTGCATAAAGTGGCTAAAGTCAAGCGATATATTGATTATTTTTCATTTATTTTACTTATTGCATAAGTCGCTGTATGCCAACGGCTTACGCCGGCAGGGCCGCCGTAAGTGCCTGATAGTCAACGACTTAGGAGGGGTTAAGCACTACCCACTGCATAGCCACCTCTACCACAGAGCTACCATCCCATAGATGCACCTCTAGCTGAAACTCGGGGGTATCCCCTAGGGGTGTATCTCTAGGTGCGTTACCATTCATGCACATATTAGCCAGAGCATATAGAGAGTCAAGCCCTGCCCTAGAGTTGGATGCTGAGCATACGACCTCTCCATCGCGTATCAATTGGTATATAGATGTCATTGTATTAGTCTACTATGTTAAGGGGTGTGGGTAGTGGGGTGTGGGCTATATAAGCCTCTAGCTCATTAGCCTCTGCCTGTGCTATCCTATCAAGGTCTGCTTGAGCGGCTACGCATTGCATCATAGCCGAGCCTGACCCATTATTAGCTGCTTCGAGGTTATTATCTATGATTTGCTGTAATCTTTGTTTATCGTTCATATGTATAAGGTAATCTATTGGGTGGGTGGTGTCAAGCGTTATCGTGATGTAATCACTAATCTTTCGCCTGTTGCCTGTTTGTGTTGTCTTTGTAGTCTGCTAGCAATTTGCATCGCATTAGCTGAATTCGTAGCGTTATCTAGTAGCGTGCCAAACATAGTAATGTTGAGCCATTTAGTAAAGTTTTTGTTTAATGTAATTGTTATCATATATATAACATAGGGGCATATGTGCGTAATGTCAAGCTATTTGGCGATTTATTTTCATTTATTTTGTTTATTGCATAAGTCCTTGTATACCAACGGCTTACGCCGGCCAGGCCGCCGTAAGTGCCTGATAATCAACGACTTACGAAAGTCTTGTACACATAGCGTGCCAACTTATTTATTGCACTATACGATGACGGAATAGGTCACAAAAAAGCCCACATAGTGGGCTATTGTATAGGTCAACTTTGTGAGCTGTTAGAACACTAGAGGATCGGGCAACTTATTAGGCGATGCGAACCAATCGGATGAGTCAATTGTTTGACCATTTAGTACGGGCTCGAATTTAAATTGACAAACATCCGCATTTGCTATGCCGTTGACCCGTTCGCGTGTTGTGGGCGTATTCCAACCTGCCAAGCTCCAACGTACCAAGCCGTCGGGATCTCGCTTGACAATGGCATTGCCATGTAGCCAAACGGTTTGCCCGTCTGTCCTAGTGTTGCCGACTTTTAAAGATGTGCCTTGACTGAAGGCTTGTTTAATTTGCTCTGTTACTTTTCTCATTATTTTATTTATTGGTATAGGCTAGACCGATTACCACCGAAACGAGTATATAAATTATTAGCATATTTATTTGCCCAAGTATTGTTTCACTTGTTTGATTGTCGCGGGCAAAAGATCCGAAAAGAAAACCTCGCTTTCAATGTCTTGTTTGTGATGCTTAACATATGCGATTGCCAACGCTTGGTTTGCTCGCACCACGCGGACGGCTTTATTGTTTGATTGACTATGATAGATTGCTCCATTATTAATTTTCATATATACAAGGTAATTGATTAAAGGCGTGGTGTCAAACTGATTCGGCTAAACCTTGCAAGTAGTCTTCAAAAAACTCCATCATATCCTCCTCAACAAACTTTTCAATCTCTTTGTTTGTCATAGTCAACTCAGTAGGCTGATCATTATCATCATATTGTTGTGCCGATAGTACAACGGCAAAGACTTCAAAGTCGTCGTGGTCTGTTACTAAGTCAGTACTGATTTGAGCGATTACCATATCGTCTCCATAGTAGAAAGTTCCTTCAAAGATGTCTTTGATGGAATCGATTAATTGGTAGTCTTCCAGTGTTGTTTTCTTTATCATATATACAAGGTAAGGTATTTTTTAAGTAATTGCGAGCTTTATTTTCAATTATTTTCTCTTTTTAAAAATTGGGTTATTAAGAAACTTGTCAAAGTCGGCAATA
>Ga0115004_10003703_pt1 | contig 12371 bp, 9 predicted proteins | sample ArcticOcean_MG_C_10_FD_88737 | JGI IMG/M metagenome (GOLD analysis project Ga0115004, IMG submission 88737) | Marine microbial communities from western Arctic Ocean - ArcticOcean_MG_CB11_90 | ecosystem: Environmental > Aquatic > Marine > Oceanic | place: Arctic Ocean: Canada Basin | collected...
AAGAAGTTCGTCACGGTCGGCTTCGAGGAGAACAAAAACGCAAAAGATCAAACGTACGTTAACGCGTTCGGCTCGAACGATGAGGAACATAAGTTCACTTTACAAAAGTTCAGGGAAGAGTTTAAGATTAAGATCACGGAGAAGCGAGAGGATTACTTGGAGTTTGAGATGGAAGGGATATCGGCCGCGTTTGCGAACGCGTTTAGGAGGATTATTTTAGCCGAAGTGCCTCAAATGGCAATCGAGAGAGTGTATTTCGTGCAAAATACTTCCGTGATTGCTGATGAGATTTTCGCGCATAGGCTCGGACTAGTGCCGATATTAGCGGATCCGAACATGTTTGAGGAGTACGAGAAAGAGACCGAGGAGTTATTGACTGAGAAAAACACGATAGTTTTTAAGATGAAGGTGAAGTGTGAGAAAGAGAGAGACTCGAGTGGTGTCGCGGTGCCGGATTCGATATTGCACGAGAAAGTATATTCAAAAGATTTAGTATGGCTCCCTGCTGGATCCGAGTTGAATAAAGAGGATTTGGAGCGAGAGAAAGGATTACCTACGACGTATTCAAACTTTAGTGAAAGTCAAGAAATAAAATTTGGTAAAAATGGTATCAAAACCGTGCACGACGACATATTATTAGCGAAATTAGTTCCCGGGCAAGAGATCGAGCTCGAAGCGCATTGCATGAAATCTGTTGGCAGCGATCACGCAAAGTTTTCGCCAGTTGGTACGTGTTGGTACAGACTCGTCCCAACTATAATTTTTAAAAAACCAATCACTGGCACGGATGCTAAGGTCTTCATGTCCGAATGCTCCGACCCGATCCCAAACCATAAATGCTTCGAACTAAAAGGCTCTGGCGCTAAAGCGTCGGTTGAAATAAAATCCACTCGCGGCTGCGACTTGTGCTTAGAGCGCGTCAGAGAGCTCACTGGTGAAGGCGATTGGGCCGAAAAAGTTATAGTTTTGAAAAAGAGAGACCATTACATATTCACCATCGAATCCGTCGGCTCTCGAACGCCCGAGGTCATTTTCAAAGAAGCGGTGAACATCTTAAGCTCAAAATGTCAAGCCGCTCTCGGGACTTTGTAGTAAGTAGTTCGTGTGACGTGTGCGCATGTGCGCGCGTGTGTGTGCGCGTGATTGTAATCAATAATAATAAACTATAGTTATGAGAAACCGTAATAGTCCTCTGTTCATTAAAAAGAGGTTGTAGAGAGAAATTTTTGCTGCCGTGAATACCACAGCCGCAGATGACTCTTCGTTTGCCCTTCATCAGGAAATCACAACGAACTCAATTCGACAATAATTTCGGCCCACAAAAAATCGAAACCGAACCGAAACTCGAATACGCTCCAATAAAAGAGCGATTAAAACACGAAAGCCGAATCACGCCAAAACGTTCCTCTGTACTCTCGTTGCCATTCAACGCGATAGCGGCGAGTTTCTGCGTAAGATATACGCAGAGCACATCGCGCGCGGATTTGGTACAAATAAATTAAAAATAAATATCAAAAAACGAAATTAAGACGTGCGTCGTCTGAAAATATGACGGATTCAATAGTCTCAATCGCACTCGCGGCTGCAGAAGAAATGAAAGTACTGCGAACTAAGAAAGAGAGATCGTTTGGAAGAAGAGCGTTCGATGCAAGTTTTGAGTTTGATTTCCGCTCGCAAAGGCGCGAGCGACGCGCGACGAGATTAGACTCGAATTTTAATTATCCCCAGCAAAAGCAGCAGTCGTTGAAAAAATTTAAGAGGGCAAACGAACGGTCAGAGGAGGAAGGTCTTACTGATGGGGAAGAATTCGAAGACCCGCGACGCCGAGCGAACGTGATTTCGATCATAGATAAACTACACTCGAGAGATAATTTCAAAAAGAAACGAAAGTTTGAACAGTTTGAGGATGAGTATTGCTTAGGCGCGTTCGATGATGAGGATGCAGATACGCTATCGACGGCGTAGTAGTAGCGGCGTGATTCGGTGTGATTCGGTGTGATTGTTTGTTGTTTGTTGTTTTAGAAGTATTTGATCGCGCGAGATGCGAGAGAATTGTCTAGCTATATGAGCTATATTTGTTGTTTCTATAAATTATGTATATATTATTTAAATTATTATTATTTGAACGTTATGTATCCTTCTTCGCTTAATCCTCGCAATAAAATAGCTTCGAGGTCAAACGCGTGCGAAACGTGCGCTCGAGGCTCGTAATTTAACTCCCCACGTTCTTTTGGGAAGTAATGATACGCTCCGTTGGTTTTACATCCGTGCGTTTTACATTCGTCGGAGCTGAATCCAAACGTTGAGACGGCTTTTCTATTTTTATTCGTTAACGAAGCGCCGCATAATTGAAGGGCAATGAAAGTTGTAAGAAATCCAGTCGATGGCGCTCCTCCGCCCATAAAAGCGTCAATTTCACCATCGTTCACATTATCATCATCATCAACATTTAAAACTTCCGATATACCCCTTCGAAAAACGGCTAATAATTTACCCGCGTGCGAATTCGCTCGAGAGGTTAAAAACAACGCCTTCGTGAAATTCGGACGTCTCTTCACAGTGTTCTTGGAAAATTTAGTGAACTCTTTTACGTTACATCGCGATGCTATAAACGTCACTTTCTCGTTCTTATCTAAATCCGCCTCTAAGCGTTCTACGATTTTGCTTTCGCTCTCCGTTGCAAATTTATCTGTCCACTTCTTGTTCAAAATTCGAACGGTCGTTTTGTCTCCAACATCTTGCGATCCAGCAGGTGCGTTGTTTAATCGAAAAACGGCATCGTGCGAGTCAATTTCAGGGCCTAATTTCGATTTTAACAGAATGCCCGAATTTCCAACGACTGCGCACGTCTGAAATCGTTCGCGCTCAAATTCTGGCGCGTTTACTGGAAGTAAATCAGAACTCTCATCGTCCCAAAACCCATCGTATTTATCTCTAATCCTTGACCAATTCATTTTCGTATAAAACAGATCGACCGTTAAATCCGTCGCCCCAAACTTCCCCGGTTCTATTAATTGAGGAATCTTCTCTATAATCGCTCTCGACGCTTTCATTTCTACATCTAACAAATTTTTCGCGCACGACATCTCCTCCACGCTAAATCCGTTCCTCCTCCTAATCTTCTCCTCTGAATCATGATGATTACCTCTCAAAAAATTAACAGCATCTCGTATCTTCTTCTTCGTTCGTTCCCCCGTCTGCTTTCTATAATCAATCGCCCTAAATTCCTCGTCTCTCGGTGTCGTCGTCTTCGACCTAAAAACGCACGCCCTGATAACTTCTTTCGTTCTATTCCTATACTCACACGCGACATCGACGGCGAGTTCTTCTGGGTAATTCCTATTACAATTCTTACTTTGCTTACTCTCTGAAGCGCATTCGCATCTGCTGCTGCTGCTGCTGCTGCTGCTGCTGCGTCGTTGTTGTTGTTGTTTATTGATCTTTGATTTTTTTGTCCTCGCGCTCGCCGCCGTCGGCGATATTTTTGAATCCTTCGTATGCTGTTGAGATACAAAATCATCGAATTCGACATCATCTATATGTTCATCGACATTGTTTACCCTAATTAATCTCTTGCGTCCATCATCATCATCATCATCGAAATCTTCATTTCGAGACCGTAACGCAGGTGTTCGTCTTTGATAAAACCCTAAATTATCATATCCATCATCGTTCGTTTTAGATATGAAACAATATCGCAAGACTCCGGTCGCAGTAGAATAGAACGTAAAGATAGATAAAGAACCCAGGACGAGGAAGTATGTGGATTTAGGTCTCGGTTTCTTCTTCTTCGAGCGATTCGCAGTCGGAAGTCTCGTTTGCGGGGTTTGGGGCATCGCGTTAGTGCGCGTGTTTAATTAGGCATTGGTCGTTGTCGTTTTCCCGTGGTTTTGAGTGAGGCTGTGGACTGTGAGTTTTCCTGCTACGAGTATGTGCGATTATAACTATATATACTCGTACTAGTAGTATAGTACGTTAGCTCTATATAATACACAACACAGCACGTACACGAACGCACACGGGCGAGAAGCCGCATAAATGTAATATTTCCGTGAAAGCGTTTTCGCAATCTGTCAATTTGACATGTCAAATTGACAGAGTCCGCACACGCATAATCGCAAATATCACATTATACGGCTTCTCGCCCGTGAGCGTACTCTTGTACCTAAACCCAAACACGACAACGATACCGAATAGTTTTGGCTAATGAATAATAATACATCGTCTTCTCCTTTTCACGAAAAAAGTTACTTCTCGTTCTTATTACCTTTACTCTTCGTAGCAGTAGAAGAAGAACGTTTAACGATAGGCTTGATGACGACTTCTTTCAAATCTTCCTCAAATACGTCATCATCGTCCTCATCTAACCACTCATCCTCATCCTCTCCTCTCTCCGCGATTACGCTTTCAATAGCTAACATTTCCTCCGCGCTCGCCTTCGCGTTCCCTCGCGTGCCGCCTACGCGCTCCTCCCTCAACGCGTCTAAAATCGTACTCACTTTCTGCCCTCTCTCGAAGCTCTCATCGATCACGAACCTTACCTCGGGCGTTAACCTCAACGATATCTTCCCCCCAATCCTCCCTCTCACGTACCCTTCTAACTTCTTTAAACCTTTCATCGCGTTCTTCTTCGCTCGGTCGTCGCCTAAAACGCTCACGTATACTTTCACGACCTGTAAGTCATTCGAAACCTCGCAGTCGCTCACGGTCGCTATGCTCGTACTGACGACGTCGATGCCGAACTTATAATCAGGGTTTAACATCCCTTTCACTTTCTGGTCCTGTTGGAACATTTGCGAGATCTCGCGTCGCATTTGTTGTTGCACCCTGGCGACCCTGCGTTGATCCGCGCATTCGATCGACTGTTTTGAGATCATCGTTTCCTTCGTCCGCCGCATCGTCAGTTTTCTCTTCGTTTCGGTTTTCTTGAGTAAATTATTTCGATTCATCGCGAGCGAGAACATGTTTTCGCGATAAACACGAGCGAATGATTGCGCGAAGTGCATGCGCGATGTTCTTTTTCTCGCGCGTGCTCGCGTTCCGAACTTATATCGATTACTTTAAATATCGTTCTAATAGGTAACGACACGAATGAATGAGTTGGATTTTTTTTCTGCAGCACAGGGCGAATAATTGGGACAAACGTTATTTATTATTTTAATGAGTAGGAAATGAGCAGCACATCAGCAGGAAACTAAATAAACTGATCACGAGAAGATTAGATCAAAACATCTGATCGAAAGTATACATAATGTCTATTCTTTCGACGTTGATACGCTAAATAAGAAGAAAGACGAACAATCGAGAGAGAGAGAGAGAGATTCAATGCTCTAAAACCATAAGATCGATTGTTTCAGCGACATTAATTATGATTACTTATTACTTAATAAATAGGAAATGAAACCCTAAACGAGGTACTACATTTGACTGTCTATTCTTTCGACGTTGATACGCTAAATAAGAAGAAAGAAGAACGATCGAGAGAGAGAGAGAGATTCAATGCTCTAAACCAATAAGATCGATTGTTTCAGCGACATTAATTAAAAAAATACTCAATAAATAGGAAATGAAACCCTAAATGAGGTACTACATTTGACTAAATTTCTCTGCAGCAAATGGCAAACCCTTCTACTGCACAAAAAGAAGAAGAAGAAGAGGAAGAAGAAGAAGAAGAGGAGTTGGAAAGAGATATGCGGAAATCGATCTCAAAAATAACGATCGCTCGCTCTCACGCGCGACAACAACAACAACATCATCATCGCGATTCTTTGTTCCAGAACTTCTTCTTCTTCCTTAGCAGTAATAACGAGCGCTTAAATAACTCGATGAAGAGATCTTCTTTAGCGACGAACGCGAAAACTCAAAAATCGTCCTCCGAGCAGTTGGAAAAGAAGAAAACGACCAAGCGCGAGGAAAAAGAGAAAAAGCCGCCTAAATCAGTCGCAGCGAAGAAGACGAAGAAGACTTCGGCAGTAGATTCTTCTTCTTCTTCTTCTTCTTTAGCTCCAGCTCCAGATCCTTCTTCTTCTTCTGCTCGATCGGGCGCAGTCGATGATGTTTCAGTGAAAGGAAGGAAGGAAATCATCGAGACCGGTTTTAGTGCTGCCGCGAAAAAGGGTTTGAACGAGAAGAATTGGATTCGTACGGACTCGCCGCCGCGTGCGGAGATTTCGAATTACGTGTTCCCGCATTTACCGAGAGACGCAGTGAGAGCCGTACCACCAGCAGCGGCAGTCGCGGCAGTAGGAGTAGGAGGTTTAGGAGTACGAGCGAAGGAGAACGGTGGCGGCGGCGATGAAGAATTGAGTTCGAGTAACGGTAAAGCGGCGCCGCCGCCTTTAATGACTCCGAGTTCTCCTCCCGCCGGTACTACTGGAATACATAACGTGAACGCTGATGGGATGGATAATAGTACGATTCTGAGCGGGTTAGCTGGTGCGGCTATTGTTATCGGTGGTTTGTATTCCGTCGTGAGTTCAGGGAGTTCAAATAATAATAATAAAAGTAGTAGCAGTAATTCTTCGATGAATAGTGCAAAAAAGAAGCGGAACAACAACAACTACAGAGAAGAATTGAATATCAATGGATCAAGCGAACAGTCCAAGAACAACAAAGAAGAAGAAGAACAAAAAAGAAATCAAATAGAATCAAACAATACTAATAATAAAACTATCATCGCTAAAGAAGAAGAGGAAAGATTAGCGGAGGATTTGTTGATTCAAAAGTTGCGAGAAGACGCCGCGCGCTTAGTTGCCGAGGAATTCACGAAAGCGTTCGTTCCATCAGAAGAAAATGTGATTAAAATGTCGGGAAAGAAGAAAGCTGAAGAAGATGATTCTTCTCCATCGTCTTCTTCCTCGGACGTGTATTCAGAAAAAGAAGTTGCGAAAGAATTATCCAAAGTTTTCGAAGCTGCAAACGAATTGCTCATGAAGGTACGTAATTAAATCTCGTCGTATTTGTCGGAATATCGTTTTCCAAACGCCACACACTCAGCCGGCGCGACAACTAAACTCCAAAGATCAGTTCCAATAAAACGGTTCCCTTTGGTTTGTGAGTCGCGAGCGGTCCTTTCACACGGCAATATAAAAATTCAACGTTGACCTGGTCGATTGATGGTTCTTAGAATTCGTTCTACTCGCTTACCATTAACCTGTAGGAAGACGTAAATTCTTCAATTTTCTTGTTCGTTCTTTGCAATGCATTTGCTTTCATTCGACTTACTGTTTAAATGTATATAGTAACTAATTTCATTATCTCTTTAATAAACAAAAATACAGAATCTCGATGATGGAATGACGAACGATTTTTCCTCTTCTTTTTCTCAGCAGCAAGAGCGAAAACAAGAAGAAAATGAAGAAACAGCACGTCTTGTGAATGCAAATAGTAAATTAGAACAAATACAAGCGCAACTCACGAATGAAAATCTTTCGTTGAAGAAGGACGCTCGGGCGATGGAGGAAAAGTTCCGCGACTTTGAGATTGCGCACGCAGAAAAATTAGAAAAAGCAAAGCAGGAATTTGAATTAGAAGCTCAAGAAACTTTATTAGCCGAACGTTCTGAGCGCATGAAACAGCTTGACGTGGAGCGCGTAAAGTTTAGCGCGTTGAAAACCGTTTTGTCAAATCGTAGAAAATCGCTCGAAGCAGCCGTACTCGCGCACGAAATCGTAGCCGGAGTTGCAAAACTTTCCGAAAACATTGAAAAAGGGAAATCGTTTGAACGAGAAATGCGCGTTTTGAGAAAAGTTGCCGAAAAGGATGAGATTTTGAAAGCTATTTTATCCGAAAAGACCTTAGATACGTTGGCTATGAAAGACGTTCCAACGCTCGAGCAGCTAAGAGACTTGTTAGAGAAGCAAGTTAAAAGAGACGCGAGGCGCGTGTATTTGATTCCAAAAGAAGGGGGTGGGATGATCACCTATGCTCTTTCATCTCTCGTCTCACTCTTAAAAGTCGAAGAATCTAATGATAATAATGATAATAATGGAAAAGATGATCGAGCAAACACGTCTCTTGAAGCTGCGATACTCAAAGCCGAAGCGCTTTTGCGCGACGAGAAAAACTGCGGCGACGCTGCGAGAGTTCTTATGAAAGCGAGCGAAGGTTCCAAAGCGAAAGAAGTCGTAGAGTCATGGGCTAAAAGCGCTAAAGAGCGAGAGGAGATTGACTTTATTTTAAAAGCGCTCAACGCGCACGCGTTGGCGAAATCAGCCGGGATTTCTTAAATAAATTGTTATATGTTGTAATTTACAAAGTTTACGTGTATCTGTATGAAAATACTACTTTGTATTGAATGAGAAAGACTACGCGCACGTGTATCTATCTATCTATCTATATCTATCTAAAATCTAGAATTCCAGCCAGGACATTTATGTTTCAACAAGTATTGAAATACCTCACCTTGGTTATGTAAGTATGCGGCGCGAATGACATTAGAATCCCATTCGCAACCGCACTGATGAAGAAATTTAACGCACTCTAGATGTCCTTTCTCAGCAGCCTCTGCCATCGTGTGACGATCGATTGAGCAACCATTCGCGACACAATACTTCAGCACATCCAAAAAACCGTTTCTCGCAGCAGCTTGTGAACTCCCTCTCGACCACACGAAATGGTGTTCCTTCAAGAATTGAACAATCTCGACGTTCCCGTTCTGACACGCCTTCCTCAGCGCGCCTTGATTATCATCCGTCCAACGAAAATGCTTCCACGCGTATTCCAAACTCGATACGCTCGAACACTCATCAACCTTAAACAACTCCAAAACAACCCCAGCGCGCTTAATCGCATTTCTCGATTGCCTCGACGCTTCAAAAAAGAACTTCCTATCAACTCTGTTCATTTTCGGAAGCACGTTCGCCTCAAACAACGCGCGATATTCCTCCGTGAACAACTTCCAAAGAAGCGACGGTCCTTTCTTAAGTTTCTTCTTCAACGCTCCCGATGGTTTCTGTTGTTTCTGTTTCTTCCTCTGCTTTTTTCTATTGGTCGTCGTCGTCGTCGTCGTTGTCGTCATCTCTTCGTTCACATTCTTCTCGTCGTCATCATCTTTCTCCTCATCACTGCTTGAAAAGTCGTCTGAACAAAATCCTACTTGTACTAAAATATCTCCTTCTTCTTTACCCGTCTTCCGTAGCTCTAGCTTACGCTTCTCTTTCGATTCGATCTTGCGATCGCGCCTGTTCTTCACTCTCGTCGTCGTCGTCGTAAGGTTTAAGGTCTGAGTCGATTTCATTTCGAGATCTTCTTCTTCTTCTTCTTCTTCTTCTTCTTCTGATGATGATGAGAGGGAGAGAATTCCGAAATTGATTTTAATTATAGAACTATCTTCTTCTTCTTCGTGATTACTTACATCTTCAAAATCACTTTCTTCCTCTTCTTCTTCTTCTTCTTCCTCTTTTTCTTCTTTTTCTTCTTCTTCTTCTTCCTCTTCTTCTTCTTCCTCTTTTTCTTCTTCCTCTTCTTCTTCTTCGTGATTACTTACATCTTCAAAATCACTTTCTTCCTCTTCCTCTTCTTTTTCTTTTTCTTCTTCTTCGCTTTCGCTTTCTTCTTCTTCCTCTTCTTCTTCTTCTTCTTCTTCTTCTTCTTCTTTTTCTTCTTCTGTTTCTTCTTCTTCGTGATTACTTACATCTTCAAAATCACTTTCTTCTTTTTCTTCTTTTTCTTCCTCTTTTTCTTCTTCCTCTTCCTCTTTTTCTTCGCTTTCGCTTTCTTCTTCTTCTTCTTCTTCTTCGTATTCGAATATGTAATCCAACTCGCTCGAAGAAGCGCTGCTCATTTTTCTGGAGACGTTGCAGAGCGTTATTTTTTGTTTTCTGCTGGTCAAACTTTGCTACTTTGGGGGGGATTTTAATTGGCTGCTTTCTTTCTCTACTGCACAGGTTTCGTGAGAAAAAAGAATTTTGATGATATCGTAAATGGATAAAGCACCAAAACCATCCATTGCGACGTATCCACGAGATGCCAGTGAAGGTTTGATTCACGTAGGTGATAAACTACCGAGATTTCGAGCGTTGACCGAGTGCTGCGTCGTTGAAGCAGACGCAGATCTCACGAATGATTTACGAGAGAGATCTGAAACTGTCATAGAACAACGAGAGCTTACGCCGCCGATTACTCCAAAGGCTGATCAATTGATTGCTCCGATTACACCGAAAGCTGATAAGTACGTGGCGATAGTGAAATCGAACGCGTTCGCGCAAAAGAACGAGGACAAAGCGGAATGGACTCGAAGAGTATTAGGAATAAAGAAGCAAATAAGCAAACTTGAACGGGACTTTCCGATGAAATCGAATTTGCTCTTCTTCGCGAAAGATCTGTTTAATGCGAAGGACACTGCGTGGTCGGAGAAAACGTTCTATATAGATAAAATTTGGAAGAAACAAGTTCAATATGGAGGTGGGGATAATGGACGTGGTCTTGCCTCGACGGCGCAGACGTTAAGGTTCGGATTAGCGTCGATCGCGAACTTAGATTTAAGTCACGAGAACATCGCTCTAGATTCACCGACGCAAAGAAAAGCGAAAGCGAAATCGAAAGAAGGGAACATCTTGGATGATTTTTATAATCTTCTGAAAGATTTCGTACCGAAAGAGAATCAAGACGAGTTTGCAGAAAAAATGGTCAATTCGCGCCTCATTCAGAATCTAGAATTAACAGCGTCGCTGGCGTTACAACAAAGAGCCAAACGCTAAGCGATTGCTGCGATTATAAAAAATATAAGAAAGACGACAAAAGAGAAGAAAGTTGTTGGAATTAAAGAGAAAAGAAAGTGATGATCGATGATAATAATGAAATACAACAAGTACAGTATCATTATTTACTAGCGACCTATGCCACCTTGTATAAGTTCGTTTGAATTAATGACATTTCCTCCGAGTTGATCCGACTCTTCCAATCCTGCACCTTCGCCGCCAGTATTTATGTTAGTCCCGTCAGCTTCTTCGATTTCTTTTTCTTCGGCGCACCAATCAGGATGTACTTCGATTTGCGCAGATTTTAGGAACGGCAAAACGAACTCGCAAAACAGGTTGAAAACGACCACGGTTTCAACACCTTGCGACCTTAATAAGCCAATGTTATCGCTTGATGTAGTGCGAGAAACAGTTAATGCATTTGTAAACGACGACGAAGCAGCGAGCATAAAAAATGCAACGTATGCTATGAATTGGCGTAGCATATTCCTTTAGTATAATAATGAAGAATACGACATTAATTTCTTTTGTCGTTTTTATAAAGTCTCGTGGCGACAAACATATAAAATAAATAAATACCTACTTATAAGACACCACCGCAGAGACAAAATTCTATTTTGAAAAAGAAAACACATAGCTCACTTAAAGCTCGACTACTCTTTCCTTCCTGAACATATCTCCGCCACCTCCCATGCGAAAATACCCTTTTGGATCTTGCGCTTTGACATTTTTATCTTCCATGATTTCGTTCGCCATTTTTTGTACGCTCTTCTTCTTTGTCATAACTACGATGTTTCGTAAAATTTCCTCGTACTGTACTGCCGCGTCGGCGGTGACAACTTCTCCTGGATCCGAATTTAACGGAATGGCTCGAGCATATTTCCTCCTAATCTTTCCAACAGACCTTTGCCCCGCTGGAACTTCTTTATTTGCAATTTCTTCTCTGCTCTCGCCCTTTTTCATGGCTGGCAAATAGATCAGCATCGGTCCTTGATATCCCCCAGTCGCTTTCGTTAAACTCGTCGAGTTTTTATAATCGCCAAACCTGTCCATATCATACAAAACTGTTCTCAAGAGCATTTCTTTGAGATTATTATCTTCTTCGTATTGACGGATCGCGTCGGAGACTTTCCTGAGAATTTTCATTTGCGCGAATTGAAACTCTTCGACTGTGTTTGGACGACTGATTAACAAAATCATATCAATCGGAGACGTGTTGAAAATTGACGTTCTAATCTCGAAATCTTTTGGAACTAATTCGAAAAACCCGTGCGTTTCCTCAACTTTTCTTGCCTGCTCGAACGTCAAAGGTTGTTCTTTCAATTCGTTCTCTAATTCGACCAATTTTCGATCGTCCACTTCCATTTCGTTCAAATTGTTCGCGTAATACGTCTCTTCATCATCTTTCCATTGCCTACGATCGCCACACATCTCAGCGCATTGCACATTCCTCATATTCTTAAACAAAATAGTATTCTCAAACCTGCTTTGTTTTTCCTCTACGCTCGCGTTGTTGTCCTCTATTACCGAGAAATAATACTCCTTCGCCTCGATAGTCTTCTCTAAATAATTCTCAACGATATTTTCCGCTCTCTCTTGCACAAAATTATCACACGCTTTCCTCGTTCGATGATCTATATCGGACAACGATACAAGCTTACACGCGTGTTC
>Ga0115004_10003706_pt1 | contig 12368 bp, 10 predicted proteins | sample ArcticOcean_MG_C_10_FD_88737 | JGI IMG/M metagenome (GOLD analysis project Ga0115004, IMG submission 88737) | Marine microbial communities from western Arctic Ocean - ArcticOcean_MG_CB11_90 | ecosystem: Environmental > Aquatic > Marine > Oceanic | place: Arctic Ocean: Canada Basin | collected...
AAAGAATGGCCATCAGGATGTTCCTGTTGAGTCTGTAATCATTGAGGAAATATCAACTGATTAAGGTTGATACAAGCGCACTATTTGTTTCCGATACTCACCTAAGTGAAGATTCGCGGCCTGGAATTGACAGATTTAACAGATTTCTAGAAATTCATGCTAGTAAGCATGAATTTCTATTTATTCTTGGTGATCTTTTTGAATATTGGATTGGGGATGACGCCAATCAATTCAATTCAGTAACAACAACCCTTCAGAAATTAAAAACTAAGATTTATTTTATTCCCGGTAATAGAGATTTTCTGATTGGGTCTGAGTTTTTGAATAAAACTAACATCACCCTTCTTGATGATCTCACCTTAATTCAACTTGGAAATCATAAAGCAGTAATTCTTCATGGCGATACTTTATGTATTGACGATAAAGAATATCAAGAATTTAGAGCAAAGGTTAGATTAGAAAGTTGGAAAAAAGATTTTTTAAATAAAAAAATTCATACTAGGTTAGAAATTTGCAAAAATCTAAGAAGAAAAAGTAATGAGGCCCAAATAAAGAAAAGTGAATTATTGATGGATGTAAATGAGCATGAAGTAAAAAAATTATTTAAAGATTTAAGCTTCCCTTCAATAATGATTCATGGCCATACCCACAGACCTAAAAGACATAAATACTTATTAGATAATCATGCTTGTGAAAGATGGGTTTTAAATGATTGGTATGATTCTGGTAGCTACTTAATCTGGAAGGATGATCAATTAAATTCAGAAATATTGTAATTTATTTCTGCTTATTGAATTCTTCTTTTCTATTTTTTTTAGCGGCTTGATTTAGAATTCCATTGATATATTTAAATCCATCGACTCCACCAAATAATTTTGCCACCTCTATTGCTTCATTGATTACAACTTTATATGGGACTGAGGGAGAATATTTTAATTCGTACAGGGAGCTATATATAATTGATAACTCAATTGGACTTAACTCCTCATAAGAGCGATCTATATAACTTATAATTTCTAATTTTAATGTTTCTAAATTTTTAAATACGCCCTTTAAAATCTCAATGTAAAATTCTTCATCTGCTCTTATAAAATCTGGGTCATCACGAATATCTTTTTGAATTTGTTTTAAATCAAAGGTGTTGACTAGGCCACGATAAATACTTTTCATAGCTAATTCTCGTGACTTTCTTCGATTATTAATTTTTTTTCTTGATATACTTTTAGTTGGTTTAGAGTCAATCATTATGATAAATTTTTAATGCCATCTCAATAGCACCTTCTGCGGCTTCCTCGCCCTTAATAACAACTCTAGCAAGTGCTTCTTTTGAGCTATTTGTAGTAAGCACAGCATTTATAATTGGAATAGAATAATCTAGCTGAACTCGCATAATCCCGCTTGCTGATTCATTTGAGACTATCTCAAAATGGTAAGTATCACCTCTTATAACTAGGCCGATTGCAATCATGACATCAAAAATTTCACATTTATTCATTTTTTGTAATGCTATAGGTATTTCTAATGCACCGGGTACCGTTTTATGAATAATTTTTTTTTCACTAACTCCTAAAGCTTGTAATTTTAATATGCAAGCTTTAGAAATTTTTTCTACAATTTCATTATTAAATCTAGATGAGACTATCCCAATAGATAAACCTTTTACCTCTTCTTTATTCATATTATCTTATTGAAAAATTATCAACCCTTTCTGTAATGCATTTAAAATACCCCAACCGATAGGCACACTAACAACTAGCCATGCTATTGGTAATAGGAAAGTTTGAAGCGTCTTATTAGTATGCGTTGTTGCAACTACCAGTTTTTCTTTGTTACTCTCAGTGCTAGCCTGCTCAACTTTTAATTGTTTTTCAGTCATAAAGAATTTCTTATTAACAGGCTTAATCAATAAATTGAGAATAAAACCAACCACTAGAAGTAGGGCTAATATTTTAAAGCTAGAGTTATATGCTTGATCGGGAGGAATACCTTGCGCTAGTTGAAACTCCCTTAGATATGAAATCAGCATTGGGCCTATAATTCCTGCAAATGACCATGCAGTTAAAAGTCGGCCATGAATAGCACCTACATGCTGAGTTCCAAAAATATCTGCTAAATATGCAGGGATAGTTGCGAAACCTCCGCCATACATTGTCAGTATAACTAAAGTAATTAAAACAAAAGTTGCAATGTATTGATTTAGACCAGCCCAGGGTGCTGCCAAATATAGCACTGTTCCTAAGCTAAAAAATATTGCATAAGTTAATTTTCTTCCAAGGAAGTCAGATGAAGATGCCCAAAAAATCCTACCAATAATATTTGATAGAGATAACAATGCGCCAAATCCTGTAGCAATTGCACCAATTATTAGTGGGTCAAAACTGCTAGCAGCAATTTCTTGAAACATTGGCTTTGCAACAGATAAAACACCTATACCTGCTGAAACATTTAAGCAAAGCACACCCCATAAAAGCCAAAATTGTGGAGTTTTATGAGCAATTCCAACATGGACATGATTAGATGAAATCATTGCATTAGTTTTTTTAACTTCTGGTTTCCAACCTTCTGGTTTCCAACCTTCAGCAGGAACTCGATACCCAAAAGCACCAATTGTCATAGATGTTAAATAAATACACCCCATAATGAAGAAAGTTTGAGCAATACCATAGCTACTTATAAGATTATCCCCTAGAGGCATACCAATCATTGCTCCCCCACCAAACCCCATAATTGCCATACCTGTAGCCAAGCCCCTTCTGTCTGGAAACCATTTGATTAATGTTGATACAGGTGAGATATAGCCAAGTCCGAGGCCAACACCACCAATTACACCTGCCCCTAACCAAATTAACCATAATTGATGTAAAGAAACACCTAATGATGTAATCATTAAACCGCCACCCCAAAATATTGCTGCTGCAACTCCTGCCTTTCTTGGCCCAGCTTTCTCAAGCCAATGACCAAAAACTGCTGCTGACATCCCCAAAAATACTATAGCTATAGCAAAAGTCCAAACAACGTCACTTCTTAACCAGTCGCAAGAAGTCGTAAATACCCTTTCCCAGATACCTATTGACTCTGTACACTCGGTACCAATTAATTTTGTAAGGCCGGGCCAAAATATACTAAAGCCGTAAATCATTCCAATCGATAAATGAATGAATAAAGCTGCAGGAGGAACCATCCATCGGTTAAATGATTTATCTGCAACAATTTTACTCTTAGCTAAAGATTCAAACATAATAAAAGCCTTCTAATTTAAATAACGTTAATCATAAGCTATTTCTTATTAATTTTCTTAGGATTTTATTAAATTAAAATATTTAATAAATTTGTCATGTTATTGTCATATAAGTGTCATAATATACGATAAATAATAATTTACAGGTATTTAAGATGGCAGCAAATATACTAATAGTAGAAGATGAAAGCTCGATTTTAGAATTAATTGCATTAAATCTTCATCAGGCTGGATTCAATCCAATTCGAGCTATTAGTGCTGAGTATGCTGATAATATAGTCAAGGAAACCCTACCTGACTTAATAGTGCTTGACTGGATGTTACCCGGAATGAATGGAGTTGAGTTTGCAAAAAGACTGAGAGCAAATTCAGTAACTAAGTTTATTCCAATTATTATGTTAACTGCAAAAAGTAATGAGGATAATAAAATAGAAGGTTTTAATGTAGGTGCTGATGATTACCTGACAAAGCCATTTAGCCCGAGAGAATTAGTAGCACGAATCAAAGTGCTGATTAGAAGAAGAAGTCCAGAATTAGTAAATGATCCGATAATATCTGAAGGCTTAGTTCTTGATCCGAAATCACATAGGGTCCAAGTTAACAATAAAACTATAACTATAGGTCCAACTGAATTTAAATTGCTCCATTTTTTTATGAAGAATAATAACCGTGTGTATAGTAGAAATCAAATTCTAGATAAAATTTGGGGTAATAACTCAGTAATAGATGATAGGACAGTTGACGTCCATATAAAAAGATTACGAGATGTGCTCAAGCAATCTGGCTATGATAAATTTATTCAAACAGTACGTGGGACAGGCTATAGATTTTCTAAGGAATAGAATTAATAAACAAAGCAATAAAATCCTCGTTATAATAAATTAATTACTCAATAAAGAGATAAATATTTTGCAAGATATCCGTTGGAGCACATTCTGGTTTTTTGTATTTGAAATATTATTATTCATAATTATTTCTAACATTTATTCAATTACATATGGATTGATTTTATGCTTACTATCGCTCAGTTGTTTTTTACTTCTTCATATGTATTGGTTATACAAGCTTATGAAATGGCTTAATAATCCATCATTGTCCAGTCTGCCTAATGGAAATGGTGTTTGGCAACATATCTTCACTAAACACTACCAAATACTTAAAGAAAATAAAAAATCAAAAAAAGAGCTAGTTTCAACATTAGATCAATTTACAAAAGCTGCAGAGGCTTTAATGGATGGTGTTGTAGCTTTAAATGAAAGTAATGAAATTATTTGGAGCAATAGAAAATCACAAATAATGCTAAATCTAAACCCAAGAAAAGATACAGGACAACCTATTAACTACATACTTAGAAATACAGATCTAATCAAATACCTTGAAGAAGAAAGCTATGATGAAACAATTAAAATAAATTTAGATACTGATAGTAATAAAATAGTTGAAATAAAAATTGTATATTTCGGAGAAAATCAAAAAGTTATGGTTATCAAAGATATAAGTCAGGGAGTTAAGATTGAGTCTAGCAGAAAGGAATTTATCTCCAACGTTTCGCATGAATTAAAAACCCCGCTCACCGTAATTTTAGGTTTTATAGAAACATTGGAAAATATGTTTGGGCCTAAAGATACTGAACATAAAAATATACTCAAGATAATGAGTGGACAGGCCAATAGAATGTCTAAACTTATTGATGATTTATTAATGCTATCGAATGTTGAGTCTAGTCTTTTTCAAAACCGTTCTGAAAAATTATTAATACAAACAATTATGAGTAAGCTTAAGAAAGATATTTCCGCTTTAAATATTAAGAATCATAAAATTAAATATCAAATTGAGGATAAACTTAATGTCTATGGATCTAAAAAAGAGATAGTAAGCGCCTTCCTTAATTTAATTACTAATGCAATAAGGTATACAGAGAAAAATGGCTCCATCTCAATTAGCTGGGGCTTAATAAATGGATTACCAATTTTTGAAGTTAAAGATACAGGCAGTGGAATCGAACAAAAACATATCAATAAGATTACAGAAAGGTTTTATAGGGTTGATGAAGATAGAAGTAGGGATTCTGGTGGTACCGGCCTAGGGCTTTCAATAGTTAAAAATATTATTAACCAACATGAAGGCGAATTAAAAATTACTAGTGCTGTGGGTATAGGAAGCTCTTTCAAATTGATTTTTAACAAAGATTCAATTGCTTAATTTATAGAATGAAGATTTTAATTCTTTTATTACCTTTCTTCTTATTTTCCTGTTCAAGCTCAACTCTTGAAAAGAAAAATTCAACTCAATATGATAAAGGATCTATAAATCAGTTTGGTAAATCAGATTTCGATCGTATGGCTGACTATGAAATTCGTGAAAATATAGAAAGCTTAAAAATATTAATGATTAAGTTTTACAAAAAAAATCCCAATCAATTAAAGAAAAGTACATCCGATAATGCTGAAAAAATGACTAATTGGGTATTTAATGGTGACCATAATTGGAAATTTAATCGAATCAACAATGCTCAAGGTGTTGACGCACTAAATCAAGTTTTTGATGCTAATTTTGAAGGTGATAGAGTTTTATCTTTAATAGCTGGTTTGTATACAATGCTTATAAAAGCTCATGGAGACAAAAAAGAATTCTATATCTTTGACTCATTAGACCCTCAAAAAATTTACAACGCTTCTAGAAACTTTGAAATAATTGTTTGGAAGTTATCATCAAAAAAAGATAGCGAAGGTCGTCCGTATCTATTATCTAATTCAATTAATTCTTCAGAAGCTAATTTATCTTTTGAAAGAGAATTTGGAAAAATAATAGGTCGCACAGATTATTTTGCATTTACTTTATCAGAAAAAACTGAAAGAGCTGTAACACGAGCTATACAAAGCTTTACAACTGGAATTTTTTTACCCTTTTAATTATAAAAGAATTTTCTCAATTCCGCCTTTTGTAACTTTATCAACATATTCTTGAAGCCATCTATCTCCTAAATTGTGCTTTGCAAGTTCAACAACAATATAATCTGCTTCGGTATTTGTATCGTCGCCATACCTTGCCAAACCCTGAAGGCATGAAGGGCAAGATGTAAGGATCTTTACTGGCTGCTGAAGGTCGGTTGTTTTTGGTAGTTCTTTTAAGCCTTTCTCAATTTCTTCCTGCTTCCTCATTTTAACTTGTGATGCAATATCCGGCCTTGCTACAGCAAATGTACCTGATTCTCCACAACACCTGTCATTGAGTGGAACAGTTTGGCCCATTAATGTATTTGTAACTTCGGTAGGCGAATAAGTTTTCATTGGGCTATGACAAGGGTCATGGTACATATACTGCTGCCCATTAACACCATTCATCTTTACGCCTTTTTCCATTAAATATTCATGAATATCGAGCAAACGGCAACCTGGGAAAATTTTTTCAAATTCGTATTTTTGTAATTGGTCCATGCATGTTCCACAAGACACAATAACAGTCTTAATATCTAAATAATTTAATGTATTTGCCACCCTGTGGAATTGAACTCTATTATCTGATGTTATCTCTTGCCCTTTCTCATGGTCCCCAGATGAAGTCTGAGGATAGCCGCAACATAAATAGCCCGGGGGTAAAACTGTAATCGCTCCAACTTCATACAACATAGCCTGTGTCGCTAATCCAACTTGTGAGAATAGGCGCTCTGAACCACAGCCAGGAAAATAAAATACTGCTTCTGCATCATCCTCAATTCGATCTAAATTTCTTATTACTGGAATGACTTTGTCATCCTCAATTCCTAAAAGCCCTCTAGATGTCTTTGTTGGCATATCTTTTGGCATAGGCCTATTCATGAAATGAATAACCTGAGTAGTTATTGATGCTTTTCCAACAGTTGATTTTGGTGCTTTCTTTGAATAATTAACTAAGCCAAGCTTTTTAAAGATGGAATGTCCCCATCTCTGTACTTTGTAGCCAACATCAACCATGAATTTTCTCATTATCTTAATTGTTAATGGATCTTTAAGATTTAAATAAGTCATCGCCATCAAAGTGCCGGGATTAAAATTTTTCTTATTCTGCTCTCTTAGGAAATTTCTCATAGCTATAGAAACATCGCCATAATCAATATCTACCGGACAAGGTGACAGGCATTTATGGCAGACAGTGCAATGATCAGCTACATCGTTAAACTCATCAAAATGTTTAAATGATATGCCTCTTCTTGTTTGCTCCTCATAAAGAAAAGCTTCTATCAATAACGAGGTTGCTAAAATTTTATTTCTTGGGCTATAAAGTAAATTTGCCCTTGGTACATGTGTCGTACAAACTGGCTTGCACTTTCCACATCTTAAGCAATCACTTATTGAATCTGCAATTTCCCCTATCGCAGATTGCTCCATAATAATTGATTCTTGCTCAAGTAATCCAAAACTTGGTGTGTAAGCGTTACTTAAGCCAGAGCCGGGCATTAACTTACCTTTATTAAAATGTCCATTTGGATCTACTTTTGCTTTATAGCTTGCAAATGTATTAATTGTAAATTCATCTATAAACTCCATTTTTGTAATACCAATTCCATGCTCACCAGAGATAACACCATCTAAACTTTTTGCAAGCTCCATAACTCTTGCAACAGCTTTATTAGCATCCTGCATCATTCCATAGTCATCTGAATTAACAGGAATATTACTATGAACATTTCCATCACCAGCATGCATATGTAAAGCAATAAACACCCGAGACTTTAGAACTTCTTGATGGATATCATTTATCCTTTTGAAAATTAATGCAAAATCACGGCCAACAAAAATTTCATTCAGGGGTTCTTTTAATTCCACTTTCCAAGACACCCTAATCTCATGAGATTGAATGGCTTCCAGTAAATTTGAATTGCTATCTTTTACTTCTATAAAATTCTCAAGCTTATTTAGAGGGGTATCGAGATTGGAAAGGAAATAAACCCACTTATCTTTAACCTTACCAAGGAGTGACAATGCTAAAAATTTTTTATTTTCAAATAACTGAGTATCATTGTCTTGATCTTCAAAACTTATTGGGGCTGTCTCTATATATTGCTCAAGCTCATAAATAAGTTTTAATTTATTGTTGATCGACAACTCAATATTAATTCTTTCTATCCCATTTGAGTAGTCACCTAAGTTATGAAGAGGAATGACAACATCTTCATTAATTTTAAATGCATTAGTGTGTTTAGCAATTGCAGCAGTTCTTGCTCTATCAAGCCAAAATCGTTTTCTTGCCTCAGGCGACACCGCAATAAATCCTTCCCCATCTTTTATATTTGATATTTGAACAACCTGAGATGCAGCCTTACCAACGGAATCTTCAGTATCACTAGCAATATCTGCAATTAAAACCATTTTAGGCCTCATAGTGCGCGTTGATTTTGTGCTATACCCCACCGCCTTGATATATCTTTCATCTAGATGTTCTAGGCCTGCAAGTAATACGTCATCTAGGTTGTCTACATAATCTTTAATCTCAACAATTGTTGGCACTGCCTCAGAAACCTTACCAAAAAACTCAAGGCAAATAGTCCTTATATGTTGTGGCATTTTGTGGAGAATAAAAGTAGCAGAGGTAATAAGCCCGTCACACCCTTCTTTTTGTATGCCGGGTAATCCACTTAAAAACTTATCTGTAACATCCTTACCTAAACCGATTTTTCTAAAGCTTGCGCCAGGAATTTCTAATATCTCTTCTTCGCCATCTGCTAGTTTTCCATTACCCGAAAATCTATTAACTTTAAAGCGGGCTTTATCAACATCGTGAATCTTGCCTAAATTATGATCTAATCTTTCAACCTCCACCCAATTACCATCTGGATCTACCATTCGCCATGAAACCAGATTATCTATGGCTGTGCCCCATAGTACTGCTTTTTTTCCACCAGCATTCATCGCAACGTTGCCACCGATACAACATGCATCGGCAGATGTTGGATCAGTCGCAAATTCTAATCCAGCATTTGAAGCCAAATCCATTGCTCTTCTTGTCACAACACCAGCACCACAATGAATAGTTGGAATTGTTTTATTCAACCCAGGTAAATTTTTATACTCTATTGGACTTATATTATCTAATTTTTCAGTATTAATTACTGCAGACAAAGGGGTTAATGGAATTGCTCCTCCTGTATATCCGGTCCCTCCCCCTCTAGGGATAATTGTTAACTCCAAGGCTATACATTCTTTTACTATGTCAGCAATTTCTACTTCTGTATCTGGATTTATTACAACGAAGGGATATTCAACCCTCCAATCTGTTGCATCTGTAACATGTGATACTCTAGCTAAACCATCAAATTGAATATTGTCTTTCTTTGTGTGGCGCCTTAAGCGAGAAAATATCCGCTTTCTTAATTTTTTTGTTTTCTTAAATTCAGATTCAAATATGCTTATTGCAGACAATGCCGCAGCTGTTAATTGCGCCACTTTCATATTGCCAAAACTTCTGTCTTCTATTGATTGAACTCGATGATGCATTGCCTGGACAAGCATCTTGAGTCTTTTAGGATTTTCTAAAAGATCGTCTTGGAGATAGGGGTTTCTATTCACCACCCAAAGGTCGCCTAAGACCTCAAAAAGCATTCTAGCTGAATGCCCTGTCTTTCTCTCGCCTCGTAATTCTTCTAAAATTACCCAAATCTCATCCCCAAGAAAACGAAGTACAATCTCTTTATCTGAAAAGGAAGTGTAATTATAAGGAATTTCGCGCAACCGTGTTGAAGCCTGTGATTGAGCCTTCATGAAACCAGTGGATATAGGTGCGTTCATTAATTTTTTTGTACTATTTCTATTAGGGTTATTGTACATTTTATGAGAAAATTTATCATAATTATTAAGAACATTTTTTATAGGTAAAGTTTCATGCTTTGGATAAAAGCCTTTCATATTATTTTCATGGTTACCTGGTTTGCTGGTCTATTTTACCTGCCAAGACTTTTTGTTTATCACGCGATGTCAAAAGATAAAATTAGCCACGAACGATTTCTTGTTATGGAAAGGAAGTTATTTTATGGAATTATGACACCAGGCGCTCTAATTACAATTTTTTTAGGTATTTGGCTATGGTTAGGCTATGGATATAGTGGATTATGGGTTCACTTAAAATTACTTTGTGTTATTATTTTGATGTTTTATCACATGGCTTGCTATAAATATATGATTGACTTTAAACTCAAAAAAAATAAATATTCTCACATCTTCTATCGATGGTTTAATGAGATACCCGTAATTCTTCTTTTTGCAATAGTTATTTTAGTGGTGGTGAAGCCTTAATGGGGAATGTGCTAATTTGTGGGTCAATGGCATATGACTCAATCATGGTCTTTAATGATTACTTTAAGAATCACATTTTACCCGACCAAATTCATAAATTAAGTGTTTCATTTTATGTCCCTGAGTTAAAGAGAAATTTTGGTGGGACTGCTGGGAATATTGCATATAATTTATCACTACTTAATACTTCTCCATTAGTTATGGCAACTGTAGGAGAAGACTTTCAACCATACGTTGAGCGATTAAGTAAGTATGAGATTATTCAAGATTATATAAAAAAAATCCCTGATACTTTTACAGCACAAGCCTACATTACAACCGACCTAGATGATAACCAAATTACAGCATTCCATCCTGGGGCCATGAGTGAGTCACACACAAATAGTATCTCATCAATTACTGAAAATATAAGTCTTGCAATAATTGCTCCTGATGGAAAAGATGGGATGATTCAACATGCTAATGAATGTGTTGAAAAAAATATTCCTTTTCTATTCGACCCAGGTCAAGGACTACCTATGTTTAATAAAGCTGAATTAATGACCTTTATTAATCAGGCCCACTACATAGCTTTAAATGATTATGAATTACAGCTTGTATTAGAAAAAACCAATTTAACGCTTTCTGAATTAGCTTCGACTGTAGATACTTTAATAGTAACAAAAGGATCTGAAGGTTCTTCTATCTACTCTGAAGGTGATGAAATTATCATCAATGCTATTCCAATTAAAACACCAGTTGACCCTACAGGATGTGGTGATGCTTATAGAGCAGGTTTAATATATGGGATTTTAAATAAATATGATTGGACAAAAACAGGCAAACTTGCATCCATTATGGGCGCAATAAAGATTGAATCTAAAGGAGGTCAAAATCACACCGCCACATTATCTGAGATTGAAAGTCTTCTTGGCAGTACTTTAAAATAGATCTCTAGGGTCTGCGTCGATTGATATAATTTTTTTCCCTTCAAAACTATATGCGCTTAATTTTCTTCCCCATACACAACCCGAATCTAATGTAATGCCATTTAAATAAGCCTGTATTCCAATTGCAGACCAATGGCCTGACAGAATAAATTCTTTTCTTTTCTTTGCAGGAAAAAGATACCAAGGTGTTAGATGGGACGGTAATTTATTTATATTCTTCTTAAAAGAAAAATCAATTGAGCCATCTTTATTTAAAGCACGCATTCTTGTCATAGTGTTAATTGCAAATCTTAGACGATCAGCTTTTTTATAATTTTCATCCCATATGATTGGGAGATTTCCATACATCTCTTTTAAAAATTTTTTTGGGTTCTTATTTAATTCGGATGTTACTTCATTGGATAATTGCATTGTTAGTTTTGAAGACCAAGAAGGGTAAATGCCTGCATGGACCATTAAATATTTATCATTTCTATGAGCTAATGGAATTGATAAGAACAAATCAATAAATTTTGATAAATTCTTATTTTTAAGAACAGGTTCGAATGTATCTTTGGTGGAAATTGATGTTGATTGAAAGGCAACTGCTAGGAAATGAAGGTCATGATTACCTAATACAATTTTTATATTATCTCGATGCTCGTAACACCACTGAAGAATCTCTAGTGAGCCTTTGCCACGATTAACTAAATCACCAACTAACCATAACTTATCTTCACTTTTATTAAAATTTACAGCATTTAATAAAGATTGGAATGAATAGAAACATCCTTGTAGGTCGCCAATAGCATAAATTGACATCTAGTGATTTATAACTTACCTCCAGATGCATTTGCCATACTTATAACAGCTGCAGCAACTTCCTCATCGGTAAGTCTTGAATTTCCGCCTTTAGCCGGCATCATTCTAATACCTTTAATAGCATTATTGATA
>Ga0115004_10003708_pt1 | contig 12365 bp, 12 predicted proteins | sample ArcticOcean_MG_C_10_FD_88737 | JGI IMG/M metagenome (GOLD analysis project Ga0115004, IMG submission 88737) | Marine microbial communities from western Arctic Ocean - ArcticOcean_MG_CB11_90 | ecosystem: Environmental > Aquatic > Marine > Oceanic | place: Arctic Ocean: Canada Basin | collected...
AGCTAATTGACTTACTTTGGATTGAATTTCATTAAACGCGACCTCAATATCCTTATCTAAATTAAATGTGACACTTACGACAGAAACACCCGGAGATGATTCGGACTTAATAGAATCAATACCCGGAGTTGTGTTTACTGCCTCTTCAATTAGATTAGTAATGCTGGCATCAATAATTTCGGGATTAGCCCCCTCTAAAGTTGTTGTAACCGTGAGAATTGGAAAATCAATGGTAGGAAATTTGTCAATACCAATTTTTTGAAAACTAATAATTCCTAATAAAACAAATATTGCCGAGATCATCCAGGCTAGTACATGTCTTCGTATTGAAATTTCAGGTAATGTCATACTTTTATGGGGCTGAAATATTAATTAAAGTTTGGTCAGTTAGGTACCCGGCCCCGTCAAGCGCAACTACTTCATTTTCTTCTAACCCTGAGAGAATTTCAATAACACCGTCCTGGTTAATTCCAATTATGACCTTACGCTGCTCTACTTTATCCTTATTGACTATGTAGACGACTTGTCCAGCTGGCCTTAATACTACACTTTGTTCTGGGACTGCAATTCCTTCTCTAGTTGAAAAAATTACAGTACCTTTTACACTAGCTCCGGGTTGCCACTCAGATTGACCCTCAATATCAGCTATGATATCTATAGACCTACTATCAGACATTAATTGAGGTTTTAACTCAGCAATATTTACTATAATTTCACTTTCCGAGGTTGGTGTTTTAAGCTTTATAGGGATACCTGATTTCAACTTTCTAGCTAATTTTTCAGGAAATGGTATATGTGCCCGAAGCTTTTTATTACTAATAATCTGAAATACTGGATCTCCTACTTTTAGAAAATCCCCAATTGAAGGAATTTGTTTTTCTACTACCCCAGAAATAGGAGCATAAATTTTAGTTTTTTCAATGTTAGACTGCGCTATATTTTTTTTTGATTGAGAAATTTCTAACTCTTCGACCGTCTCATTTTTTTCTGTGATAATTATATCCAGAGCATTTGAAGAAATAAATTTCTTCTCAACTAGACTTAAATTCCTTAGATAGTTTTTTTCTTGGTTAGCAAGTCTAGCCTCAAGCTTCCTAACTTCTGCTTTTGCGAGAGATAGCTGAAATTGATAATCTTTTTGTTCTATCTCAGCCAGAAGGGCACCTTTTTTTACAATAGAGCCTGTTCGTACATGCAATTTAATTACCTTCCCTGAAATTTCTGTAGCAATGGTTGGATCAATAATCCCTTTAATTGATCCGATTGCAGATTCCTTATCTTCAAAAGTCTCTAATGAAGCTTTAACTGTTGTTATGTAGATAGCTCGTTTATTTTTTTCTTCTGAAGGCTCTTTTTCAGAGCACCCAATAAAAAATATAATGCTTATGGTTATTACGAATATATATTTAATGCTATTACTCATGAATTTTTTCCAAATTAATTAAATTCCAATTGAAAAATGGTCCTGGATCAGTTTTTCTTTGAGGTGCTATCTGATTGTGACCAACAATATCACTAATTGGATAGTTATTGGATAGACATTTAATAAGGTTTATAAGTTTCATATATTGATTATCCTCAAACGGTTCAAGATTATTTCCCTCTAACTCAATCCCTATAGAAAAATCATTGCAGTTTTTTATTTTTTTCCATGATGATTCGCCAGCATGCCAAGCACGCTTATCACATGAAACGAACTGTGTTATTTCTCCTGATCGTTTAATTAAGAAATGAGAAGATACTTTGAGGTCTTTTATAGTCTTAAAATAAGAATGTTTTTTTAGATCTAATTTGTTCTGAAAGAAATCCTCAACATAATGTCCCCCAAATTGGTTGGGTGGTAAGCTTATATTATGAATGACTAATAAATCTATCTTAGTATTGTCCGGCCTGTTATCAAAATTTGGGGACTGAACTTTTTTAATATTTTCAATAAAACCTTGATCATCTACTTTAAAATTTTTTAGGCATGAGTTCATATAGATAGATTATAATTTATTGTTTTCAATTAACACTTATTTTAATCGCTTTTAGGGTCTTGAGCATTAAATTTACTTTTTCGGGGAGTTTGTATGTATATGTTGTTTTATGATTATGTAATATTTGGCATTGTAGATAATGCGGTTATGTTGGCAGGTGCTTTTTTTGGTCTCGGATTTGAGAAATACCTCCCCAAACGTTTTCAGGCTGGTTTAGGTATAATTATAGGTGCTGGATTAGGAAACACAGCTAGTGATTTTTTAGCTGGTGTAGCGAGCTTAAATTGGGAACTAGCTTTCGGTACAGGCCTTGGCTGTCTTATTGCTTTAATCCTGATTCCTATATTTTATAAAACTCAAAAATATTTTAAATAAGAAAACTAAGGCCGACTTAATTTGAGAATAAATATGATTGGAAGGTTATATGCATGCCTGTTTTATGAGGCTATAATTCAAATTGCATTATGGTTTATTGTGACCTTCCTTGCGCTAGCTGTATTAAATATTGACTTGACGTCAAATCCGAATCTATTGCGGTTTATTTTATGGGCTTCATCAGGTATATATTTTATATATTCATGGCTTTATGGCGGCCAGACGCTAGCAATGAGAGCCTGGAGACTTAAGTTAAATCACCCAAAAAAGAATAAAAATTTTAGTTATTTAATGTCACGCTATTTTTTGTCATCAATTAGCCTAGCTTTTTTTGGCTTAGGATATCTTTATATTTTTTTTGATAAAAAAAATCGGTTTCTGCATGATCACATCCTAGGGTCTGAGATTATTTATACTCAAATCTAATTATTAGATATATACCAATTAATAGAAATATTAATGTTGGAATAAATGCACTTAGGTAGGGTGGCCAGTCATTTAATAAACCTAGATATCTAATCAATGTGTTGAATATTTGATATGCTATTCCAGCCGATATCCCAATAAAAATTTTTAAAAATTTTCCACCTGATCGTTCCTGAAGAAACCCAAATGGCACAGCAAAAACTAGCATTACTAACGGTATTATTGGATGAATAATTTTTTCCCACAAAGCAACTTCGTAACGCGTTGTTTTTTGATTATTAATCTTTAAATAGTTAATAAAATTTAATAGATTCAATGTATCCATTTTTTCTGGTGAAATAATAAGCACATTCATCATCTCTGGCCTAATTAGGGACTTCCAATTTCCCTTAATGATTGAAGTTGTTTCAACAATATTATTACTAAATACTGTTTGGGATATATCCTCTAATTTCCATTGGCCATCATCAAAAATTCCCTTTTCAGCGTTAGTTATTGTTCTTAGGTTAAAATCTTTGTCAAATTCATAAATATGAATATCTCTTAATGAGGCATCTGGCATTACATTTTCAATGTTTACAAAATTATTACCATCTTTAATCCAAAAGCCTGATTTAAATTCTTGGCTTACGCTTGAGTCAGTGGCGCTAATTTTAAGTTGTTGAGCATTTTTTTCTGAGCCTGGAGCAATTAAATCACCCACAATCAAGGTAAAGATTGAAAAAAATAATCCTACATAAATTAATGAGGATGCTATTTTTCTGATTGAGAGACCACTAGCCCTCATAACAATTAGTTCTGAATTTTGCGAAAGCTGACCAATGGCATACATGCTTCCAATGAGTACAGATAGTGGAATAATTTCATAGACATGCCCAGGAATACTTAAGATGACGTATATGATAATTTGGGGGAGACCATATTTACTTTTACCCAGATCATTAATTTCTTGAAGAAAGTCGAAAAATGAAAATAATGCAATTAGCCCAAGCATTATCATCATGATGCTAATAAAAAATTCTTTGTTAAGGTATCTAGTAAGTATCATCTATTTTTTACGTCTTTTACTTATCTTTTGAGGAAATACAGGTAGATTAAATGACCTTCTATACAATAGATAAAGACCTGACAAACCGACTGCTAGGTGAATAGGCCAGTATCCAAACCAAATAGAGATAACACCAGTAGAAACTAGGCTATGAGATACACCAAGCAAGTTGTTGTAAATTACAAAGAGCAATAATGCAATCACAATATTCATAGATCTTCCAGTTCTTGGATTAATAAAGCTTAATGATATGGAGAGCAATATAAGCATCGCAGCCGATATTGGTAAGGAAAGTCTCCACATTAGTTCAGCAATATATGGGTTTCGGTTATCTTTATTTTGAGTCAGCAGTAACTCCATTGTCGATTTAGCTTCAAGGATTCCGGCACTTGCTCCTACAGCAATTAACTTAGGCACATCTTTCTCAACTAAAATTCCATATTCACTAAATTTTGTTGTTGAAAATTCATTACTATCAACTTGCCCCTCATATCTTTTTCCATCCTGCATTACAATATAATTTTCATTATTTTTATTTTTTACTCTTTTACCTTTACTTGAAACAATAACCCCTAGTTTCCCATTTTGCATCGACTGTACAAAAATATTATTAACACTGCTTCCAAGATTACTAAATCCTTCTACATAAAATATACGGTTATTACTTTTTGATTCCTTAAATGATCCCGGTGCAATAGTAGCTAATTCATCTCTATTTTTTAATCCATTTTTAAATTCTTCTGATTTTTGAACTGCCCAAGGACTTATGTAGAAAGATAAGGATCCAATTAATATAATAATTGGCAAGCTGAACATTAGGATAGGTTTTACTAAATTATGTAAGCTAAGTCCTGCGCTGAACCAAACAATCATCTCACTGTCTCTGTACCAGCGACTTAACGTTAGAAGAATAGCAAGAAAAATTGTGAGTGATAGAAGGAGGGGAAGATGTTTTAATAAGTTAAAAACTAAGATCGTATCTACAGTATCGTTAGGTATAATACCCTTTGCTGCAAGTCGAAAAATATATACAGCCCTTTGGGCCACTACTATTCCAGACAATATTAGAATTGTAGATAAAGCAGTAAAAAAGAGCTCTCTAGTCAATGATGATTTAAATAACATGGCTAATCAGTAGCTTCATTAATTTTAAGGACATTTATAGATGAAAGTTAATATTAAACAGATTCAATCACAAAGATATCAAGTGATGTTATCACATTAGGGGTGGACGATAAAAATCAAATTATTGATTCATCAAAGCTCGATAAGAAAACGATTAATTATCTTAATAATGTTCTGGCACTGGGAGATATCTCAGAACAGGTAGGTTCAACTAGGGTTGTGCATGGCGATCATTTTTACCCTAAAGTCTTATTGATTAGAATGGGCGACCCAAAAAAAATAACCCCAAATCAATTCTATAGTGCCATTTTGTCTGTTGCTAACGAATTAAAATCTCTACAATTTAAAAGTCTATTGATACCTATTAACCAGTTCATGAATGAATCCTTAAGTGCACATACAGTGGCTGAATATTTAGTAAGGGGACTAATGGATGCATTGTATGTTATTAATTCACTTAAGACCCTAAACAAGGTTAAGAAGAATATATTTCAAACTACTATTCATTACAAAGGCGGTGACTTGAACCAAGTAAAAATTGGCGTTAAGCACGGCGAAGCAGTAATGGAGGGGGGAAATCTAACTAAAGATTTGGGTAATTTACCACCAAATATATGTACCCCTAAATATCTTGCAAACATAGCTACAAAATTAGGAAAAGAATATAAATTTAAGGTTAGTATTCTTGACCAGAAAAAAATTGAAAAACTTAAGATGGGTTCTTTTTTAGCGGTAGCCAAAGGAAGCCGTGAAGAACCTCGCTTTATAACTATGGAGCATAACAAGGGACCTAAAAATCAGAAGCCAATTGTTCTTGTGGGTAAAGGAATAACATTTGATGCAGGTGGTATTTCTATTAAGCCATCTCCAGACATGGATGAGATGAAATACGATATGGGTGGTGCTGCTTCAGTAATGGGGGTAATGAAAACAGTAGGGGCTTTAAATTTACCACTAAATATTGTCGCAATTATTCCATCATGTGAAAATTTACCTGATGGACTTGCGGTAAAACCAGGTGACATTGTTACAAGTATGTCAGGACAAACTATCGAAATATTAAATACAGATGCAGAAGGTAGATTAATACTCTGCGACGCTCTTACATATGCTGAAAGATATAAACCTGAGACAGTCATTGATGTAGCAACATTAACAGGTGCCTGTGTTATTGGATTAGGACATCATGCAACTGGATTATTTTCAAACTACGAACCACTAGCTACAGAGCTTGAAGCGGCAGGTATTAGAGCATTAGATAAAGCCTGGAAAATGCCATTATGGGAAGAATACCAGCCACAACTGAATAGTAATTTTGCAGATATGGCTAATATTGGTGGAAGAGCTGGGGGAAGTATAACGGCTGCATGTTTCTTGTCACGGTTTGCTAAAAATTTTAATTGGGCTCACTTGGATATTGCTGGGACAGCTTGGAAGTCAGGTAAGGAAAAAGGATCAACTGGAAGACCTGTACCACTTCTCAGTCAATTTTTAATCAAAAGGGCTGGGAAGTAGTTTTTGACGAATGTTCAGTTCATTTTTAATGTAAAAGATAAATCAGTGCTATTGCATAGCTTACTTTTGCAAAATCTGCAGAAGAAGAAAGCGAGCTTAGTTTTTTGCGAAGACCAATCTGAAACAAAAGCTTTGTCAGAAAATTTATGGAGCAGCTCTGGAATAAATTTTCTTCCTCATATTGTAAATAAGCCGTATGAAAATGAGATGATTGTTTTATCTAATGACAGAATTGATTGGATGGATGATGTTTTAATAAACTTCTCGAGCTCTATGATTGATGGGTTTAATCGCTACTTAAAGTTGATTGAGCTAGTTTCAGATGATGAAAAAACTAAAGAAAAAGCAAGAAATCGATTTAAATTTTATAAGGATTGTGGATACAAAGTAAATTCAGTCGATGAAAAAAAATTAACTTTCAATTTGCTCTAGGTACTCTATTTTTCTTAAAAAGTTATTTTTATTAAATATATCATTAGTGAGTATCTCGCATATCCATGTCTCATGAGGATTCTCGTTAATGAGTTCAGGAGTTTTGGTAAGTTCTTGATTGATATTTAATATTTTCCCGTCAACGGGCGCGATTATATCTGAGGCTGTCTTAACAGACTCAATAATGCCCATTGATTGATTAGTAAATATTTTTTCATCAGATTTTATGTCAATAAATACAATGTCACCTAATAAGTCTTGAGCAAAATAGGTTATGCCAATCTGACACCTATGATCATCAATATATTTTAGCCAAACATGTTCTTTGGTATAAAAAAGTTCTTCTAAGTAGTCCATATTTTTACTCATTTAATAAAGTGACAAAATAACCTTAATTGTATATCATCATTACCATCTATTAAACAAGGATAAAAGTTAGTGAGTACAACGTTAAGTAGCTTTCTTATTATTTTTTTATTCTGCATCACACCTCAACTACACTCTAAAGAAAAGATTAATGACCCGAAGATTCGTTCTTTAAGAGCAATGATTGTGAACCAGCAAAGTGGTGAGATAATTTATAAAAAAAATTCAGAACAGAAGGCATCAATCGCATCGTTAACCAAACTAATGACTGCGATGGTTATATTAGATTCGGGTCTTGATTTATCAGATGAGTTACGAATCTCAAAAAAAGATATTGATAAAGTAAAGTGGACTAAGTCAAGGCTACCTATCGGTGCAACCCTTAGTAGATTGGAATTATTAAAAGTTGCTCTTATATCATCAGATAATCGTGCTGCATATGCATTGAGTAGGACCTACCCATCTGGAAGGGAAGCATTTATTGAGGCTATGAATGTAAAAGCGATCCAATTAGGAATGGAAAACAGTCAATTTCGAGATCCAACAGGACTCGATAGACGCAATATATCTACCGCACAGGATTTGGTAAAAATGGTTCAAGCTGCCTATGAATACAAATTAATCCGTCAAATTACTACAACAGCTTCCGAAAAAGTTACTATTGGAAAAAGAAATACTCCATTAGGTTTTATGAATACAAACAGGTTAGTTAGGAGGGGGGTTTGGGACATTGGACTATCAAAAACAGGCTTTATTAGAGAGGCAGGAAGATGTTTGGTAATGCAAACAACGATAAATAACAAGCCGATTATTATGGTTTTTCTTAAATCACACGGAAAATATACAAGGCTTGGCGATGCCAATAGAATAAAGAAGTGGATAGAAAAAAATAATAATAAGAAAAATCAAATTACGCAGTTAAATTACAAAGTCACGCCACCTTCGTAGGTATCTCTGCCGTTACTTTTCTTAGGTTTCTTTTGGGTAATTTTGTGTATCTAATTCTCACGAGGGCTTCTTTTTAACAGGCTTCTTTTTAACAGGCTTCTTTTTAGCTTCTTCTTCAGCCTTTTTTGTTAAAAGTTTTAAAGCTTTTTCTAATGAAATAGAATCAAGATCAGTATCTTTTGAGAGATTGACTTTGGTACCATCCATTTGAATATAAAATCCAAACCGACTTTTGTATATATCAATCGAACTTTTTGAATCTGGATTTATCCCAATTTTCCTGAGAGGCTTTAATAAATCAACAGCAAAATCATGAGTAATTTCAAAAATATTTTCAGTCTTTGGTATAGATTTGAATTTTCCGTTGTGATTAACATACGGCCCGAAACGACCAATATTGGCTATAATTTTTTCTCCTGTTTCTGGATGAATTCCCAAGTCTCTTGGTAGGGAGATTAATTGCTTAGCTATACTTTCATCTAGGTCAGCTAGGGCCACTTCAGGGGGGATAGTAACTCTTTTTGGTTTTAATTTATCCCCTTCCTCAGGAAGGCCTAATTGTAGGTATGGGCCATAAGGACCGATTAATAATAATATATCTTTTTTAGAGGCTTCGTCTTTAGCTATTACTTTTGGTTCTTGAGGTAGGTCGCCATTTGAACTTTTAGTAAAATCACAATCAGGATAACCAGAACAGGCAATAAAGTTGCCTCTTTTACCTAGCTTTGAAAGTAAAGGCTTCTTGCACTTGGGACAATCCTCCCCAATTTCTTTTTGAGTAATTTTTGTTCTATCTAGATCACTTTTTTCTTTAATCCTCGCAATGAATAAGTCCCAAAAATCTTGAAGTACTGTAAGAGAATTTTTTTTGTCTGCTGCAATATCATCAAGTTGGGATTCTAGGTTGGCTGTAAAATCATAATCAACATAATTTTCAAAATGCTCCGTTAGAAATTCTATTACGACTACTCCAACATCTGTTGGCATAAATCGTTTTTTTTCTAAAAGAGCGTAGTCTCTTTCTTGTAAGGTTGTGATTATGCTTGCATAAGTAGAGGGCCTACCAATTCCATATTCTTCTAATGTTTTTACAAGACTTGCTTCTGTAAATCTTGGTGGTGGTTCGGTGAAATGCTGTACACCTATTATTTTATCTACATCTAATAGATCACCAACCTCAAGAGAGGGTAGCTTAGATTCGTTATCTTCATTACTTTTTGAGTCATCTTCATCTTCTAAATAGACAGACATAAAGCCTGCAAATTTCAACGTTTGTCCGGTTGCCCTAAAAATACTCTCTCCTTTACCCACCTCTAGATCTACACTTACCGCATCGAATACTGCTGGTGACATCTGGCATGCCAACGTTCTTTTCCAAATAATTTCATAAAGTTTAAATTGTTGGTCTGATAAAAATTTCTTTACACTCTGTGGCGTTCTCTCAATATCTGTTGGTCTAATAGCTTCGTGAGCTTCTTGTGCATTTTTAGCTTTTGTTTTGTAACCAATCGCTTTTTGGGGAAAATATTCAGGAGTGTAATTTGATTCTAGGTATTTTCTTATTTGATTTGTCGCTTCATTAGATAGGCTCATTGAGTCTGTTCTCATATATGTTATCAAGCCTACAGTGCCCTCTTCTATGCTAATACCCTCATAGAGTTGTTGCGCAGTAATCATGGTGCTACGAGTAGTGAATCCAAGTTTTCGAACAGCTTCCTGTTGAAGTGTAGACGTTGTAAACGGAGCTGTTGGGTTTCTTACTCTTTGTTTTTTTTCAACCCTAGATACCCTTACATTGCCAGAACTCTTAAGAAGTAACTCGCCTACTATTTTTTTCTCTTGTTTTGCAGAGGTGATAGTAAATTGCTCTAGTTTTTCATTATTTAAAATGGTTAATTTTGAAGCAACTTTTGCTTTATCTTTTAATGCATCAAGATGAATGCTCCAATACTCTAAGCTATCAAATTTTTCTATTTCTTTTTCACGCTCAACAATCAATCTAAGTGCAGGACTTTGAACCCTTCCAGCCGATAGTCCATATCTTATTTTTGACCATAGTAAGGGAGAAAGATTAAAACCAATAAGGTAATCTAATGCTTGACGAGCCTGTTGAGCATGAACAAGTGGTTGAGCTACTTCACGAGGATTGTTTAATGCTTCAATAATTGCAGACTTAGTTATTTCGCCGAAAATAATTCGACTAATCTTCTTGTTCCCTACTAATTTTTTTGAGTTTAAAACTTCTGCAATATGCCATGCAATTGCTTCTCCCTCTCTGTCTGGATCAGTTGCAAGCAGGATTTCGTCGGATTTTTTTACTGCATTCGAAATTGCATCTATGTGTTTTTTATTTCTAGGGCTGATCTCATAATTCATTTCAAAAGTATCAGTATTTATACCTTGAGACTTTGGTAAAAGATTTCTAATATGTCCATATGATGCCAGGACCTGATATTCTTTTCCAAGGTAATTTCCAATTGTTTTGGCTTTTGATGGTGACTCAACAATTAATAATTTTTGCATATTATCTGTTTTTAACTAGGGTTAAAAACTAGGCATCATAAGTAGAAAATGAAAACTATTCAAGTTAAATACAATATTAAGTGTTATTTATTGTGCTTTTTGACGCTGATTCATAAAATTAATAACACTAAATGATTCTAGATCTTCTTTAGAGATATCTGATGTTTTGAGAGATTCAAAATCAAATAAACTCTTGTCTGAAAGGTGAGATAGCTCAATGTTTGATATAGCCCCAAAAATATTATTTACCCTGCCGGGAGTATCTTTCTCCCAAGTGCTTAGCATTGATTTTATTTTCTTTCTTTCTAGGTTCTCTTGTGATCCACATAAGTCACAGGGGATAATAGGGAAATTCATTACATTGGCGTAATCCTCAATATCTTTTTCCTCACAGAATGAAAGCGGGCGAATAATAATATTTTTTTTATCGTCAGATAGTAGCTTAGGCGGCATCGATTTTAATTTTGACCCATGAAACATATTTAAGAAAAAAGTTTCAACAATATCATTCTTATGATGACCTAATGCAATTTTGGTAGCACCTATTCTTTTGGCGGTCTTATATAGAATACCCCTTCTTAATCTTGAGCATAAGGAACAAGTTGTTTTCCCTTCGGGAATCTTAGATTTCACAATTGAATACGTGTCTTCATTGATAATTTCATATGGAATACCATGAGCGATAAAGTAGTTTGGTAGAACATCTTGGGGAAAGTTTGGTTGTTTTTGGTCTAAATTGATAGCAATGATATCAAAGTGAATGGGGGCCTTTTTTTTTAATGCTAATAGCATTGTTAGCATTGTATAAGAATCTTTTCCACCACTAATACAAACCATCACTCGATCTCCATCTTCGATCATATTAAAATGCATAATAGCTTTGCCAGTAAGACCGATTAATTTTTTTCTTAATTTTAGGAAATTACGGGTAGGTTTTGGGGGAAGAATTTCTAAATTTATAATTATTTCCTACCTCCGTCAATATTTATAGTTTCACCTGTAACAAAAGGTGCATTTAATAATAAAAACTCTACTGCTTTTGCAATATCAGCTGGTTCACCTAACCTTTTCAGTATTGATTGATTGATAACCTCATCCCGATATTTTTTGTCAAATTCTTGACTATGACGCCCATATTGCGAATCCATTTCTGGCCAGATAATAGCTCCAGGGGCAACAGCATTTACTCTAATATCTGGACCTAAATCATTAGCTAGAGATTTTGTTAGATTTTCAAGTCCAGATTTTGCAATAGAATAAACTGTATAACCTTTTTTTGGGTTCGCAATACCGGCATCTGTGATATTAACAATTCCCCCCTTATTTTTTTTAAGATAAGGATATGCGAATTGACTAAGGAATAATGGTGCTTTTAGGTTGGTCGAAATTAGATCTTCCCAGTGCTCTGATGAAATATCTCCAACCTTTGTTGGGTAAAAGCTCGAAGCATTATTAATCAAGAAATCTATGTTACCGAATGAGCTAATCATTTCTTTGATAATGTACTCATAACTTTCGAACTCTAGAAGATTTGCTTGGACTATGCAGGCAGAATCCTCACGAATATTATTCAGTTCTTTTTGAAGAGTAATCGCGTCATCTTTAGAATTTCGGTAGTGAATCATGAT
>Ga0115004_10003716_pt1 | contig 12355 bp, 11 predicted proteins | sample ArcticOcean_MG_C_10_FD_88737 | JGI IMG/M metagenome (GOLD analysis project Ga0115004, IMG submission 88737) | Marine microbial communities from western Arctic Ocean - ArcticOcean_MG_CB11_90 | ecosystem: Environmental > Aquatic > Marine > Oceanic | place: Arctic Ocean: Canada Basin | collected...
AGGACACGCTCACCGACCATCTTAGTTTTATTATATTCAGAAATAGGCTCTAATTCTAGATTTTCAGTTACCTGAAGCTCTTCCTTAACTCCATAGACACTGCCTGATGATGCATAGATAAAACGCTTAATCCCGTTTCTTCTTGCTTTATCTGCAAGCTGCATAGTAGCCAAAGCACTTATTTCCCAAGTTAATTTTGGATCTAAGTCGCTACATGGATCATTAGCAATTGAGGATAAATGAATAATACAATCAACACCATTTAGTGGAATTGATTCTATATCACGAACATCTCCCTTAATAATAGACAAATTTTTGTGTGGGATTAAATAATTTCCAAACCATTGAATATCAAATACGATTACATCGTATCCCCTCTCTAATAATTTAGGAACAAGCACATGCCCCTTATAACCACAACCGCCTGTAACAAGAATTTTCATCAATGAATTAGATAAATATTTATAATTAAAACAACATTTTATCCTAGGGACAATTGCTTTGGGGTTTTTAATGACAATCTAAAATTATTTATTAATTTTAGTCTCAACATACCTCATATTCCAAATTAAGGTAATTGGGTCTTAAATGTTATAAAATAACCATTTAAACATAAGCCGTATGGAGCTCAGAATGATAAAAGCAGGGCAAATTAAGAGCTGTGAGGTTTGTGGGAATGGAAATTTAAGTATCGCCTTAGATTTAGGTGTTCATCCACTCTGCGACGATCTCATTCCAATTGGTGATTCTCGTATATGTGAAGTTTACCCAATCAAAATATTACTCTGCGACATATGTCAGACAGCACACCAAAAATTTCAAGTACCCAAACGTCATCTATTCCCAAGTTCCTACCATTATCGTTCTCGTTTCACCGCTGATGTCGTTAATGGGCTTACAAATTTAGTTGAAGAGTGTGAAATGAAATTGAGCTCACTTAAATCAAAATTGGTCCTGGATGTGGGCTGTAATGATGGAACTCTGCTTGATATTTTTAAATCTAGAGGCACACGAACATCTGGTATTGAGCCGACTGATGCTCATCATGACGCTTTAGGTAAAGGACATATTATTCATAATAATTTTTTTTCGCCTGATGTGGCAAAAAAGTATCTCGCTGAACATGGTAGCCCAGATATTATTACATTTACGAATGTGTTTGCTCACATAGAAAATCTGTCTGAGCTTATTGAAGCGCTTTTAATAATTATGACCCCTAGAACACTGCTCGTAATTGAGAACCATTATTTAGGATCTGTTCTAGATAGCTGTCAATTTGATACTTTTTATCATGAGCACCCTAGAACATATAGTCTTACATCATTCAAGTATATAGCTATAAGTCTTGGTGTCACTTTACAAAATGTTGAGTTCCCAATGAGGTATGGAGGTAATATTCGAGTGATGTTGCAAGGAAAAAAATCTGCCAGCAAGGAGAATATAAAAAAAATAAAGGAAGTTGAAGAGGCAGAAATTTCTATTAAAGAAAGACTTAAATTAATGCAGGGCAATATAGAATTATGGAAAACAAGTATGACTTCCGAAATACTTGCACTTTCTAAAAAATATGGAAAGCTTCCAGCAAAAGCTTTTCCTGGTCGAGCAGCGATACTGATTAAGATACTTGGTATTAATGAGGAAGTTATTGAAGCTGTATATGAGAAACCAGGTTCATTAAAGATTGGAAATTATGTCCCTGGAACAAGGATACCTATCAAATCTGATGAAGAGTTCTTTTCTCTTCCTAGTCAGCCTCCAATACTAATTAACTTTGCTTGGCATATCTCAAAAGAAATAAAAAAATTTATGCATACCAGGGGTTATCACGGTAAGATAATTGACATATTTGACCCTAAAGATATTTCAATATGACGACGATATAAATGTTTACTATATGTGGTTCTGGTTTTGGACTCTATGGTTATTTGCCAGCATTGATAGCATTAAATGAGGATGTCATACTCCCTGTAGCATATAAGGAAAAAATCCAGCATCGGTCTGAGCTCAGCAGTTTTTCTGAAAGTATTTCATGGGTATCAAGCCTTGATGATGCATTAAGTGAAGCAAGTTCTGTAATTTTGGCTTCCCCGCCCCATCAACAAATAAGTCTTACTGAGCGTTGTCTGTCACAAAAAAATATTGAAAGAGTCATTATTGAAAAACCAATGGCTATCGCTCCAGCTGATGCAATTAATTTACTAGCACGTCTGGAGTCCTCAGGTAAACGCTTTGAGGTCGCTTACACTCTGCTATATACATCTTGGTTTGAATCTCTCCGTTGGGGCAATAATACAGATGACTTATTTCAAATTCACTGGAGCTTTATGGCTGATCATTTTATAAACAATAAAAAAAATTGGAAAAGACAGCATACTCATGGTGGTGGTGTACTGAGGTTTTATGGAATTCATCTCCTAGCTCTACTAGCATATTTAGGATATGAAAAAGTTTGCTCATCGTCTATACAGGGAAAGATAATAGAAGAGCCAGATAAGTGGACAGCTGAATTCTCTGGGCGAAATTTACCGCTATGTAAAGTTATTGTTGATAGTCATAATTCACGTCAAGTATTTTCGATAAACTCCACAAAGAAAAATAATATTGTTAATTTGAGTGACCCATTCGAAAAAGAACAAACAGCACTTCAACACGACAAACGTGTGAATTCTCTAAAACGCTTATTGCAGTCTCTTTACCTAGAAACTGCAACTCTTAACACCGTCTATAAGCGAACTAACTCTCTGTGGCTTCAGATTGAAGAAATATTAGCAGGAAAATAACGCCCTACAATTAAATTCTACGTTTATTATAAAAAAATTAGGTTTTTACTGGTACTTGCCAGACGAATTTTCAAAAATAAATTTAGTGGAAGGGGTTAAAGAATTTTTATTTTTAAATTTTTCTATTATGTCCACACTCTGAAAATATTTTATGTATGAAATTAAACTTTTGTCATTACAATTTGATGGAATAGCATCGTAATCGTTAGCAAGCTTAAAAATAATTTTCATTGTATTTAAGTCTAAAGTTTTAGCAAAAAACATACTGCTAGGACCCAATGAACACTTTTCAGGTCCTTCTGATAACTCATTAAATTTGAAAAGGGATGAACAAATATTAGACATTTGATAAATTACCTCTTTAATTGAATCAGGCTTTTTTAAGTATTTTGTGTTCATGTTTCCATTATTTAACCATATCGTTAAACAGTTTTGAATTGAAAGGCCTAAAATATAAGAGCTGGATAAAATTTCATGTACCATAAGTCTAGTAGGATTTTCTGAAAATTCGGGTGAAGTTGTAGAGCCGCTTATCTTAGAATTATTTGTTAAAATATTTGTTATTTGAGAAGTATTAGTTGCAAATGTTTCATGTGACATCGAATTTTTAATGAAGCGTTTAGATTCCTGGTTCTTATGCTTACAACTATACATATGATCAACATCTATGTAGCAAACGGTATAATCTTTTTGAACTAATGCGTACCATTGTGGGTTCAAAAATCCTCCAACCGACTTTGCTATTTCTGTATTAACAAGCAACCCTGCGTCGACAGGAAAATTTGAATACCATGCTTTTAAAAGGTCTCCAGAATATAGTCCAGGGGTCGGATAATGGTGACGTCGCCTTTTTGGTATAGGATTTTTCATATCAAATATTATGTAAGAGTTACCAAAAATGATTGAAATATTGTCATATTTTTTTATTATACCCATTGAGGCTGCTAGATAGTTTGGGCCTAAATAATCATCAGCATTAACATAAACACAATACGGTGTATCGACCATATTTAGTGCTTTATTTGAAGACATTGCATGGCCTAAATTTTTATCATTTTGAACAAATACATCATCATCATTTAGTAGGATATTTTTAGCTACAAAATCCTGAGTTCCATCAGTTGATCCATTATCAATAATAAATAATCTGATTTGTTCACGACCATTTATAGCAGAAAATTTCTCTTGCCAATCTCCTAAGAACTGCATTGCATTGTATGTTGGCAATATAACCGTAATTAACTTATTCACTTTAATGATCTTTTTATCCTCTATATATTTGTTTTAAATAATAGCTATTAAAATATAAATATTACTAACTTTACATAGTTATAAAAATTAATACTAGCTGTATTACGTGATAGTATAAAAAACAATTATAGAAAATAATTCGAACACTGTTATTTCTTCTCTTATGATATAAGTTTTTTTTAGTGTTCGTATTTTCTCTCTGGAAACATAAAATAATATGAAATGTTTAATTCTTGCAGGTGGAATGGGTACGAGAATTAGTGAAGAGTCTCATCTAAAGCCTAAGCCAATGATTGAAATTGGTGGTTACCCAATCTTATGGCACATTATGAAAATTTACGCTAGTTATGGTGTCAAGGATTTTATTATTTGCTGTGGCTATAAGGGCTTTATGATAAAAGAATATTTTTCTAATTATTTCCTGCATACATCAGATGTAACATTTGATATGAATAAAAACTCCATGGAGATACACCGAAAGAATTTAGAGCCATGGAAAGTAACACTCATTAATACGGGTGAGAATACCCAAACTGGTGGGCGAATAAAGCGAGTTCAAGACTATATTGATGATACCTTTTGTATGACCTATGGGGACGGGTTGAGTGACGTAGATATTAATAAACTTCTAAAATTTCACAATGACGAAGGCTCAATGGTCACTGTTACTGCTACCCAGCCCGCTGGTCGCTTTGGTACACTCGACATCTCAGGCTCTAAAGTAAAAAACTTTGAAGAAAAGCCAAGAACAGATGGCAAATGGGTTAGTGGGGGGTTTTTTGTTTGTGAGCCAGAAATTTTTGATAGGATTGATGGAGATGAAACTATTTTAGAAAAAGAGCCCTTAGAAAAACTCGCTCTTGAAGGCAATCTTTCTGTATATAAGCATAATGGTTTTTGGGCGGCTATGGACAGCTTAAAAGATAAAAACTATCTAGAAAGTTTATGGAATAAAGAGAATACACCTTGGAAAGTCTGGACTTAAGCAAAGACTTTAATATGAAAGTTTTATATAAAACTAAAATTAAATGCTCATTATGATTCTCAACTAAACTAGAAAAAGTTAACCATAAATTTAACTCAAAAAAATGTTAGTTTGAAAAATACTAATAATAAAAACTTCGCACAAATATGAATAATCAAGTATTAAATAACGACCTTGCCTTTATACATGATGGCTTGATTGGTAAACACGATAATTTCATTGATTCAACTATTGTAGTAACTGGATGTGCAGGTTTCCTAGGCTTCTATTTTCTTCAATATCTTATTAGATATGGAGATAAACTTAAGATAAAAAAAGTTATCGGGCTCGATAACCTTATTCTTGGCAAACCACTTTGGCTAACTCAACTTGCACATGAGTTTCCTAATAGATTTGAATTAGAGACCTTAGATGTCTCAGTAACAAACTTCGATCAAATATCAAGTTGTCGTGAAGCTAATTATGTCGTGCACTGCGCATCTATAGCATCACCGACATACTATAGAAAATACCCTCTAGAAACTATGTATGCAAATGTTTGGGGACTGAGGAATTTACTAGATTTCTACAAAAAAAGTATTAGCTTAAAAGGTATTCTTTACTTTTCGTCTAGTGAAATATATGGCGATCCTCCTAAAGAATCAATTCCAACAGATGAGGAGTATAGGGGTAACGTGACATGCCATGGCCCTCGATCCTGCTATGATGAATCCAAGAGATTTTGTGAGTCGCTATGCTGGGTTTTTGCAGAACAATTTAATATGCCACTAACAGTAGCGCGCCCATTTAATAATTATGGTCCCGGAATGAAGCTAGAGGATAGGCGACTGCCGGCTGACTTTGCAAGGTGCGTTCTCGAGGGACGTAATATAGAGATTCTATCTGATGGTTCACCAACACGAACATTTTGCTATGTAGCAGATGCTATTGTGGGTTACTTCCTTTGCTTATTCCATGGAAAATATGACTATTTTAATATTGGCAGCGACACTCCTGAAATTAGCGTACTTGACATTGCCAAAATATATCAAAAAATATCCAAAGAAAACTTAGGTACAAATATTGAGGTCAGATATGAAAAAAGTGATGATAAAGACTACCTGATAGATAACCCTAATAGACGATGTCCTATTATAACAAAAGCCAAGACGCTTCTAGGATACAATCCTCAGATTAGTATTGAAGATGGTGTGGCGCGATATTTAAATTTTCTCAAAAGTGAGTTAGATGAATGAATGTTGCAATTTTAGGGACTGGGTATGTCGGCTTAGTAAGTGGGGTATGTCTTGCGGCAAAGGGGCATGATGTTAAATGTGTAGACCATAATCTCGATATTATAAATAATCTAATGGTTGGTAAGGCTTCAATTTATGAACCAGGACTTCCTGAAATGCTCCAAGAAGTTATTGATTCTGGTATGTTCAGCGCAACATCTGATTTAAATAAGGCCTTAAATAAGACTGATATAGTTATTATTGCAGTCGGGACACCTTCAATTGATGGTGAGATCAATCTTAAATATATCCTTACAGCAGTAAGGCAAATCGCTGAGTTTATTAAGCATGAAACCCGTCATATTTCAATTGTTATTAAGAGTACTGTTATACCAGGAACTACAGATACAATTATAAAAAAAACTTTAGAAAATATATCTGGTAAAAAAAGTAGTGAATTTGGACTTGGAATGAATCCAGAATTTCTTAGAGAGGGAAAGGCTATCTCTGACTTCATGAACCCTGACCGTATTATTTTAGGTTATGAAGATGTGAAGACCTTAACGCGTCTTAAGGAGCTTTATAGTCCCTGGCCAGTAGACAAATTGGAGGTAAATACCCGTACAGCAGAGCTAACTAAATATGCAAATAACACAATTCTAGCTACACAGATCTCTGCAGTAAATGAGATTGCTAATCTTGCAGCTGTTATTGGTGATATTGATATTATGGATGTACTCCAAGGTGTGCATCTCGATAAGCGCTGGAATCCTTATTCAGATGATAATTCAAAAAGAGTTTGGCCCGATATAATTTCTTACTTAAAACCAGGGTGCGGTTTTGGTGGGTCCTGTTTCCCGAAAGATATACAAGCTCTTCGTTCCCAGGGAATTGCTTTAGGTTTAAAGATGAGTTTACTTAATGGGGTGCTCGAGGTAAACCAGGAACAACCCAAGCAAGTAGGAGCTATCCTTAAAAAACAAATTGGGGACTTAAAGAATACAAGGGTTTTAGTTCTAGGTTTGGCATTTAAACCAGAGACAGATGATGTTCGTGAGTCAGCATCAATTGTTATCATTGACGATCTTCTTAGGAGAGGTTGCGAGGTCCTAGCTCACGATCCAATAGCATGCGATAATTTTCGAAGCATTATAAATGAGCAAGCTTCTGATATTGAATTTGTTGAAAAATGGCAGGAATTCATCAGTCAATCTGAGGTCATAATTATCTCGACAAAATGGTTAGACTATCAAAGTTTACGGTCCCTAAAATTAAAAGGGAAAATTATATTTGATGCGCGTCGGATGTTTTCGCCAAAAGACTTTCCAGAATCTATTTATTTATCTATTGGCTATAAAACAAAATAATATTTATATAAAATATAGATTTATTTTAATAAATACTGGGGAATTATATGGAATGGCTATACATAGGAATAGGAACACTTTTAGGAACTAGTTTGCTGGGCTCAAGCTTTCTAACTAATATTTTACTTGGTTGGGCCATATGGGAATTAAGGAAAATGAGATCTAAGTAGGATTAAAGTACAAATCTTAATCTTTACATCTTTACAAAATCACGCTTACCCAAATTTACTCCATTAGCTCTTAGAATGTCATAAGTAGTAGTCATATGGAAAAAGAAATGTGGAATAATCCAATTACTTAAATACAAATGCCCATTTTTGAATTTAAAGTCTCTTCTTCCTATTGAAAATTCAATTTTTTTTAGCTCAGATCCATCCATTTTCTTTGATTTAATCTTCTTTAAAAAAGTAATAGTTTTTTGAATTCTTTTCTGTAATTCGGAAAATGTAACTTCATTATCTTTATATGATGGCGCTTTTATACCTGCTAATCTTCCAACACCTAGCCTAACCATATCAGTTCCAATTTGGATTTGTTTTGTCAGCGGCAACATATCTGGAGCCAGTCTTGCATTAATAAATACTGATTTATCAATTTTTCTTTTCTCTGCATCTTTTTCTGCTTTTAATAGAATATGGGAGAGAATATTAAAATTATGAATAAATAAAGGGACTGAGACTTCATACATTGATAGGGACATTTTAAAACTCCAAAAATAAATTAAACTATGAACTTAAGCTCAAATATTAACCTATAAATTAATTTAATTAGAGGTTATTAAATTGTAATGACTAGCGAATTAAAACTAGAATTTATTCTAATTTATGGATTGGCATGGTTATTTCTTTAATATAAAGTGTGTCCACCCATTTGATGGTCAATCTTTTCTGAAGAAATTTATTATAAGAAGTATTCCCATAAAACTAAATTTCTTGGGGTTAATATGCAATATAATAAGCTTAATTAAAGACAGTAACTACATTCTTGTTATTAAAGAATGTAAATAATGTACATTTGAAGAGCATAGTTTAAATTTATGTATCTAAATAACACGTTATTGTTTGATGCTTTTGCTAGTGGTAAGCTATTCACAATATAACCATAATACGAGTGATTTTTAGTCCTTTGAAAGTAAAAATAAGATGAATGAATAAATTTTCAAAAATATCAGAAAACCTAACAGGCCAAAAAATGTTCCAAATTTTAGCTCAAGCAAAGGAACTTGAAAAGCAAGGCAAGAATGTTATTCATCTTGAAATTGGTGACCCTGATTTTAATACACCCCAAAATGTAAAAGATGTAGCTTGTAATGCAATTCAAAATAATCATACTCACTATACTATATCTCAAGGCCTAGAAGAATTTAGGCGGCAGTCAGCTAAAAAAATAAGCCTCTCTAGGGGGTTTTTACCCTCAGTGGAGCAAATCCTAGTAACTCCTGGGGCAAATATTCAGATTTATTTAACGTTGTTAGCAGTTGCAGACCCTGGAGATGAAATAATAATTACAGACCCCTGCTTTGTAAGTTACATTTCAATCATAAACTTATGTAATTTAGTGCCTGTTAGCGTTCCCCTCCGCGAAGAAAATAATTTTAGATTGTCACCTGATGATCTAAAGAATGTAATAACAAAAAAAACAAAATTAATTATTATAAATTCACCAAACAATCCGACTGGCTCTGTTATCAATAAAGATGAAATGAAATCTATTTATGAAATTGCTGAAAACAATGATATTTATCTACTAAGTGATGAGGTTTATGGGCGGATGGTTTACGAAAAAGGTGATTTCTTATCGCCATCATCATTTGATCAATGCAATGAAAGGGTTATTGTTGCTCATTCCCTTAGTAAGTCCTATGCTATGACTGGCTGGAGAATAGGGGCCTTGATGGGACCTAAAGAGCTGGTGCGTAGAATGACTCTAATTCTGGAGACTATTACATCATGTGTATCGCCATTCGTTCAAATGGCGGCTATTGAGGCGATGCAAGGACCACATGGTGAAACAGATGAGATGATAAAAGGTATAAGGGAATCAAGAGATGTTCTAGTCTCAGGCTTAAACTCAATAGACGGGATTAGTTGTATTAATCCTGGGGGATCTTTTTATGCTTTTCCCAATGTTTCTGGATTAAAAATGAATGGAGTAGAATTCTCCAGCTACCTTTTACGAGAATCTCATGTAGCGACATGTCCAGGATCTCATTTTGGTAATGCTGGAAAAAATAATGTTAGATTTTGTTTTGCCACATCAGAAATAAAGATTCGGGAAGCAATAGAGCGTATGAGACTTCTGTTTAATTAGATTATTTAGATCGGAATAAATACTAAATCTACTTGTCGTATTTACTTAACAATCTTAAATTTTTATCATTTATAATGAGATAGAAGCCTAAAAAAAGTAAAATTATAGCCAATATAAAAAAATTTGTTACCGCCATACTTTTATAAATTTTCTAATACAAATTAGATGAGAACATATGAATGAACCTTTAAAAGAAAATAGCTTACCTATAATAAAAACTGATGCATGTTCGTGCTGCTCAAAAATAGCGATAGAGCTGATAGATTTACCCAAATACCCCATAACTGAATTTTATACAGAAAATCCAGTGAGCGATGGTTTATATGGATTTTATGACCAAAAAGTTTTATTTTGTGAGAATTGCGCTCATTTATTTCTTAACACTATTATTGATCCATATATCATTTATAGTAATTATATTACCTCAACTAAGAAAAGTGTTGGGGCAATAGATTGTTTAATGCATTTTAAAAGCTATATTTTAAATTCAATTAATTTAAATAATTACTCATCAATTATAGATATTGGTGGAAATGATTCAACTTTTTTAGGTTTTTTTGATGGGGATATTAAAAACCTTATAAATATTGATATCAATGCATCTGCAAAGTCCGATAATATAATTCTACATAAAAGCTCATGGGAGGATGTTGATTTTAATCAACTCAGCTACGAAAAGCCAAAAATTTTTACCTCTAGTCACACTATAGAACATCTTGATAATCCTATACCATTTCTCGAAAAAATTTCAAAATCAATGAAGATTGATGATGTATTTTACCTTCAATTCCCTTCTTTAGAATTACTCATAAAAGATCAGAAGTTTGATCAGCTAAATCATCAGCATCTCAATATATTTTCTTTAAAATCTATTGGGATCGCACTTAATAAATGTAACTTATATATCGATAGTTATGAATTTGATTCAAGCCATTACGGGACCTTAAGATTAAAAATATCAAAAATAAAAAATAAAATTTTAGATTATGAAATAATTAGTGAGCTTTCAATTTTGCAGTGCTATGAGAATTTTCAAAATTTTTATTTAAAACTAGGTGATAGCTATAAAAGAATACTTACCGATGGGCAAGGATTTGGAGCTGGTCTAATGGTCCCGACATTAGCGTATCATCTGCCTGTGATAAATAGTCTTCAAGTAATTTATGATCAAGATAAAAGTAAGATAAATAAAAGATTTATTAATTTAATACCTGAAATTAAAGACTCAAAATACATGGACATTACAAAGCCTATTGTTATTACTGCGATTAGTACCAAAGCGGCAACTAGAAATATTTTTAATTACTTATCGAGCAGTAAGTTTAGAGATATTCTCATCCCAACAATTATAACTTAAGAGATTTTATGGATTTAAAAATAAAAAATAAATGGGCATTAATTACTGGGGGTGCAAATGGTATCGGAGAGGAGATATCAAGTCAGTTAGCTAAAGAAGGTGTCCATATTGTCGTAACATCTCGTTCTGAAGATGCAATCAAAAATCTACAACAAAAGCTTGCGCATTTAAACGTTGAGATACATGGCATTATAGTTGACTTTTTAGAACCGAATTGGATGGATAATTTTAAGCATAAAATAAGTAAGTTTTCAATTTCAATTCTAATAAATAATGCTGGGCACACCCTAAATGTTACCGACCCTTATTGTTCTGCAGATGATTGGCACAGAGTAATGGAATTAAATTTTTACACTGCTGTAAATTTATGTAATCTATTAATTCCTAATATGAAAGCTAATCAATGGGGTAGAATTATAAATATTACTTCATGTGCAGGACTAGAAAATAGCGGCCCAGTTACTTATTCTGTTTCTAAATCTTCACTGACTGTATACACAAGAACAATGGGGAGAATTCTTGCAACTGAAGGTGGCCATGTAGTTATGTCGGCAATATACCCAGGGGTAGTTCAAACTGAAGGCGGGCATTGGGATAATGTCCTAAAAACTAATCCATCTCATGCTAAAAAATATTTGGAAGAAAGAGCTCCACTTAAAAGATTTGGGTCGGTAAGTGAAATAGCTCCCGTTGTTGTTTTTCAATGCTCTGATCTAGCTTCATTTTCTCATGGAGCAATAATTCCTGTTGATGGTGGTCAGTCTCGCCATTACAGCTCGTTTAATTATCTTTCATAAAATATTAAGATGAAACTGTCAGATTGTTTAGCAAAAATTATTCAGGAAGAAAATATTGAATGTGTTTTTGGTTTACAAGGTGGTGCTGTAGTTCATTTATTCGATTCACTAGAAAATAATGGAACAGAGGTTTTATATCTTCACCATGAACAAGCCGTAGGTCTAGCAGCTGCATCATACGCCAAGGTAAACAATACTCTTGGATGTGCAATTGTTACCTCCGGTCCAGCATCAACAAATGCAATCACAGGGGTGCTTGCTGCTTGGCAAGACTCTGTACCATGTATTTTTATA
>Ga0115004_10003726_pt1 | contig 12341 bp, 10 predicted proteins | sample ArcticOcean_MG_C_10_FD_88737 | JGI IMG/M metagenome (GOLD analysis project Ga0115004, IMG submission 88737) | Marine microbial communities from western Arctic Ocean - ArcticOcean_MG_CB11_90 | ecosystem: Environmental > Aquatic > Marine > Oceanic | place: Arctic Ocean: Canada Basin | collected...
CTCCATACAGTTCCTGTTGTGTAATTTTTGACAAAAGCCTCTTCAACCATCAATGAAGTAAAATAGAAAAGAAATAAAAAGAAAATTAAACTTATAAACGATGTAATAATTTTAAGTCTGAGTATATTTTTCTTGGATAAAAAATCATAAATCCATTCCATACTGACATGAGCTTTTTCACTTAAAACATAAGCACTACCAATGAATGTTGATGCAACCAAAAGCATTGTTACAAGTTCCGTTTGCCAAGTAATTGCTCTTTGAAAAAAATATCTCTCAAAAACTAATTCTACAATAACTAGAATAGATAATAATAAAGCAGCAACAGCAAACGTACCGCATGCTTTTGACATACGATTGCAAAATTTTAGATAATTTTTAAGCATAAAAAAAAACCCCTGATTATTATTAAGCAGGGGTTTTTTATATATTATTTTTATTTAACTGCCAAAGCCATTTGCATTAATTTAGCACCACCTGGTACTTTTTCTGCGAATGCTTTATGCGAAGTTTTTTTAGCAATCTCAACCCAAGCCGCATGATCTTCTGCTGTCATATAAGCTAATTCAACACCAGCTTTCTTATAAGTATCTTCAAATACTTTATCAAGATTAGCTACTTGTTTAGACATATATTTCTCAGCTTTTTTTCCAGCTTTCATAAGAGCTTTTTGTTGCTTAGAATTTAAAGCATCAAAAGATTTTTTTGACATAAGGATTGGCTCATACATAAACCAAAGACCATATTTTCCTGGAGGTGTTGCGCACTTAACTTGTTCATAGATTTTGTAACTTACAAAACTACCAGAACTAGTGTTTGCACCAGTTAATACTCCAGTTTGAAGACCAGTATAGATCTCTGAAGATGGCATACTTTGAATACCGGCTCCTGCACCTTCAAGCATTTGGTTGAATGCTTTTCCAGCAGCTCTCATTACCTCTCCTTTTACATCTTTTGGATTTCTAATACATTTTGTTTTTGAAGCAAAACCACCACCCAACCAAGCATCAGATAAAACTATGACACCTGCATCATTAATAATTTTTTTAATTTCTACCATCATTGGTGATTTATTAAATTTTAATGCATGTTTATGATTTTTAACAGTCCCTGGCATTAAAGTAGCATCAAACTCTGGATGAAACTTTGCAGCGTAACCTAATGGAAATGCACTCATGTCTAGTTGTCCTGTAGTCATTGGCTTCCATTGTTCTTTTGGTTTATATAAAGATTTTGCTGGGTAAATTCTAACATCAACATCAACATTAGCTTTTTTCATTTCATCGGCGATTATTTGTACCATTTCGTGACGCGGGTCGTAAGATCCATCAGCTCTAGGAGTACCTGGCCATTGGTGACTTGCTTTTAACGTTACAGCGTAAGCGGAACTAACCATAGTTAGTGCTAAAGCTATTGCTGTAATATATAAAGATATTTTTTTAAACATTATATTTCCCTCTATTTTTGTTCTTAATTGTTATTATTTTACAAACTATTAAAAGGAAGATACTACTAAAAGTCAACAGTAGAAAAAAAAGCATTTTTACAGCAATTAATGGATGGACCTTTAAAAAATTTATTAGTTATTGATTTAACAAGGGTATTAGTTGGCCCTTATTGCACTATGATATTGTCAGATCTTGGTGCGAGAGTAATTAAGGTTGAGGCGCCAGAAGTTGGAGATGACTCTAGAAAATTTGGTCCTTTTATTAATGATTACTCAGCATATTTTATGTCTTTAAATAGAGGCAAAGAAAGTATTGCTCTAAATTTAAAAAATTCTGAAGATAAAAAAATATTTGATAAAATTTTATCTAAAGCGGATATTTTAGTTGAGAATTTTAAACCAGGCACATTGGACAGATGGGGGTTTGGTTGGAAAGAAGTTAATAAAAAATATCCAAAATTAATTTATGCATCCGCTTCTGGTTTTGGACAGACAGGACCTTTAAAAGAATTACCAGCTTACGACATGGTTGTACAAGGAATGGGTGGTCTTATGAGTGTTACTGGACAACCAGACTCAGAGCCGACAAGAGTAGGAACTTCAATTGGAGATATCACAGCTGCATTATTTACTACAATCGGTATCAACGCTGCTCTTTATGATAGACAAAAAACTGGAAAAGGAATGTTTGTGGATGTTTCAATGTTAGATTGCCAAATTGCAATTTTAGAGAATGCCATTGCAAGATATCTATCTAAAAATGAAATACCTAAACCAATGGGATCACGACATCCGTCAATCGCACCGTTCGAAGCTTTCAAAACTAAAGACAGCTATATTATTATCGCTGCTGGAAATGATAAATTATTTGAGAAACTTTGTAATCTTTTAAAACTAGGTGACATTTATAAAAATCCTAAATTTATTACAAATTCTTCTAGATCTCAAAATATAGATGAATTAAAAAAAATTATAGAAGATAAACTTTTAGAGAAAAATACAAGTCTGTGGGTTCAGGAAATGGAAAAAGAAAAAATTCCTTGCGGACCCATCTTTAACATAAAACAAGCGGTAGAGAATCCTCAAATTGAATCTAGAAATATGATTGTAAAAGCCTATCATAAAGTAATCGGTGATTTTAAGCTTGCGGGCAATCCAATTAAACTATCTTCATATAAAGATGAAAAAACTAGAGGTGATATTCCAGACCTAGACGAGCATCGGGAAAAAATTATAAAAGAGTTTCTTAGCTAAGTATGACAAAAATAAGAAAAAGTTTTCTTAAAGACTCTCACTTTATAACCGATCTAAAACTCTGCAGTATCCGATTAATAAATAACGCAAAGTTTCCTTGGGTTATTTTAATACCTAAAAGAAAAAAAATTACTGATATTTTTCAATTAAAAAAAAAAGACCAGCATTTATTAATTGAAGAAATTTCACACGTTTCCAAAGTAATGAAAAAAATTTTCAAAGCTTTTAATCTTAACGTTGAAAAAATAGGAAATATTGTACCTCAACTACATATACATATTATTGCTAGGCTAAAAAAAGATGATACATGGCCTTTATCTGTTTGGGTTACTAAAAATAGAAATTATCAAGAAGAAAAATTAAATAGAATTTTAATCAAACTAAAAAAAATATTAGAAAAAAATTCATGATATTTCAATTGACAAAAAAATTTTTCAAATATTTTTTATATATTATTTTTAGTTATTTTATTATCGCATTTTCTACCTATACAATTTCTGCTATTTTTTTAGTAAAAGATAAAATTTTAAATTATAAAGTTTTAATTAACTATCAGAGAAATTTTTACCATCAGCTTGGTTTCAGAAAGATATGGCAAGCACAAAGTGAATGTGTAGATTATGATAAAGAGTTAATTTATGTACCTAGAATAGGAAAATGCTTGTTTAAAAATCCTGAGTTTACCACAGAACTAAATTTTACTAAAGAGGGTAGGCAAACGGGAAATAATTTGATTAGCGATAGCAAAGGTGTGGCTGTGATTGGAGACTCTATGGCAATGGGTTGGGGTGTAAATGACAATCAAACCTTTGCGTCTCTTTTAGGAAAAGAAATTAAAGTAAAAGTTTATAATCTGGCAGTATCAAGTTATGCAACTGAGAGATCAATAATAAGATTAAAAAACTCAAATTTATTAAAAAAGATTGACACTATTATTATTCAGTACTGCCCCAATGACTACGGGGAAAATTTAACACATACTAATAAAAAAGAATTTGATATTTCAAAAAATAAATATGAGAAGATTTTTATCAAAGAACAGTCTTTCTTAAAAGGACTGAGAAAAATCGCTAGATATAGTTTTAAGATACCTTTTGAGGTTATTACTTTCAAAAGAGACCAATTAAGTTGGAGAGGCCACGACACTTTATTTGAGGAAATAATTAGTAAATATGATTTTTTAAAAGACAAAAAAATTATAGTTATGTCAATGAATTACCCAGGTGATAATTTTTACGATTTTCCAAATGACAAATCTCCTAAACTTCAAAATATAAAATATTTGGACATAAAATATGAAGATGAAGATTTCTATCCATTAGATATGCACTTAAACATTGATGGGCACAAAAAAGTTGCTAAAATTTTGTCTAAAACTTTTCAAAAAAAATAAATTAATTATTAAAAAATAATATTTTTTTATGTAGATATTTCTACAAAGATTTTTTATAAAAATTTAAAAAGTACTCAGCTATTAATCTATTTCCTTTTTTATTAAAATGAACATCCTCATAAATGTAGTAATTTTTAATTATATTGTATTTTTTTTTATCGTTGTCATTTTTATTTATGAATAGAGGAAAAAAATTTATAAATTCAATATTATTTTCTTTGCTGTATGTGCCAAAAATATCAATAATTTTTGAATTTAAGTCGTTGTAATATATTTGCGTAGGCCAAGGGTATACAGCTATAGTTAATTTTATATTATTTTTATCACATAGAACTTTGAGTAAATTAATATAATACAAGGAACTATCGATACCTTTTTGATATTCATTATATACATTGTTATTAATAGTCCATTTATCACGTTTATATTTATCACTAGTTACAAATTTTAAAAAATTATCATTTAAATTAAATTTATAAGATAAAAATCTAGATGTTGCGTAAAGTCCTTTGTAATTCTTCTTCAAACTTTCTTTAAAATTTTTTTGGTGAACTTGATTTTCAGGTACTTTTATTTGACTGATAATTTTTTTTTTATTATTTAAGGTATAATAAATAGCTTCATCTTCAATATCTGAAATATCTATAAAAAGTATTAATTCATCAAATTTTAATCCATTTTCCAAAATTTTTTTGATTTTATTATAATAAATAATGGGACTATAAGAAGATACCCCAGCATTCAAAACTTCAATTTCTTTTTTTTTAAGTTCTTTGTCAATAATTCCAACGAATGTATCTTCATAATTTAACAAGACACCCTCAACAAAAGAGTCACCTAGAAAAACTATTCTTTTATTATCTGGTACTTTCGAAATTTTTCTATTAGCTTTATCTCTAAAACCAAGTGAATTAGAAATTAATTTATAACTACTGTATCCAAAAAGAGGATTAGACTCTTTAGTATTAGCATTTTTTTTGATTCCATGATGATAGAATTCATTTTGCTCACGTCCGTCTCCTATTGGATAAAACTCTCTAAAATATTTATTATGAATTTTAGACGCTATAAAATCAGCTAGAATTAAAATAAAGACTGCTAAAAAAGTTTTAAATATTATTTTTTTTTGGCTCATTTTTATTTTATTGAATTAGTTTATATTGCTAGTAAGTTTTTAAATATACCATTGTTGAAAAAAAAAATCTTTTTTATCCTAAGATTAATAGTTAAAAAAGATATTAAATTTAGGGTTTATTTCAATTGTTATAGTTTATGTTGTTATAAATCAAAATTAATCTAAAATTGCCTTAGAAAAAACTTTTTTTTAAATTAAAATAAATTTTAGCTTTAAATAAATTAATCAAAATGACCAAAAACATAATAAAAAATAATATCATAAAACTTAAGCCATCTGCTACTTTAGCCATCAACGAAAAATCCAAAAAATTGATAGCAGAAGGCAAAAAAATATATCGTTTTGGATTTGGCCAGTCTCCATTTCCTGTGCCAGAGAAAATTGTCTCTGTTTTAAAAGACAATGCTGCAAAAAAAGATTATCTTCCTATGCAAGGGTTGCCAGAACTCAGAGAAGCAATATCTATTTATTTAAAAAAAAATACAGGTAACTCATTTTTAAAAGACAATATTATTATTACTCCAGGATCAAAAGAAGGCATGTTTCTAATGCATCAAGCCTTTAACGGAGATATTATTTTGCCTGCGCCAAGCTGGGTTTCCTATGAACCCCAAGCAAATATTTCGTCTAATAAAGTTCATTGGATTCAAACTTCAGCAGATAATAATTGGTTCCCTACTGCGAAAGACTTAGAAAAGAAAATTAAATCTATTAAAAATAAGAATATTATTTTAATACTTAATTCACCCAATAATCCCTCAGGCACAACTTGTAATAACTTGAAAGAATTAAGCTTAGTTGCAAAAAAATATAAAATAATTATTCTTTCTGATGAAATATATACAGATCTTAAATTTGATAAAAAGTATAAGTCAATTTCCTCATACTATCCAGAAGGTACATGTATTACGGGTGGATTAAGTAAATGGTGTGGTGCCGGTGGTTGGCGACTAGGATTTTTTGCAGCCCCCAAACAATTGTATGAATTAATGGATAGTTTAAAAGTTTTAGCTAGTGAAACTTTTTCTACAGTTAATTCCCCTATTCAATACGCTGCTGTAGAAGCATACACAGGGAATTATGAAGACTATAAACTAAAAACTACTAATATTTTAAGATCTGTTGGAAACTATGTTTATAAAAATTTAAGATCTAACAAAGTGTTAATCAACCCTTCACAAGGTGGATTTTATTTAATGCCTGAATTTATTAATAAAAAATATAAAACTTCATCAGAAATGTGTTTAGCAATTTTAAAAGAAACAGGTGTAGCTCTTTTACCAGGATCCTCTTTTGGTTTTAAACCAAATAAAATGTTGGCTAGATTAAGCTTTACTGATTTTGATGGAAGTGTTTTTTTAAAAGGTGTTTCTAATAGTAATGTTAAAGATGAAGATGTACAAAACTTTGCGCCAAATGTAGTAGAGGGAACTAGAATCCTCTCAAAATGGGCTCAAAAATTATAAAATCTTCTTTGACCTTAACCAATTTACGTAGTTTAATTACTTTTAATAACAATAGAAAGAGGAGACACAATGAAGAAAATAATCTCATCGATTTCTGCTTTTTTAGTAATGTTAGCTGTATCAAGCTCATTTACTTCAATAGCAAAATCTGCAGAGTTTTTTACTATCGGTACTGGTGGACCAACTGGAGTATATTTCCAAACAGGTAACGCCATTTGTAAAATGTTACACAAACAAGCGATAGCAAAAGATCATGGAAGAAAAAAAGGTATTGATAAAGCTTACAGATGTACTGCTCCATCAACAGGTGGATCTAACTATAATATTGGTCAAATCAAAGACGGCGAATTTCAATTTGGTGTGGCTCAGTCTGACTGGCAATATCATGCTGTAAATGGTTCAAGCAAATGGGAAGGAAAAAAGTTTGGAAACTTGAGAGCTGTTTTCTCAGTTCACAACGAACCTTTTCAAATTTGGGCTAGCAAAAAATCTAAAATTAAAGATTTTAAAGGTCTAAAAGGAAAAACTGTTAATATAGGTAACCCTGGTTCTGGTCAAAGAGGAACTATGGAAGAGCTTATGAAAGCAATGGGAGTTGAAAATAGTTATTTTAAATCAACTACAGAGCTTACTTCTTCTGAACAGGTAAAAGCTTTATGTGATGGCAAAATAGATGCATTTGGATATTCAGTTGGATTTCCAAATGGAGCCATGGAACAAGCAGCAACTTGTGCAGCAAAAGCTAGCCCAATTAATTTAACTGGAGCTCCAGTTAAGGGATTAATAAGTGGTGCTGACTATTATGCTGAAGCAGTAATACCCAAGGGAACTTACACAGGACAGAAAAAAGACGCTACAACGTTTGGTGTAAAAGCTACAGTTGTAACTAGCGCGGATGTTTCTGATGAGCTTGTATACCTAGTAACTAAAGCTGTTATGGAAAATTTTGATGATTTCAAAAAACAACATCCAGCTTTTGGATTTTTGGAAAAGAAAAACATGATTAAAGATGGTTTATCTGCCCCATTACATCCAGGCGCAATTAAGTATTACAAAGAAGCTGGCTTGATGTAATTCAAACAGTTATCTAAATTAAAAGGCCCAAATAACTTGGGCCTTTTTTTTTATAACTCCTATAAGATATCTTCTGTCAATGAACGAAAATTTAAAAACTAATATAAAAGATAAAATTCAAGAAGATTTATCACCGACTAGAAACCTTAGCGGTCTTCATCTAAAAATCGTTTCTTCGATCGCAATAATTTGGACTTTTTTTCAACTTTGGTACGCATCTCCTTTCCCATTTTGGTTTGATATTGGAATGTTTAAGGGGTTACCTGCTAGAGCTATTCATTTAGGTTTTGCTTTAACATTAGTATTTTTAATTTTCCCTTTCTCTAAAGAAAAAAAAATTTCTATAATTGATATTATGATAGGTTTAGTCGCAGCTTTTTGTTGTCTCTATATTTACTTTTTTTACGATCAAATAATTAACAGAGGTGGAATTCTTTTAAAATACAGTTTAGGTCAATATTTAATTCCTGTTGAGCTAATTATTGGCATGACCGGAATGATAATCTTACTCGAAGCAACAAGAAGAGCTATTGGATTACCTTTAGTAATAATAGCTGTTTGTTTTTTGTTGTTCTCATATTTTGGACAGTATGCACCTGATATTATATCTCATGGAGGTCTTTCTTTAAAAAGACTGATTGGTTTCCAGTGGTTTGATCAAGAAGCTATATTCGGCATACCCATAGGAGTTTCAGTTGATTTTATTTTTCTTTTTGTTTTATTTGGTGCTCTCTTAGAAACAGCAGGGGGTGGTAAATATTTTCTAGATTTAGCTTTTGCCATGGTTGGTAAAATGAAGGGGGGTCCGGCTAAAGCTGCAATTCTTGGTTCAGGAATGACAGGTTTAATTTCCGGTTCTTCTATCGCCAATACTGTGACGACTGGAACTTTTACGATTCCTATAATGAAAAAAACTGGTTTCTCAAAAGAGAAAGCTGGCGCAATCGAAGTTTCTTCATCGGTCAACGGGCAAATCATGCCACCAGTAATGGGAGCCGCAGCCTTTGTTATGGCAAGTTTTATTGGAGTTACATATTTTGAAGTTGTTAAACATGCATTCTTGCCAGCAATAATATCTTATATTGCTCTTTTTTATATTTCACATCTTGAAGCATTGAAGCTCGGTTTAAAAGGAATGGATGATAGCGATGTTCCAAATTTAAAAAAAACTTTTTTTGCGGGGTTACATTTTTTAATTCCAATTTTTGTTTTAATTTATCTGTTAGTCTTCATGAGATTTACAGCATCGTATTCAATATTTTATGCAACCATTGCTTTGATATTAGTCAATCTGATAAATAAAATTTTAAAACAATCTAATTTTAAAGAAGCAATCAAAATCTGGTTTAATGAAACAATAATTGGTTTTGAAAAAGGTGCTTTAAACATGGTCGGAGTTGGCATAGCAATAGCCACTGCCGGTATAATTGTGGGCGCTGTAGGTTCTACAGGTTTGAGTACGAATCTAATTATAGTTATTGAAAGTATTGCTAAAGACAATGTTGCAATTCTTTTATTTCTAACAATTATTTTATGTTTATTACTTGGCATGGGTCTTCCAACTACTGCAAACTATGTTGTTGTTGCATCACTAATGGCTGCCGTTTTGGTAGATGTTGGAAATGCTTCTGGATATATATTTCCTCTTATAGCTGTTCACTTATTTGTTTTTTATTTTGGTTTAATGGCAGATGTAACTCCTCCAGTAGGTCTAGCATCCTATGCTGCTGCTGCAATTTCCGGAGGAGATCCATTAAGAACAGGCATACAAGCTTTTTGGTACAGTTTAAGAACTGGTATACTTCCAATAGTCTTTTTATTTAATCATGAACTTCTTTTAATCGGCATAGAAAATATATGGCACGGATTATTAGTCATCGTCACATCTTTAATTGGAATTTTAGTTTTTACCGCTGCTACACAAAGATGGTTTGTAAATAAGTTGAAATGGTATGAAATAATTGCATTTTTATTTATTTCTCTATCATTTTTAGCACCAGAAGCTGTTCTCAATAAATTCTATCCTAAATATCAATATCAAGAATTATCCGTCGAAAAAATGCAAAATTTAATTTTTGAACCAAATAAAGAAATACATATTAAAGTGACAAGAAGAACCGAGTATGGCGATAGATATAAATTATTTGTAGTTAATAAAGGATCTTATAATCAAAATTTTGATTTAAAAGAATATGGAATAAACCTATTAGAGAAAAAAAATGAAATAATTGTAGATGAACTGAAATGGAATGGATTAGCTAAAAAATCTGGAGTGGTTACTGGCGATATAATCAGCGAATTTAAAATTCAAAATTTAGACAGACCAAACAAAGGCTTTGTTTATCCATTTGCATTAGCATTACTTTTATTTTTTGGCTATTTTAACTATAGAAGAAAAGAAAGTATTAATTAATATCTGAATGAATAAAACTATTTTAGTAACCGGCGGTGGAGGCGAAATTGGATTTTCAATAGTTCAATATTTTTATCAAAAAAATTACAATGTTGTTATAGCAGGTCTTGTAAAAGCAAAAAATATTAAAAAAATAAAAACAAAAATTAGTTCAAAACGATCTTTAATTTTTAATGTTGAGTTAACGCGAAAAAAAAATTTACAAAAAATTGTAAAAATATCTTTAAAAAAATTTAAATCTATAGATGTTTTAGTTAATTGTGCTGGCATCCAATTTGTGTCACCTATTGAAAAATATCCTGAGAAAATTTGGAGAAAAATGATTGATATAAATCTAACAGCACCTTTTTTAATGATCAAAGAAGTTCTGCCTTTCATGAGAAAAAATAAATTTGGAAGAATAATTAATATTGCATCTACGCATGGTTTAATTGGATCAATTAACAAATCAGCTTACACAGCTTCAAAACATGGGCTGGTTGGCTTAACTAAAGTGGTTGCTTTAGAAACGGCGAAAGAAAATATTACCTGTAATTCTATATGCCCAGGTTTTGTATTAACAGGTTTGATTCAAGACCAAATTGATTTTATTGCTAAAAAGAAAAAAATCTCAATTCCAAAAGCTCAAATAATGCTAATTAAGGAGAAGCAGCCTTCACTAGAGTTTGTTAAAAAGGAGGATATTGCTGCTTTGATTTATTTTCTATCATCAAAAGAAGCAAAGCAAATAACGGGCTCTAATATACCTATAGATGGTGCTTGGATTTCACAGTAGTAAATTATTTTTTTTTTAAATATAATATTAGTAATTAAATAGGAGATTATAATATGAATAATAGAGATATCGTAATAACTTCAGCGCTCAGAACAGCAGTAGGTTCATTAGGAAAATCATTAAAGAACATTCCAGCAAATGAACTTGGTTCTACAGTTATTACAGAGTCTATTAAAAATTCTAAATTAAAAAATGATGAAATTGACGAAGTTATCATGGGTCAAGTTCTTACTGGAGGCACAGGCCAAAACCCTGCTAGACAAGCCGCTATTAAGTCTGGAATACCAAAAGAAAAACCTGCTTATATAGTTAATCAAGTTTGTGGATCTGGAATAAGATCTGTAGCTTCTGGTTTTCAAAGTATCAAAGCAGAAGACTCTAAAATTGTTATTGCAGGAGGTCAGGAAAGCATGTCTTTAGCACCACATGCAATTCATTTGAGGGACGGCAAAAAACTTGGAGATACTGAAATTGTAGATACATTGATTAAAGATGGATTGTGGGATGCATTTAACGGATATCATATGGGTGTTACAGCCGAGAATGTTGCGACTAAATTTCAAGTAACAAGAGAGCAGCAAGATAATTTTGCATTAAATTCTCAAAAAAAAGCACTCAAAGCTCAAAAAGAAAATAAATTTAGAGATGAAATTGTAAACTTTAAAATCAAATCCAAAAAATCTGAGGTAGACTTTAATGTGGACGAACACCCAAGAGATGGAATCTCAATGGAAGTTTTAACAAAATTAAAACCAGTTTTTCAAAGAGACGGTACAGTTACAGCCGGTAATGCATCTGGAATTAATGACGGTGCTGCAGCAGTTACATTAATGTCTTCAACAGAAGCTGAAAAAAGAGGATTAAAAAAGTTAGTCACTATAAAATCATGGGCGAGCTGTGGTGTAGATCCTGCTTTAATGGGCACAGGCCCCATCCCATCTTCAAAAAAAGCATTAGAAATAGCAGGCTGGTCAGTCAAAGATTTAGATCTTCTTGAAGTAAACGAGGCGTTTGCAGCACAAAGTATTGCAGTTTTAAAAACATTAGGAATTCCAGAAGAAAAAGTAAATGTTAATGGTGGAGCAATAGCTCTCGGGCACCCTATAGGAGCCTCAGGTACAAGAATTTTGGTTACTTTAATTCACGAGATGATTAAGAGAGATGTTCATAAAGGTTTAGCGACTCTATGTATTGGCGGTGGAATGGGTATCGCAATGTGTGTCGAGAGATAAAGTATTATTCTCATATGGAACTACCAGTTGTTAATCATCCTGACTATGTTGCTAAAATAAACGATGACAACAAGTTTCCAATCAAGAAATTTGGTGCCCTTGCAGAAAATTTATTAAAATCTGGAATAGTTAAAAATTTTTATATTCCCAAA
>Ga0115004_10003727_pt1 | contig 12339 bp, 7 predicted proteins | sample ArcticOcean_MG_C_10_FD_88737 | JGI IMG/M metagenome (GOLD analysis project Ga0115004, IMG submission 88737) | Marine microbial communities from western Arctic Ocean - ArcticOcean_MG_CB11_90 | ecosystem: Environmental > Aquatic > Marine > Oceanic | place: Arctic Ocean: Canada Basin | collected...
GGTGTGGATGCCTTTATTTTACTGTGGCGTCATTTACCGTGGTTTAAATGGCTTAGTAGGGTTGCCTCCATTCCTGGAATTTATCATGCATTAGGTATGTCGTACAAGGTGTTTGCCCACTACCGTTTTGCGCGATTATCTCATTGTCAAGCGGCGTTGCACGATCACAAGGTAGGCAACAAAAAATGATTCTCCACGCAGTTTAGATCGAAAGGCCAGCCCCTGCGCAAGCGTTTTCCATTGCTATTTTCTTCCTGTTATTTTTCATAGGCATTTGCTCCCTTTTTACATTTCATTTTGATACATTATAGTGCTTCACATAGTCCAGTAAAGGTATAAAATTCAACATATTGAGCGACTTTGCTCGGGCTTGATGAGACCAGTTTATTTTTATGCGAAATACTAGCTACTTTAAATCATTGACGAAGGTTTTTTTTGCCTTCCTCGTAATGCTATTCACCAGCGCGATGGTAAAGGCTGAAACAGCTAATCCTGAAGTAATCACCGACCAAGTAATTACTTCTGACCCGGTTATTGTGATGGATGATGATCGAAACCTTTTGTCGAATGTGCTGGATGCCGTAAAAGGCTTGTCGGGTTCTACGAAAAATGCGGATGATGCCAGCCTCACCGTTATTTCATCGGATAAACTTACACTCAAAGAAGCAGTCCAAATGGCGGTCTTGAATAATCCAGAAATTAAAGTGGCATTCTTCGATTACCTTGCTAGTGTGCGAGACAAATACATTGCTTTTGCTGGCTACCTTCCAACACTAGATCTATCGATCGCCCGAACCAACGAGATAAGGGATGACCCTTTGGCTGGGCCTGATACCGGAGGAGTGGGGCCTAGTTCTGCTAGCCCAGCTTTTGCTAATTATGGTACTACGGTCAACAGCCTAACCCTTAACCAGATGGTGTTCGATGGTTTTGCCACCAAGTTTTTGGTCGAACAGTATGATGCCACGACCCGATCACAACTCTTTAACTTAGAAGCGGTCACACAAAATGTGGCACTAGAAACCACCAAAGCGTTCATAGAGCTCAGCAGAACTAAAAGACTCACAGAACTCGCCGAGCAAAACTATGTGAACCACTCTGTGATCTATGAGCAAAGCGTGTTGAAGGCGGATGCAGGAACCGGTAAACGAAGTGATGTGGAGCAAGTAAAAGCACGGCTATCATTGGCTGACTACAATATGACGGTTGAAGGCTCATTAATCCATGACGCAGAAGCTAAATTCCAGCATTACGTTGGCGTGCTCCCTCAGGCTAAATTAGACGATAAGTTCACGGTAGATAAGGATATTCCTGACAACATTACCGAAGCATTAAGAAAAGCCCAGACCAATAACCCTACATTGCAAGCAACCATCATTGATATCGAATCACAAAAAGCGGCTTTACGGACAACCCCGTCGGCGTTTATACCCCGCATCGATTTAGCCTTTTCAAGAAATCGGGATAAAAACCTCAACGGCGTATTCGATGCTACGGGGGGCACCGCAACAGGCGCTCGAACCGACGGCGAATATCACAAAGATACGGCGGGAGTGGTTTTCTCATGGAATCTTTTTAATGGCGGAAGAAGTTATAACACCCTGATGAAAAATGTGGAGCTCTTATCAGGAGCCGAGGAGGCTAGAGACAATGCCTGTTTTGGTTTAAGGGAAGAATTTGTGGTGTTTTATAACAACATTAAAAAATTACAAGAACAAGCTAATTACTTGGATGTCCGTCAAATATCTATTGAAAAAGCACGCGACGCTTACCGCAAGCAATACGAAATTGGTCAGCGTACACTTATTGATTTATTGAATTCTGAAAATGAGCTATATGAATCAAAACGGCTCTACACTCAAGTCATTCATGATATCGCTACCAACTACGCAGAATCGCAACAGCGACTAGGCAACATTCTTTCCGCCATCGGTGTGCAGCGTTACCAGGCGGCTAAGTATCCGTTACCCCAAACGGAGGACGGCGTAGATTACGAAGTGTGTGGAACCATTGCACCAAGTCCGTATAAACCTGATCGCAAGTTGCTAAATGAAAAAATAAAAGAAGTGCTTGGAACAACTAAGTTGTCCACCGAAGTGGTAGAAGAAAGTTTAGACGGCGATTTCCTTGAGCTAACTAATTAGTTTTTTTATATTTTAAAAAAATTATAACCCCTAAGGTTGTTGTTTATATAATAGCTTAAGTGTTTTTAAGCAAGATTATTTACTTAAATAAAGGCCCGTACTCTTGAGATATAATTTTTCAAGCATGCTGTTAGCACTGACCCTACTTTTTTCTGTAGCGATAGCCTTCGAGATCAGTAAGATGGAGCTCGTTATGTCGGAGAAGTACGGCGAGGTTGGTATGAAGAATTTGTCGGACTGGAAGGTGCTCATGAAAAATATTGAGGCGGCTGACGAAGGTGACAAAGTGAAGCGAGTCAATGATTTTATCAACCGTAAGGTGACCTGGGGTGACGATATTACAATTTGGAAAGATAAGGATTACTGGGCAACACCAATAGAAACCATCGGTCGCTCTCTGGGTGACTGTGAAGACTTTTCCATCGCCAAATACTACTCACTCCTTGCATCCAATGTACCGATGAAAAAATTACGCCTGGTCTATGTGAAGGCGCAAATGAGTGACCGTCAACAAGCCCATATGGTACTAGCCTACTACCCCGAACCAAATGCCGAACCGCTTATACTTGACAACATCATCACTTCCATGAGACCAGCAGGTCGGCGACCCGACTTAACCCCGGTGTTTAGCTTTAACGGGGAGGGGGTGTTTAAAGGCACCGCAAATGAGTCGCAAGGCGGAACAGAGCGTCTGTCCAAATGGCAAGATCTGATGAAGCGTGCGCAAATTGAAGGATCTAATTAGATGATAAATATTAACCAATTAACGCAGGAGAAATGCTTATGTCACTTTATCGCCAACTACTGATCGCTATTTTCTTAAGCTCATTAATGGCGCTGATTGGGAGTATCACCTCCTCGACCTTGAGCACCCGAGATTACATTTTGGAACAATTACGGGTAAAGAATCAGGATAATGCGTCGTCATTAGCGCTTAGTTTGAGCATGGCCTCCCAAGATGCCTTGAAGGTGGAGCTGGCAATGGCTGCACAGTTTGATAGCGGCAATTATAAATTAGTACGCTTCACCGATCCTAATGACCAGGTTATTTTAGAGAAAAAAGCACCGGATCAGTCGACTGGGAGCCCTTCATGGTTTTCAGCTTTACTGCCAATGCAAATTCCTCAGGGTAACGCGAAAGTCGCTAATGGATGGACACAAATTGGTACGGTGACATTGGAAAGCCAAAGCTCTTATGCTTATGAGTCGTTATGGAAGAGTACGGTAAGGATGACATTAACCATGACGTTAACCGCACTGCTGGGCATGATGCTCGGTTACTTTATTATCTTGCGATTAAAAAAACCATTAAACCAAGTCGTTAATCAAGCACAAGCCATTACCTTAAAACGCTTCATTACCATACCTGAGCCCAAAGTGCCTGAGCTAAAGCGTCTAGCTAATGCGATGAACCTCACCGTCAAGCGTTTACGTGAGATGTTTGCCGACGAAGGTAAGCGGCTGGAAATTTTTAGGAAAGAGGCTAACTTTGACGGGGTGTCAAACTTACCCATTCGCCAATCCTTTATCACACAACTGCAAGAGTCATTGCATACCGAAGAAACCATATTCGGTTACTGCATGATACTGCGGATTAATAATCTTGATGGTGTTAACAAGAAAGCCGGAAGAAAATTGCTGGATACGGCAATCGAGGCCATCGGTAAGAGCATTCTAACGCAGTCCGATAAAATGCAAGACAGCCTATCTGGACGACTGAATGGTTCAGACTTTGCCTTATTAATTACCAACGATAAACCGCTGGATACCGCAAAATCAATCATGAAGGTCGTGGTAGATCATTTAGGTAGTTACTCTAAAAAAGGTGATTGTGCCATCATGGCCCTAGGTCGCTATAAAAAAAATGTGGTGTTGGGTGACTTATTAGGAGGCATTGATAAAGCATTAGCTGAGGCTAAAGCTAAAACGAACAATGCCATTATTGTGGTTAAGGAAGAGGCGGAACAAAACATTCCTAAAACCCCCCAAGGTTGGAGTGCCCATATCACTAAAGCCATAAAAGAACGTGGATTTAGGCAGTTGTCTTATCCCGTAGGTGACTTTAAAAAGAAAATCATTCATCGCGAGGGGCCGCTCAGGATGCGATCGCTTGCCGACAATCAGTGGATTATGGCCGGTAAGTTTTTCCCAATAGCCGATCGATTGAAATTGACTCCGAAGATTGATTTGGTAGCCGTCAGTCTAGGTCTTGATCATATTCGCACCAATCCAGTGATTACTCGTCCAGATGGAACAAAGAAAACTTATAGCACCATGCCAGGTTTTGCGATTAATATTTCCTCAGCATCCTTGGTGGCGAAGAGTTTTATTGGTGATCTAAAGGGCTTATTATCACAAAATACGAATGAGGCTAATCGACTATGGTTAGAGATTCCTGAGGCCGGTGCATTCAAAAATATTAAACAATTTAGGCTGTTGATTCAAACCCTAAAACCCTTAGGTGTGAAAGTCGGTATTAAACATTTTGGCCGCCAGTTTGATCAAATTCATCACCTACATGACATGGGTGCCGACTACCTGAAGGTCGATGCTATTTTTATTAGAGGCATTGAAAAAAATCAAGGAAATCAGTCGTTTCTCAAAGGGCTAGTGCAGATGGCACACGGTATTGATATGTTGGTGATAGCCGAAGGCGTCCTGACCCCAGAGGAAATGGCTGTCCTGAAGGAGCTACAGTTTGATGCCATGACTGGGCCGGCGGTAAAAGAGTAGCCTGTGAGGACCTCGTCTGTAGACCCGTTATTAGATTGCTTGGTTGAGCTAACACGCCTGTATTCTCGGTCAATGTCGCACTCAGCGTTGTCTGCAGGATTACCGATCGATCCGGTTATTGGATTAACCCCCAGTCTCTTTCACCGAGCAGCAGCACGGGCTGGATTTGCCAGTCGGGTAGTTAAACTCCCCATGACAGACATCAACCTTGACCTGCTCCCAGCTATCTTGATACTAGAGGAGAATAAAGCCTGCGTCCTTATCTCTATAGATCGAAAGAAAAATACCGCAAAATTAATGCTACCTGAGTCGGGCCAGGGTGAGGTCATTTATGCCTTAGACAAACTGGAGAAACTCTATACCGGTCGTATTATTTTTTCACGACCACGGTTTAGGATTGATCATAAAACTGCACAAGCTTCTGACATTGCCCGTAAAGGTCGGCATTGGTTTTGGTCAGCATTTTTTGAACAAAAACTCCTCTATAAGGACGTCTTAATAGGCGCGGTGCTGATTAATGCCTTTGCCATTGCCACCCCCTTTTTCACCATGAACGTTTATGACCGTGTGATTCCTGGTAGGGCTATGGAGACCCTATGGATGTTAGCCATTGGGGTAATTATTGTGGTGATGTTTGATTTTGTGATCAAAAAAATACGTTCGTATTTTATTGACCTTGCTGGCTCAAGGATTGATGTAAAGCTCTCAGGTATCATTATGGAAAGGGTGCTAGGAATGAAGATGGCAGACCGGCCGGCATCAGTGGGATCATTTGCCCACACCCTCCGATCGTTTGAGTCCATCCGAGACTTTGCCTCGTCAGCAACAGTAGCCAGCCTTATTGACTTGCCATTCGCACTCATATTTCTCTTTATCCTGTCGTGGATTGCTTGGCCGTTAGTTATTGTCCCTGCGGTGGTGTTTCTGTTGATTGTCCTAAAAAGCCTTTCGGTGCGCAAGCAAATAGAAGGGTCCACCGAGGAAATTACCCGCGCTACCGCGTTGCGTAATTCGATCTTAATCGAAACCTTGTCGTCGATCGAGACACTTAAGTCCTTTAGTGGTGAAGGGTACATACAAAAAAAATGGGAAACCATTGCCAGTCAATTAGCTAAATTAAACTCGAGTACCCGCCTAAAAACGTCCACCATGAACAGTATGGTGGCTACAGGTGCGCAGGTCTGTACGGTACTTAATGTGGTACTTGGGGTGTATCTGATCAATGAAAAAATGTTAACGATGGGCGGTTTGATTGCCTCATCGATGCTCATTAGCCGATTCATCGCCCCCCTCGGTCAGTTAGTCGCCCTGATGATGCAGTACGAAAACGCCAAACTCTCTTTGAAAATGATCGAAGAGCAGATGGAGAAACCACAAGAACGATCCAGCGATATAAACTATGTGCAACGGCAACATTTTAATGGCGATATTGAGTTCCGTAAGGTCTCCTTCTCCTACCCAGAAACAGAGAATCCGGCGATTAATGAAATATCTTTTAAGATCAAAGAGGGGGAGCACGTTGCCATCATTGGTAAAACTGGCTCAGGTAAAACCACCTTAACCCGACTGATTATGGCGATGTATGAACCGAGTGCCGGTTCGGTTCACTTGGATGGTATTGATTTGAGGCAGATCGATCCTGCAGAATTACGAACCCACATCGGGGCAGTGGAGCAACATACCTACCTGTATTTTGGTAGCCTTCGAGAAAATATAACCATGGCAGCTCCGCACGCCGAAGACCAGCAAATTATTGAGGCGGCAGACACCGCCATGTTATCCGAATTTGTGAATCAGCATCCACGCGGATTTGATCTTCTGGTCGGTGAGCGGGGAGAACTGTTATCAGGAGGCCAACGACAGTGCGTAGGTATTGCCCGAGCCGTGTTGTTATCCCCCCCGATTATATTACTGGATGAGCCTACCAGCGCAATGGATCTGTCGACGGAAAAACAGTTTATCGAAAAGATGGGTAAATTTGCGAAGGGCAAAACGATGATTGTGGTCACGCACCGTATGAGTCTGCTGTCGATGGCAACCCGAGTTATCGTTATTGACAAGGGCAAGATAGTTGCCGATGGGCCGAAAGATAAAGTACTCCAGGCCTTGGCAGGTCAAGGAAAAGGTCAGGCCCCAGCTAAGCAGAGCACAAACCCTAGCACGGCAGCACCATTAAGCAATGCACAAGCCGCTAAAGACAAACCAAAAACTACCAGGAAAAAAGGCGCATGAGCAAAAAAAATTCCACGCCAACAAAGCCTAAGAGACCGATAAAGTCGGATAATTTTTTAAAGACCTTTGGTAAAGTCGGTTTGAGTCAATACGAAAATATTAAGGCTAAGATCGATACCTTTGATGCGTTTGGTGAAGAAAATCAAGATAAGCAAGCGACGTCCAATACCGAGATTTTAAGGGATTACGTGACCGACGCGGATTACTTTATCTTGCACCAGACCCCGATGCGTGGAAAAATCATTTTATGGGCAGCAGTACTTTTTGTGGCTATCTTTTTTCTTTGGGCGTATCTGACGAATGTTAACGAACTAGTTAAAGGTGAGGCTAAGGTTGTTCCATCCAGCCAACTCCAAATTCTTCAGAGTATTGATGGGGGGATCGTGAAGGGCATCATGGTGAATGAGGGCGACAGTGTGGTGACCGGTCAGGCACTCATAGAAATTGATAACGTCCGTTATATGTCGGCGGTAAAAAAAGAGGATGTTCAGCGTATCTCAATGGAGGCACGCATTGAGCGGTTAGAAGCTTTTATCACGAACCGGCCCTTTGAAATTTCGAAAGAACTCGATGTGCTGTCCAAGAAAATTTACCAACAGGAATCACGTTTTCACAAAAATCAACTTTCTGAACTGGCATCAAAGAAAGCTCAAGCGCAAGGAAAAATTAATCAATCCACGGCCTTGTTGGCCTCCAACCAACGTGAACTGGATCTTAATAAGCCGTTACTTCAATCTGGAGCCGTATCCGAGGTAGAGGTATTGCGTCTAGAACGGGAAGTCAATCGCTTAGAGAGTGAGGTGAACCAGGCACAAGACGCGTTGAATACCGTAGTATTTGAGGCGATTGGAAATGCTAGGGACGAGTTAAACGAGACCAGTGGAAAGCTTAACGCGCTAAGGGAGGGTAAGGTCGCCTTACAAGACAAGGTCAACCAGACGATCATCCGCGCACCGATGAACGGCTACGTTAAACGCCTTTTGGTAAACACGGTAGGTGGGGTGGTGTCGCCCGGCAATGATGTGGTGGAGGTTATCCCATCGGATGATGCCTTATACCTAGAAACCAAAGTCGCCCCGCGTGACATCGCCTTCTTGCGTTTGGGTCAGCCTTGTTTGGTCAAATTTACCGCCTATGATTTTGCGGTATACGGAGGGTTAGATGGCGAATTAATTTCGATTGGTGCGGACTCTATTACCGACGAAAAGAACAACACCTTTTTTGTGGTGAAAGTCAAAACGAATAAAGTCAGCTTGCGCGAAAACCTCCCCATCATTCCTGGCATGCAGGCTGAGGTGGACATTAATACCGGGCATAAATCTATCTTAACTTATCTCATGAAACCGATACTAAGAGCGAAGAGCTCGGCATTTACCGAACGATAATGACGGAGAAGGCTATACAGTAGCGAAGGTCTGATAAAGCCTCGTATCGGCGTAATGTTTAAAAAAACAGGCAAGACCGGTTGCCTTAAGCGCCAGAGATAAAATAAAGTAGTACTAAAGGGTAGTATATTTTTTAATTTTTGCTAAGTAGAATAATCCTTCATGCCAAACATTTTGCTTATCAATAAGACAGGAGAGCCCTGGAAGCCATGCCAATTAGCTTTTGCGCATTTAGCTTACCAATCCATCGACCGTTATAGTGCAAAAGATAAGGGTGACGTGGTTTTTTTTAAAACCGACTTTAGTCAAGATTTTGAGCCACAGCTAGATCAATTTTTAAGCAAGCATCACGGCGGCTACTTTGTGGTGCTAAGCAACATACCTACTGCCAAAGAGGCGGTTCTCGCGTTCTCTAAAGGAGCCCGTGCTTACCTTAATGCCTATGCCGGGCCTAAAACTTACCAGCAAGTAGTAGACGTGGTGATGAGTGACTCAATTTGGGTGGGCTCGGATATGATGCGTCAAATGATGGTGGGCATGAAGCAGAAAAAAAGCCCTAGTAAAAACCTAGCCACCTGGCAGGAAGGCTTAACGGCGAGGGAAATTGCCGTCGGTCGGTTGCTAGCGCAAGGACTTAACAATAAGCTGATTGCACGCGAACTGGACATTACGGAGCGTACGGTGAAAGCCCATATCGGTGCCATTTTTAAGAAAAAAGATGTGAAAGACCGGTTGCATTTAGCCCTCTTGTTAACGCAATAAAGTAGTACCAAAGGGCAGTATGTTTTTTAATTTTTGCTAAGTAGAATAGATACCTTATGAATAAATTGATACCCTTTTTTTTAATTGCCTTACTCACTATGCTTCCACAGCTGGTGGTGGCAGAAGTCGGAACGGTAGCTAATTTATTAGGCAAGATTCATCTTAAAGATGCGTCAGGTGCGCTCAGTCCATTAAAAAAAGGCGATAAGGTTGAGGTCGGGAGCATCGTAGTGTCAGAAGAGGGCGCCTACGGTCAAATCAAATTTGTTGACAAGGGGGAGATGATTATCCGACCCAATTCGGAAATTAAGATCAATGTCTACAGCTTTGATAAGCTCGACGCAAAAAAAGATAAAATAGAAATTGAACTGGTAAAAGGTGGGTTGCGGAGACTGACAGGGCTGGTAGGGAAGCGAGGAAACCTCGACGCCGATAAAACGAAAACACCAACTGCCACAGTAGGTATTCGGGGCACCGTGTTCGAGGCACTGACGTGCAATAATGATTGTAGCGAGATTGGGCTCACTAATGGGGAATACTTTGCAACCAAGACAGGCCAAATTGCTATTGACAATGGGGCCGGTGAAGTTGTGATTGCCGCAGGACAGTTCGCTAAAGCGAGCACCACGATCACGGCACCAGGCCAGTTCAAAAGCCAGGGCGCTCCAAAGAAGTTAGATAAAGACCCCGGCATGCCACCCTTTAACCCCCCTAAAAACTTAGCCCCCAAGGTCAACGGTTGTGCTGCCTAACCTAAACTTTATTGTACCCAGGTACATGCGTACTTCAGTACAATAGAAAATTACTCCCTATGCGCATAAAGTGTGAGCTAAGAACAATTTTTAGTTAACATTTTAAGGCATTCAACTATGGCATCAACCACATTACCAGCAGGTATACCAGCGCAAATCACCCAATTAAGCGGGGCTGCCATGGTCCGCCATGCGGATGGCTCGCAGACTCTAGCAACACAGGGTTTAAGTCTACATTTTGGCGATACCCTTATTACCCAGCCGGGTGCGAAAGCGGTGATGATGCTAGCCGAAGGTGAGGCTACCTGTGGTGGTGTCGATGGGGATGCGTTCGCAGTTGATGAAACGGTGCTGGACTTTTTCTCCGATGCGCAAGATTTTGAAGCAGCAGAGCTAGAGATGAAAGAATTCCTCACAGCGCTATTGGAAGGAGACTTACTGGATGGTGAGGAAGCTACCGCAGCGGGACCGGGGGAAGGGGTCGACATGGGTCAGCTCGGTAGCCAGGACAGCAACGGATTTAACTCACCTGATAATGCTATAGGCTCTCGGGCATACAATGCTAATGATTTTGCAGAGAAATACAGCAGTAATAATTCACAATTTGACTACACTAATGCTTACGGAAACGGACCGAGATTTGTCTTAGCCACCGAATACTTTGATGGTCAAACTAGCATAGTCGTGAGTGAGGACAATTGGTATCGGTTGAGTTTACAGGTCCTCAATAGAAATAATCTAGCACTTTTTGACCGACCTTACCAGGACGATGTAAGTATTGTGTTAAATAATGGGTCTATTATTCCAGTGGAAGCACAAGGTGACCCACTAGGACCATTAGGCATACCCTACGACATCTACTATAACGCCAACGAAAACTCCGACTTTCGTGACTCGAACAATAATGTAGTAGCTAATATTTTTTATAACGGTGAGTCTTACACCTATGCAGACTTCTTGGCCGGAGTTGAAGGTGCGCCTGCACCCACGTCTTTTGCTAATGGGGTAGAGGGTATTCTCTATTTGCTATCGCGTCCCGATGATAACGTACCCGAAGAAACCGTGTTATTGAATTTTTTCATCGTCGATGTCCTCGTTGGTGGTGTATCAATTTTAGACGAGGTGGAAATTGAGGGTGACACCAATGTGACCATTGTTGATGATGTCAACATTGTACTGCAGGCCGACTATACGGATGAAAACGGAAACGTGGTTCCAGAAGCTGAAGCAACCCACTTCACTGTCAATGCCTATTATGAGGACGGCACTGAGGTGCGAATCCCACTATCGCAATATCAGGGCGGGGTAGAAAGGGTAGAGGTAGCTAACTACGCAGAAAGAATTCCTGAGGGTGATACCGGCTTTGAAATTGGCGTACCATACGAGCTGATTTTTGATGATGAGACAGGCCTTCCAGCACCTTTGCCAGAAGAAGATGTTATTAAAATAGTTACTGAAGCTGAAGACTCAGTTGTTGTGACTGGTGGGGCTACCGGTAGCGGTTCTGAAATCGCAGGATCGATAACGTATACCTTTACCGTGGATGTCGCACCACCGGACGGCACAACCGTACCCTTTACGGCTACCTTAGCTAACGGTGAGACGTTAAGCTTTGCTTTAACTGGTCCAGCAACATCCGCTGACGTTACTGCTTATTGGGGTGGTGTGGCAGAAGAATCTCCACAACTCTCAATTAATGGCGAGGGTGCTGAGGCTTCCTTGGCTATCACGAGTATTGATACCGAAGCCGGCTTCAATTTCAGTGATTTCTGGGAAAATGTTTCTGATAGCATCAATCTCATAACTTTGACACTGTCTGAAGATAACAACACCCCCCCTGTGATCAATGAAGCTACGCCGACCACTTACGCAACAAACACTACTCCATCCACCGACGATGATGATGAAACGACGGAAGACACAGGTACCCAGGTGGGCGGAACGATTATTGGGTCAGATGCTGATGATGATGAGCTCACCTACAGTGTGACGCCAGGTGATTCGTTAGCCGGAACCTACGGTAACTTCGTGCTTAACCCAAATGGCACATGGACATACAATCTAGCCACGGAACCAGTCGATGATGCGGACTCAACCCAATGGGATGCATTGCAAGCGTTAGATGATGGTGATGTTGAAACCGAGACGTTGTCAGTTCGTGTAACCGATGGTAATGGTGGAACTGACGATGCATCCATCACTGTTCAGGTGAACGGTGTCAACGATCTTGCAGTAACTGCTGCTGGTTATGATCTTGCTGAAACTGCGACAGAAAACGGTGCAGCCGTAAACGGTACGGTAGCGCATACCGACGTGGATGACACCTTAACA
>Ga0115004_10003728_pt1 | contig 12338 bp, 12 predicted proteins | sample ArcticOcean_MG_C_10_FD_88737 | JGI IMG/M metagenome (GOLD analysis project Ga0115004, IMG submission 88737) | Marine microbial communities from western Arctic Ocean - ArcticOcean_MG_CB11_90 | ecosystem: Environmental > Aquatic > Marine > Oceanic | place: Arctic Ocean: Canada Basin | collected...
CAGCAGTCTTTTTCTCACTCATCTTCGTCTTTTATGATAGGTAAAATACAAGGAAATATCGTTGATATTCTATACGCACCACTGTCGGCAGCAGAGGTTACTTTTGCAATTACTTTAGCCGCAGTAACAAGAAGCGTAATAATTGCCTCTGTTTCAATTATTATTTTTTATTTAATTATTGATATTGAAATTAAAAATTATTTTACTTTAATTGCGTTTACTTTTTTGTCTTCATTTATACTTGGGGCTCTAGGTATAGTAGCAGGGCTTTGGGCTGAGAAGTTTGATCATATGGCTACGGTAACTAATTTTATTATTGTACCTTTATCTTTTTTATCAGGAACATTTTATACTATTGATAAACTACCAGGTTACTTACAAACTATTAGTAAAGCCAATCCTTTTTTTTATATGATAGATGGATTTAGATATAGTTTTTTAGAAAAGTCAGATGGATCTATAATGATTGGTTTAATTTACTTAACAATATTAAGTTTTATTATGTTCATGCTTGCATATATATTATATAAAAAAGGATATAAAATTAAATCTTAATCATGAGTGCGTTATTAAATAACTATGCTAGAAAAAAAATTTCTTTTGTAAAAGGAAAAGGTTGCTACCTCTATTCTACTACAGGCACAAAATATTTAGATTTCGTTCAAGGTATTGCAGTTAATTCTTTAGGTCATTGTCATGATCATTTAGTTAAGGCAATTAATAAACAATCAAAAAAATTGTGGCATGTTTCAAATGCTTTTATGATTTCTGAGCAAGAAAAACTTGCAAAAAGACTCACCCAAAATTCATTTGCAGACTTTGTTGCATTTCAAAACTCTGGAGCAGAAGCAACCGAGTTGGCAATAAAAATAGCTAGAAAATATTTTTATTCAAAAGGCCAACCCAAAAAAAATAGAATCTTATGTATTAATAATAGTTTCCATGGCAGAACCTTAGCTACAATTTTTGCTAGCAATAGTAAAAAAGCCACCGAGGGATTTGGACCTAAAGTTGATGGGTTTGATCATTTTAATTTTGGTGATCATAAAAGTTTAGAAAAATCTATAACAAAGAGAACAGCTGCTATTATGGTTGAGACAGTAATGGGAGAAGGAGGAATTAAAGTTATTCCTGATTATTGTTTAAAAGGTCTTAGAAAATTATGTAATAAAAAAAATATTTTATTAATTTTAGATGAAGTTCAATGTGGAATCGGTAGAACGGGAAAATTTTTTGCTTTCGAATATGCTGGTATAAAGCCTGATATCGTCCCTATTGCAAAAGGTATTGGTGGAGGATTTCCGATTGGAGCTTGTTTGATGACAAAGAAAGTAGCTTTTTGCATGGGACCTGGAACTCATGGTTCTACTTTTGGAGGCAATCCTTTAGCAATGAGCGTAGGCAATGCAGTATTAGATCAAATTCTTAAAAAAAATTTCTTAAAAAATGTTGAAATAACTGGAAGTTATTTTCACAGTCAGCTTAATCAATTACAATCTGACTTTCCAAACGTTATCAAGGAAGTAAGGGGTTTGGGTTTGCTAATAGGAATAAAGGTAATACCAGATCAAAATGTATTTGTTAAAAAATTATTAGCAAATAAATTATTGACCGTAAGAGCTGCTGAAAATGTTGTGAGATTATTGCCTCCTTTAATTGTTAAAAAAGAAAATATAGATCAAGCAATAGTAATTTTAAGAAAAGTATGTAAAACTTTTAAATGAAGAACTTTTTAAATATATCTGACCTATCATCCCATGATCTTAATAAGATAATAGAAGAAGCAAAAGTTAGAAAGTCAAAAAGAGTGAATCTAAACAAATCTTCAGCTGATCCCGATCAACCCTTTGCAGGTAAGTCCATGATTATGATTTTTGAAAAACCTTCTACAAGAACAAGAATTTCTTTTGATATTGCTGTCAAACAACTTGGTGGCTCATCAATTATTTTAAATACAGACAATATTCACTATGGAATTGGTGATGAGTCTATTAAAGATACCGCAAAAATATTATCTGAATATACAGATGTTGTTATGATAAGAACTTCAAAACATAAAAAATTAGAAGATTTTGCAAAACATTCAGATATTCCAGTGATTAATGGTTTGTCCGAACAAGGTCATCCGTGCCAAATTTTGTCAGACATTTTAACCTTTGAAGAAATTAAAGGGAGTATTAAAGGCAAGACCCTAGCTTGGTTGGGAGATGGCAATAACAATATGTCAAATTCTTTTATAGAAGCCTCTGCAAAATTTGGTTTTAAATTTAATATTGGTTGTCCAGAAAAATATAAGCCAAATAAAAACATGCTGGCTTGGGCAAAAAAAAATAAAGCTGATATTAAAGTTACTAAAAACCCAAGTGAAGCAATTAAAGGTGCAGACTGTGTTATGACTGACAAATGGGTGTCTATGAATGATAAAGTAAATAAAAATAAAAAAAAGAAAATCTTAAAGCCTTATCAGGTAAATAAAAAAATAATGAAGCTAGCAAATTCAGATGCAATTTTTATGCATTGCTTGCCAGTTAGTAGGGGCGAAGAAGCAACAGATGAAGTTGTTGATGGAAAACAATCTGTTGTTTGGACTCAGGCGCTTAACAGAATTCACGTCCAAAAAAGTATAATTAATTGGTGTTTAAATAATTAAGGTTTTGGAAGTGGGCTGTCGCTTTGAGAATTTAAATATAAAATTACTGAAGCTCTATCTTTATCTTTTCTTAATCCAGCGAAAGCCATTTTAGTTCCTTTAATATAAGACTGAGGTTTTAATAAATAAGCGTTTAATTCTTCAAAACCCCAACTTTTCCCATGAGCTTTTAATGCTTTTGAATAAGAGTAACCCTCTGACACCGCAGAAGCTTTTCCAACTATTCCATAAAGAGCAGGACCAATTTTATTTTTTCCACCTTTTGCGACTATGTGACAAGCACTACATTTTTTAAATACTTTTTCTCCATGAGCAATATTTCCCATAGCTAACACTTCTTTAATATCGATTTGTATCACTTCTTTAACTTGAGCAGATGTTTGGGAAGAAGTTGATGCCAATTCTACGCCTTCAACTTTGTATGCTGATTCTTTAGGTTTATCGACGTGAAAAATTACGTCTGATACCTTATTGATGCCTATTACTATTAAGGCAGTCATTAAAATAGCACCTATAATTTTATTTAATTCAAAACTATCCATAAATTTGGTAATTACTGTTTGACGTATAACACGGCTTTATTAAAAAAAACTTAAAATTTAGTCAATTTATTTGCGTCCTAGAGACGCATAAATATGGAAAAAATTGCAATCATAATACCATCAAGATTAAACGCAGAACGTCTGCCTAATAAACCCTTAAAATTTATAAATAATAAAGAAATGATTCTTCACGTCCATGATATTGCAAAACTCTCAAATGTTGGAGAAGTCATTGTGGCAACACCAGATCAAGAAATTTTGGATTTAATTAAAACTCATAACGGTCGAGCTGTTTTAACAAGCGATAAACATCAAACCGGTACAGATCGTATTTTTGAAGTTTTTGAAAGTACGTTAAAATCTCAACCAGAAATAATAATTAATTTTCAAGGAGATATGCCAAATTTAAATCCTAATGCAATAAAAAATTTAGCTACTCATATAAAAAAAAATTTATGTGATATTGCTACTTTAGCATCTAATATTGAAAATGAAAAAGAAGAAAAAGATCCTAATGTAGTCAAAGTTCTTACTAGTCAAGAGATTAAAAAAGAAGCATTTGCAAAAGCTTTAGATTTTTTTAGAACTTCCAATCAACCTTTAAACAAAATGACTTACCATCACGTAGGAATTTATGCCTTTACTAATAAAGCTTTAATAAGATATGTAAGTTTAAAAAGAAGCAAGCTTGAGATAGAAAGAAAACTTGAACAAATGAGAGCACTTGAAAATCAAATGAGTATAGATGTTGGCTATATCGACACAAGTCCTTTAAGCGTTGATACCGAAGTGGACTTAAAAGTGATTAGAAAGATAATGGAAAACAAATGAACAAAATTAAATTAGCGTTTCAAGGAGAAAAAGGAGCATACTCACATATTGCTTGTGAAGAAATTTTTAAGGGAGCGGAGATTAAAAACTGTTCTACCTTTGAAGAAACTTTTAAATTCACTTTTGAGAATGAAGACGTTACAGCGATTATCCCTTTAGAAAATTCATTAGCTGGTAGAGTTGCTGATATTCATTATTTGTTACCAAAGTACAAACTTCAAATTTATGGTGAACATTTTCAAAAAGTTGAACACTGTTTATTAAGCAAGCAAGATGCAGAGATGAAAGATATCAAGTATATAAGAAGTCATGCTCAGGCAATTGGGCAGTGCCAAAATATTATAAAAAAAAATAATTTTAAATCTATAATTTCTGCAGATACTGCTGGATCCGCAAAAGATTTAGCGGACAATAAAGATAAATCTATTGCCGCTATAGCATCGAGCTTAGCAGCTAAAATCTATGGCTTAAAAATATTAAAAAAAAATATTGAAGATGAATCTGGCAACATCACTCGTTTCTTGATTATGGGTAAAAAGATAAATCAACCAGAATACGAAAAAAATAAAAAATATATTACTACTTGTATTTTTAGATTAAAAAGTGAACCATCAGCCTTGTATAAATCTTTAGGAGGTTTTGCCACAAATCAAATTAACCTAACTAAGTTGGAAAGTTTTTCAGTGAAGAACACATTCGATCAAGCTAATTTCTATTTAGATCTCGAAGGTCATATTGAAGAAAAAGCAGTTCAAAAAAGCTTAGAAGAGCTTGGTTTTCACACTGTGAGTTTAGATATCTTAGGTGTTTATGAGGCCTCAAAATTTAGGCATAAATAGTCCACAAAATCTTTAATCTAGCCTTGTAGTAATCAAATCGATCTTGATATAATCATTACGAGGTTGGCATCAGGTGGATGTTTCATAAACCCGGTCAGGTCTGAAAAGAAGCAGCCGTAGTGAAAATTTTTCAGGTTGTTGCCTGCCTCTTAAAATACGATGATAAATAATAAAATCTTAGCTTTAAAATACAGGCCACAAGAATTTAAAGATCTTGTTGGTCAAGAAGTGATGGCACAAACCATCACTAATGCAATTAAAATTGGCAAAACTCCAAATGCCTACTTATTGACTGGAATAAGAGGAGTGGGAAAGACAACTACTGCAAGACTTATCGCTAAAGCTTTAAATTGTTTAAAAAATTCAGATAAAGAAACAAATTGCTCCTCAGAGAAATTTTGCGACTCTTGTGTAGAAATAATCAACTCTAATCATATGGATATTTTAGAAATGGATGCTGCATCTAAAACAGGTATCGATGATATTAGAGAACTGATTGAAAATGCTAAATACAGTCCAACAAGCGCTAAATTTAAAATCTTTATCATTGATGAAGTTCACATGTTATCTAAGCAAGCATTTAATGGATTGTTAAAAACACTAGAAGAACCACCACCAAGATTAAAATTTATTTTAGCGACGACTGAAATTAGAAAGATTCCAGTAACAATTCTTTCAAGATGTCAAAGATTTGATTTAAAGAGAGTTAATTTAGAAAAACTATTCTTACATATTAAAGCCATTGCAAAAAAAGAAAATGGAAGTATCTCTGATAGCGCATTGCAACTAATAGCAAGAGCCTCAGAAGGTTCAGTTCGTGACGCCATTTCTTTGCTTGATCGAGCTTTAGTTAGTCAGAGTATTCACAATAAAGAAATTCAAGATCAAGACGTGAGACAAATGTTAGGTCTTGCCGATAGAAGTAAATTAATTTTACTTTTTAAAGAAATATTGTCAGGCAATCAAACAGAGGCAGTCAATCATTTACAAGAGATGATAGATAATGGTTTAGATGCAAAAAACTTTCTTAATGATATTTTAGAAATGCTTTATTTATTTAATAGACGAATAAATCTAGGGCCTATAGAAAAAGATTTGATGATTTCAGAACCTGAAATTAAACTTATTAATGAATATTCAAAAAACTTAGACTCACATGACATAGGGTTGTTTTGGCAGCTTACAATAAAAACTATGGACGATTTAAGAATTGTAGGAAATGAAAATTTAACTATTGAAATGTATGTAATGCAATTAATACACCTTAAAAATATTGATCAAAAACAAGAAGTATTATCAGAATCCTATTCTAATAGAGATTATTTAGAAACTACAAAAGTTTCAAAACCTATTAATAATGAACAGGATGATAAAAAAATTAAAGGCGTTTATAAAAATCAGCTTAAAAGCACAGATCAAATAAAAACTAATATAGTAAAGAGACCCGAGCTTGTATCAGATTCTTCAAAGATTATAATGATAAAAAATTTTGAGGATCTAATACAAGTTGTTACTAAAGAAAAAGAAGTCGAGCTTAAGTACGATTTAGAGAGAAATGTTAAACTTGTAAGTTTTCTACCTGGTAAAATAGATATTACATTTAATGAAAAACTAAACAAAAACTTTATAAAATTTCTAACAGAGAAACTATTAAAATGGACTGGTAAAAGATGGATTATTTCTCTCAGTAAACAACAAGGAGAGGAAACATTTTATGAAAAAAATATTAGTAACAAAAAAGAGAAGTTGGCCAAAGAGGTTAATAGCCAAGTAGTAAAAGACTTTATTTCCGCCTTTCCAGACGCAAAACTTGTAGATATTAAGGAAGATAACGATGCCTGACTTTACAGATATGCTTTCCAAAGCAAAAGCTATGCAAGCAAAAATGAAAGAAGCTCAAGATAATATTAAAAATATTGAAGTTGAGGGAGAGGCCGGTGGAAATTTAGTTAAAGTTACCCTTACTGGTGACTATGAAATTAAAGCCATTAATATAAGCGAAGAAGCTAAAAAAGAGTCACGTGAAATTATTAATGATTTAATTATAGCGGCTTATAATAATGCAAAAGAAAATTTGAAAAAAAAATCTTCAGAGGAGTTGTCTAAAGCAACAGGTGGAATTAATTTGCCTTTTGATCTTAAATTTCCTTTTTAAATGGACAATCAAATCCCAGCCATTGATGAATTAATAAAGTTATTTGCTAAATTACCTGGTCTAGGACCCAAATCTGCAAAAAGAATTATTCTAAAATTAATTAATAATAAAGAAAGCATGGTTAAGCCTTTGGCTCAGTCATTAGCTAAAGTTTACAAAAGTATAGTTAGATGTTTGAATTGTGGTAATCTTAAAATATTAGATCTGGCTTGTGTATGCGAGGGCAATAATACTTTTGATAAAATTTGTGTAGTAGAAAATTTAGCTGATATGTGGGCAATTGAGTCTTCAAATATCTATAAAGGGCACTTTCACATTCTTGGAGGCACTCTTAACTCTAACGAAAATTACGAGCAAAAAAATTTATTAATAGATTCTTTAGTTAGAAGGGTCAAAAAAAATAGTCTTAAAGAAGTAATTATTGCAACTAGCGCAACTATAGAGGGTCAAACCACAGCCCATTATATTGAAGATGCAATTAAAAATGACAAAATTACAATAACAAAACTTGCTCAAGGTCTTCCAGTAGGTGGAGAAATCGAACAATTAGATGATGGTACTTTACATTCAGCTTTTAAAAACAGAGTTCCTGTTACAAGTGAATAACTAATTTTTTATGATTGAAATTTTTCTTAAAACTTTTATTTTTTATTTTATAGTTATTGATCCTATTGGTAGTACACCCATATTTCTAGTAGTAACAGAACACTTAGATGTGAAAGAAAAAATAAAAACAGCTCTCCACGGAACATTTATAGCTACACTTATTTTATTATTTTTTGGATTATTAGGTAATAGTATTTTAGCTTACTTAAATATATCTTTTCCTGCTTTTACTATTGCTGGGGGAATTATTTTATTCATTATTGCTTTAGAAATGCTTTTTGACAAACGACATCAAAGAAAAGAAGAGAGTGTTGATTTTACATCTGATAAGCTCAGTGTTTTTCCACTAGCTACACCTCTGCTTGCTGGGCCTGCTGCAATTACCTCTGTTATCGTTTCAGTAAGCGCAACAGGAAATGATTTTACTAAACAAGCTATTGGAATGCTTGCTTTGATTACTGCAACACTAGTGACTTTTATTATTTTATTTATCGCAGCAAAATCAGAAAAAATAATTAACAAAAGAATTATAAGTATATTTTCAAGAATAGTAGCGATTGTTTTAGCGGGCTTAAGTATTCAATATATTCTAGATGGAATTAAAACTTTTATGAGTCTTTAATTTTTTTTTCTAATCTTCGTTTATGAAGCAATGGTTCTGTGTATCCAGATGGCTGAGTACGACCTTTAAACACTAAATCACAAGCTGCTAGAAAAGCTATAGATCTTTCAAAGTTACCCGACATAGGTTCATACTTTTTGTCACTACTATTTTGTTTGTCAACTATTACTGCCATTTTCTTCATAACAGTCATAACTTGATCTTTACTACAAATATTATGATGCAACCAATTAGCTATATGTTGAGAAGATATTCGTAGTGTTGCCCTATCTTCCATCAAACCAACATTATTAAAATCTGGTACTTTAGAACAACCCACTCCTTGATCGATCCATCTCACAACATAACCCAAAATTCCTTGGGCATTATTTTCTAATTCTTTATTAATATCTTCTACCGACCAATTAGGTCTATCAGCAACTGGGATTGACAAAATATTTTCTACTTTTGCTTTAGATCTTGATTTTATTTCTTTTTGTCGTTTAAATACATCTATCTGATGATAGTGAGTTGCATGAAGTGTTGCAGCTGTTGGTGAAGGTACCCATGCGCAATTAGCCCCCGCTGTCGGATGACCAATTTTTTGTGTCATCATGTCTAACATTCGGTCAGGCATGGCCCACATTCCTTTACCTATTTGAGCTTTACCAGAAAAACCACACGCTAAACCAATATCTACATTCCAATCTTCATAAGTATTTAGCCATACAGATTTTTTCATATCACCCTTAAAAATCATAGGTCCGGCTTCAAAAGACGTATGCATCTCATCGCCAGTTCGGTCTAAAAATCCAGTATTAATGAAGACTATTCTTTCTTTAACCTCACGAATACATTCTTTCAAATTAACAGTAGTTCTTCTTTCTTCATCCATAATACCTACTTTAATTGTATTTCTCTTTAGCCCAAGCACGTCCTCTACTTTGCTAAAAATAGTATTGGTAAAAGCAACTTCTTCGGGTCCATGCATTTTGGGCTTTACAATGTAAACAGATTCAGTTCTCGAATTAGTTTTATTTTTAAAATCATGTTTTGCACATAAGACACAGATAAAAGCATCCATAATACCTTCAGGAATTTCCGATCCATCTTTCAAAATAATCGCAGGATTAGTCATGAGATGACCGACATTTCGATTTAATAGCAAGGCTCTTCCATGTAGCTCAATTTTTTTTCCATTAATACCCTTATAAGTCCTATTAGGATTTAATTTTCTTATAAACTTTTTTCCATTTTTTTCCATTTCAGTTTGCAAGTTACCTTTCATGATACCAAGCCAATTTCTATAGCATCTAATTTTATCTTCAGCATCAACTGCAGCAACAGAGTCCTCATTGTCGACTATTGTTGAAACAGCCGACTCAATAATAACATCACTAATGTGAGCTTTATCAGTGCTACCAATTTTACTTTTAGCATCAATTATAATGTCCACATGTAAATTATTGTTTTTTAATAATATTGAAGTTGGGTTATCCTTAGATCCATTATAGCCTAATAGCTGATCTTTATTTTTTAGATTAATATTATCGATAGAAATTTTTGAAATATTTTTCCAGCTATTATTTTCAAAAGGAAAAGTTTTGTCTAAAAATTCTTTTACATATTCAATTACTTTTTTTCCTCTTTCAGGATTATACAGCCTACTCTTTGTAGCTCCTTCAATTTCAGAAATAACATCTGTACCATAGAGAGCATCATATAAACTGCCCCATCGAGCGTTTGCGGCATTTATTGCGTATCTCGCATTATCTACTGGCACTACTAGCTGTGGGCCTGCAATATTTGCTATTTCTTCGTCTACATCTTGAGTAGAAATTTGGAAATCTTCTTTTTCATCCACGATATAATTAATTGATTTAAGAAATTCAATATATTCATTTTTAATAATATTTTTACCTTTTCTTGCAAGGTGCCATTCATCAATTTGCTTTTGAATATTCTCTCTTTTTTTTATTAAAGCTTTGTTAATGGGCGCGAGTTCATGAACGGCCGTATCAAAATTTTTCCAAAAATTTTCAATAGAAATGTCAATCCCAGGAATAATTTCTTGATCAATAAAGTTAAGCAAGTTTGAGCTTACTGTTAAATTACCTTTTTTATTTTTACTCATATACAACAATTCACTCCCCATCTGTATTAGCACCCGAGAGTTTTACTCCGTCGTTGAGATATTATCTCTTTCCAGAATTTATTTTTTTTACGGTTTTTTTGCCTTAGAGTTTTCTGGGGCTTGCTTCTTCGGCGTTATTTGAAAATAGTATCTTCCGTATTTTATTAAATTTGACCTAACCTTTAATTAAAGTCAAATAATTTAAATTATTAAATATAAATATATAAGCCATTTTATAGACTTAATTGAGTTCTATTAAAAAAAGCATTATGTTAAACTTGTTTACAATATTATGAAAAATTATCTAGAATTTGAAAAAGAAATTAAAACACTAGAAACAAATCTAGAAAATTTAAAAAGTCCATTTGGATCAGAAGGTATTTCTGAGGTTGACACACAAAAAATTGTAAAAACTGAAGAAGAAATAAGTAAAAAGCTTGAGATGACCTACGCGAGTCTAAATAGCTGGCAAAAAACTTTAGTAGCAAGACATGAAGACAGGCCAAGAGCTAGTTTTTACATAAATAAGATTTTTTCAAGCTTCACTCCTTTATCTGGAGATAGACTTTTTGCTGAAGACAAGTCTGTCACAGCTGGATTTGGTCTTATAGATAATAAGTCAGTGTTAGTAATTGGACAAGAAAAAGGAGAAGACCTCAACAGTCGTATCGAAAGAAATTTTGGCATGATGCGGCCTGAAGGCTATCGGAAATGTATTCGGTTAATGCAACTAGCTAATAGATTTCAAATACCAATTATAACATTTGTAGATACTCCAGGAGCATACCCCGGCATTGGTGCGGAGCAAAGGGGTCAGGCATCTGCTATTGCAAACTCAATTGAATGTTGTATGTCACTCAAAGTTCCAAACATTTCTATTATTATAGGAGAAGGTGGCTCTGGTGGAGCAATAGCCCTAGCATCATCAAATAAAGTTATCATGTTAGAGAATTCTATTTACTCTGTTATTTCTCCTGAAGGATGTGCTTCAATACTTTGGAGAGATCCAAGTAAGTCATTACAGGCAGCTGAAGCAATGAAGCTTACTTCAAAAGATTTATTAGGTCTTGGAATAATAGATGAAGTCGTTAATGAACCTCTTGGCGGAGCTCATCGCGATCAAGAAACCATGGCTCAGAACGTTAAGCATTCATTAGTTAAAAATTTGAAATATTTCGAAAATCTTTCTAGGGATGAAGTTTATGATCATAGAAAAGCAAAGTTTTTAAAAATAGGAAGAGAGGGAGGTTTTGCCAAATCAGCAAATCTTGGTAATGTAAACCTTGGATACCAAGAGTCTTTTATCAGCAAGGCAAAAAGATCTTTTACTAAAAATCAATATCTCTATTACAGTTTACTGGCATTTTTACTGGTCATAATTACAGTTTTAACTGTGATATAAAAGACAATCAGTAGAATCATTGTATTTAAAGCTAAACAATTCTTGACATATCAAAGCCAATTCTATTAAAGATGCAAAGTTAGTAAATGTTTACTAATTAAAGTAAATAAAAATAAGGATAAGTAAAACAATATGAGTACACTAAAAGGCAAAGTTAAGTGGTTCAATGGTACTAAAGGTTACGGTTTCATTGAAAGAGAAGATAAAGAAAAAGACGTGTTCGTACATTCATCAGCTGTTAGAGAAGCCGGTTTAAAATTTTTAAACGAAGGCGATGAGCTAACATTCGAAGTTGAGAATGGAGACAAAGGTCCTTCAGCAGTAAAACTGCAGAAAATCTAAATCTTATTTCCAAATTCAAAATTATCGGGATATGAAATTAAATACTATAATAATTTTTATCACGTTAATCATGACTTGCGTATTTAAATTTTTATTTGCGTAAATAAACAACAAAACAAGGAAAAACAAAACAATATGAGTACACTAAAAGGTAAAGTTAAGTGGTTCAATGGTACTAAAGGTTACGGTTTCATTGAAAGAGAAGATAAAGAAAAAGACGTGTTCGTACATTCATC
>Ga0115004_10003731_pt1 | contig 12336 bp, 14 predicted proteins | sample ArcticOcean_MG_C_10_FD_88737 | JGI IMG/M metagenome (GOLD analysis project Ga0115004, IMG submission 88737) | Marine microbial communities from western Arctic Ocean - ArcticOcean_MG_CB11_90 | ecosystem: Environmental > Aquatic > Marine > Oceanic | place: Arctic Ocean: Canada Basin | collected...
ATAAATCCTACAGAGGCATTGGTTGCCATTGATATAAACTCTGGTCAATCTACAAAAGCTACGAATATAGAAAAAACTGCTCTTAATACAAATTTAGAATCAGCTGAAGAAATAGCAAGACAATTAAAAATAAGAGATTTATCTGGTTTAATAGTAATAGATTTTATTGATATGATTAATTTTCACAACAGAAGAATGGTTGAAAGAAAAATGAGAGATAGCATCAAAAAAGATCGTGCAAGAATACAAGTTGGAAGGATAAGTAACTTCGGTTTACTAGAAATGACAAGGCAGAGGTTAAGAGAGGGATCTGTAAATTGGGAAACTAATCTATCACTGGAGTCATTCGCCCTTAAAATTATTAAAAAAATTGAGATGTTAGCATTTACTAATAAAATTAAGTTTATTAATGCGTATGTTCCTGAGAAAGTTAAGTTGTATGTTGATGTTACTTTAAAAAAAGAAATTGAATATTTTCAAGATAAATATTCATTCGTAATAACTTTTTTTTCTGAACCGACTTTGATAATTCCAGAATATAAGATTCTCTTATTAAACAAAAATAAGAAAATAGTTACTAATATTGAAAGCATAAATTCTAAAAGTTTAATTGATATAACTAAAGTGAAAAAAACCAAAAGTGAAAGTGTTAAAAAAATTAAAAAAGTGGTTAAATTAAATAAAGAAAAGAAAACCAAATCAACAAAAAAAATTGTTAAAAAAAAGAAACTTAAATCACCAAAAACACTTTGGGTTAGAAGAAAAAAATAATTTAAATTATGCCTGCTTTTGGAGAGCTTGGTATGGCAAAATAGTTTTTTTTAATTCTTCCAGCTAAGAATGACTGCCTGCCTGATATAACTGCATTTTTAAAAGAACGAGCCATCAATATTGGATTCTTAGCATTGGCTATTGCGCTATTAATTAAAACACCATCACATCCTAACTCCATGGCAATAGTAGCATCTGATGCCGTCCCTATACCTGCGTCTACTATTACAGGTACTTTAGACTGTTTTATAATTAGAGATAAATTGATCTTATTTTGTATTCCTAGGCCTGAGCCTATTGGTGAGGCTAAAGGCATAATTGCAGAGGCACCAGCATCTTCTAATTTTTTTGCCATTAATGGATCGTCTGTGCAATAAACCAAAACTTTAAAACCTTCTTTAACTAATACTTTTGTAGATTTTAGAGTCTCAATCATATCTGGATAAAGCATTTTTTTGTCTCCTAGGACCTCTAGTTTGACCATTTTCCAGCCTCCCATTTCACGAGCAAGTCTAAGTGTTCTAAGCGCTTCGAATGAATTAAAACATCCTGCCGTATTTGGTAAATATTTAATTTTTTTAGGATCTAGATAATCCATAAGTAATGGTTTTTTTTTATCTAAAATATTTACCCTTCTCACCGCGACTGTAACCATGTCTGCTTCTGAAGCTTTAATTGCATTTGCGGTTTCCGATAGATTTTTGTATTTACCAGTGCCAACAATAAGCCTAGATTTAACAATTGTTTTAGCAATTTTAAATTTATCTTCGCTCATAACTACCCGCCACCAATAAAGTGAACAATTTCTATTTTATCATTGTCTTTAATTAATTTTTTTTTATACATACTTTTTGTAACAATTGAGCCGTTTAGTTCTATTGCAATTTTTTTTTTATCTAATTTATATTTTTGAAGTAAGTTAAATAATGAAAATTTTTGTTTTATAGTAATTTTTTTACCATTTAATTGTATTTTTGCCATATTTAAGTTAATCATTTATCTTATATCAAGATAATGAAAAATAAAATTATTGTTATTAATGGTCCCAATCTTAACCTTTTAGGTGAGCGAGAAAAAGAAAAATATGGTGATGTTTCACTAAAAAATATAGAGACAGATTGTCTTAATTATAGCGCTAAGAACGATACGGAAGTTTCTTTTTTTCAGTCTAATATTGAAGGAGAAATAGTTGAAAAAATACAAAAAATCAGAAATGTATTTGACGGTTTGGTAATAAATGCTGCGGGTTATACACATACTTCAGTTGCAATATTAGATGCTTTATCAATATTAAAAATTCCAATTATAGAGTTACATATAACTAATATTTACAATCGAGAAGAATTCAGGCATAAATCTCTTATTAGCAAAGTCGCAAGAGGAATAATTTGTGGGTTTGGTGTAAGTGGTTATATAATGGCGCTTAATGCAATAAAAAATATATTAGAAAATGAAAATAGATAAAAAAATAATAAAAGAATTAGTTGATCATCTTGAGGAGTTCAACCTAACGGAGCTTGAATATCAGGATGGAGATAAAAGAATAAAAGTTTCAAAAGCTGCTAAAGGAATTCTAGAAAATATTAAGACTAATGTGGTAGCTCCAAATAAAAGTGTGTTAACATCTGATGAAGATGGGATTAGAATTAAATCCCCCATAATTGGAACTGCATATTTGTCTCCTGAACCAGGTTCAAAAAAATTTATAGAAGTTGGAGATAAAATAAAAAAAGGTCAAACAATAATGATAATTGAAGCAATGAAAACAATGAATCACGTGCCGTCAACTAGTGACGGTGTTGTTAAAACAATACTAGTTAATGATGGTCAGCCTGTAGAATTTGGTCAAAGTCTAATACTTCTTAAATAAATTATAATGTTTAAAAAAGTCTTAATAGCTAACCGGGGAGAAATAGCTGTAAGAATAATTAGAGCTTGCAAAGAATGGGGTATTGGGACGGTTGCAGTGCATTCTGATGTAGATTCAGACTCAATGCATGTGAGGTTAGCAGATGAAAGTGTTTGCATTGGTTCACATCAACCCCAAAATAGCTATTTAAATATTTCTTCACTTATGTCAGCTGTTGATTTAACCGGAGCTGAAGCCATACATCCCGGATATGGTTTTTTATCTGAAAATTCCAAATTTGCAGAAGTGGTAACTAAGCATGGAATTAAATTTATAGGACCTAGTTCAAAACTAATTGGTGAAATGGGAGATAAAATTCAAGCAAAAAAAATAGCAAAAAAATATGGACTACCTATTATTGAAGGATCTGAAGGTAGTGTAAAGTCTTTTGAGGAAGCTAAATCACTTTGTAAAGAAATAAATTATCCTATTCTTATTAAAGCAGCGGCTGGTGGTGGTGGAAAAGGTATGAAAATAGTTAATGAAGAAAGTGAACTTGAAACTCTTTTTTTAACAGCCAAAACTGAAGCTAAAAAATATTTTGGTAATGATGAACTTTATATTGAAAAGTATTTTAAAAATCCAAGACATATAGAAGTTCAAATAATGTCTGGTAAAAATAGGACAGTTCATTTAGGAGAGAGAGACTGTTCGGTTCAAAGAAGGCACCAGAAATTAATAGAAGAAACTCCTAGTCCTGTCTTAACTGAAGAACAAAGAAAAGATTTGCTTAGTAAAACAGTAAAAATGGTTGAACAAATTGGCTATGAAGGAGCTGGAACTGTCGAATATATTTATGAGAATGGTAAATTTTATTTTTTAGAAATGAATACGAGGGTACAAGTGGAACATCCCGTAACAGAAGTTCAAACTGGTATAGACATTGTTAAAGAGCAACTTTGGATAGCTTTTTCTGGAGAAACAGCTTTAAAGCAAAATGATATAGCTCCTCGGGGTCACTCAATAGAATGTAGAATAAATGCAGAAAATCCTGCTTTAGATTTTCAACCAAGCCCAGGAATAATAAGTGTTTGTCACCAACCATCTGGATTTAGAACCAGAGTTGATGGATCAATTTTTCAAGGATGCAAAATAACTCCTTATTACGATAGTCTAATAGCTAAAGTAATATGCAAAGGTAGAAATAGAACTGAAGCTATTCAAAGAACTTTAAGATCTTTAGACGAGTTTGTATTAGAGGGCATAACAACAACTATCGACTTACATAAGAAAATTCTTAGACATAAAAAATTTATTGATTCAGATTTCGATACGAATTGGTTAAGCAAGGAAAAGTTTTACTAAACATTATCACAACCCACCAACCACAAGTCATATACGGGATGATCAATTGGTCTTAGAGAAGAATTTGAAGAAAAGGTCCACCCATTAAAAACAAATATTTTTTCAATTTGATTATCCGAAATATCCTTTACCTGAATATAAGCAGCTTCACTTGTTTCGTTTGATGTATTTATTTTTCCACATCTAATAGCTTTTATTTGAAGTAAACCAAAATTTTTTGTTTCTCCTAAAACAATATCAATTTTAGTAGTTTTTGCTGTAATCTTATCTAGACCTATTAAGTTAATAATTATTTTATCACTATTTACTATTTTTTTATTTTTATTTTTTATTTCATTGTTATTTTTGATTTCATTTTCAATTTCACTAGCAGATACTTCTTCAAAGCTAGGCTTTAATTTTTCTAAATTTATTAACGGCACTGAATTTATTTTATCCTCTGCCTTCAGCTCAATATTAATTAATATAATGAATATAAGAACTATAATTTTATTCATTCCAAGATTCATATTTTTTTTTTATTGATGATTTGGAAATTTTATTTGGTTTATAAGAATCTTTTGTTCCTGTTCTATTTTCTAAATGTTTCTTTTCCCAATCATACCTTTTGATATTTTTAACTGGTATCTCATTTACAGTATGATGCATCCATAAATACCATTCTGATGTTATTTTTGACGCTTCAATAATATCTGAGTAAATTACCCATCTTTCATCTTTTTTATTTGTATAATATTTATTGCCCAACTCATCGCTACCAACTAATTTTCCTGTGAAAAATGTTTTTAAAAAAGTGCCTAGAGTTTGCTTGTGCCACCAAGTAAAAATTTGAGTGATATTGATCATTTATTTAATTTTAAATCCACACACGTTATAATTGAGTTATAATCTTATAGACACACATAATATATAATATACATAATTAAATATAAAGAATCTTAAAAAAATATGAAAAAATTTCTAGTAGAAACCTATTATACCTGCACCTTTAAAACAGTACACACTTTAAATGAACTAAATGATCATGAATTATCCAAAATCGATGAAAGAAATGACGGAGAAGTTGAGGTTATAGAGGTTAAACTTAATAATCGAAAAACAAAAAAAATTGGAGATAAAACCAAATCAATTAATAAGACACAATCTCAGGAAGCAAATCTTTCAAGTCCAATTTTAGATAAAGTTCTAGCATCAAATACCAGTATTCAAAAAAATATTGAAATAACAAACAAAATTAAAAATGAAATTGGTTCTAGATTTAAGATGCCGGACAGAAGAAAAGGTTATATTCAAAAAGCACAGATTGGTGCTCATAAAGTTTATCTTCATACTGGTGAATATACTGACGGTAAAATAGGAGAAATCTTTATTGATACGAATAAGGAAGGAGAATTAGTCAAAGCAATGATGAATAACTTTGCAATTGCTATATCTCTGGGCTTGCAGTACGGGGTTCCACTAGATGAATATGTTGACGCTTTTATTGACACTAAATTTGAACCTTCGGGAAATGTTGAGGGCAATGATAGAATTTTAAGCGCTTCATCAATTTTAGATTATGTTTTTAGAGAGTTAGCAATCTCTTATTTAGGTAGAGAAGAATTGGCACATACTCCGTCAATCGCGAGTACAACAGATATCAGCAATGATAAAACGGAAGATAAATTCTTAAAAATAGTTAAAAATATTGCATCAAAAGGTTTTATTAGAAGTAAATATGAGGAAAAATTAGTAGATCTAAGTGACATTAAAATTAACTTAAAAACTAAAAATTAAGTCTTTTTAACATCTATTTTTTTTATATTTAACTCTTTTAACTGCTTATCATCAACTTCAGATGGCGCGCCCATTAGAAGATCTTGAGCATTCTGGTTTAAAGGAAAAAGTGTCACCTCTCTAATATTTTTTTCATTAGCTAATAGCATTACAATTCTGTCTATACCTGGAGCTATACCACCATGCGGTGGGGCACCAAAGCTTAATGCGTTAATCATTCCGCTAAATTTTTCTTCTACTTCTTTTTTGTCATAACCTGCTATTGAAAATAATTTGTACATCAAATTCGGCATATGGTTTCTGATAGCGCCTGAGGATAATTCGATACCATTACATACGATATCATATTGAAATGCTTTAATTTCTAAAGGTTTTTCAAAATTTATTTTATTGATCTCACCTTGAGGCATTGAAAAAGGATTGTGACTAAATTTTATTTTTTTTGTTTGATCATCCAATTCAAACATTGGGTAGTCGACAATCCAACAAAAAGCAAAGCTGTCAACATTTATTATACCCAAATCATTTGCTATTTTATCTCTCGCTAAAGAAGTAATCTTCTCAACTTCATTAATTTTACCACACGCAAAGAAGATGCTATCTCCGACTTCTGCTGAGGTAATTTTCATTATTTCTTTTAAAGCAGACTCCTTGAAAAATTTTCCCACAGGTCCTTTTGCAGAAATTTGTTTATCTTTTTCTAAAGTAAAATACGCTAAACCAGAAGCGCCTTGTTCTTTAGCCCATTTATCTAAATTATCAAAAAAACTTCTAGGTTTTTCTTTAGTATTTTTTGTAATAATACATCTTACTTTTGCACCATCTTTAACTAGTTTCTTAAATATCTCAAATGAAACGTCTTCTCTTGAAAATATATTTGTTAGATCATAAATTAATAAAGGATTTCTTAAATCTGGTTTATCGGTTCCGTATTTCAGCATTGTTTCTTCGTAAGATATTCTGGGAAATTTATTGAATAGAATCTTTTTTGTAGAAAATTTTTTAAACAAATTAATCATTAATTTTTCAACTACTTCAAAAACATCTTCTTGCTCTACAAAAGACATTTCTACATCTAATTGATAAAATTCCCCCGGACTTCTGTCTGCTCTAGCATCTTCATCTCTAAAACAGGGAGCTATTTGAAAATATTTGTCAAAACCAGAAACCATAATTAACTGTTTAAACTGTTGCGGAGCTTGGGGTAGTGCATAAAATTTACCTGGATTTAGTCTGCTCGGAACTAAAAAATCTCTTGCACCCTCAGGACTTGAAGATGTTAATATTGGAGTTTGAAATTCTAAAAAATTTAATTTCCACATCTCATTTCGAATAAATGAAATAACTTGAGATCTTAAAATAATATTTTCATGCATTTCTTTTCTTCTAAGATCTAGAAACCTGTACTTTAACCTTACATCTTCTGGATATTCTTGCTCACCAAAAACAGGTAGAGGTAACTCGTTTGCCTCGGATAATATCTTAATAGAGTCTATTGCTATTTCAATTTTTCCAGTTTTAAGATCATTATTTTCTGTCCCCTTTTCTCTTTTTACAACTTTCCCAAATACCGAAATTACTGATTCTGGTCGAAGTTTACCTAAAGTAGAAAAAAATTTATTTTCGTTTTCAATGACACATTGGGTTACTCCAAAATGATCTCTTAAATCGATAAATAGCAAATTACCGTGGTCTCTTTTCCTGTGTAACCAACCAGATAAATGAATTTCATTATCAATTTCTGCTTCAGAAAGTTGTGAGCAATTATGTGATCTATATTTATTCATTATTCAATATTTTTTTTACTAAATTAATATTAATTGATTTCCCAGTAGATAAAGATTCTATATCTACTTCTTTAACAAATTGAAATATTTTTTCGTAGGAACGGTCAATATGTTTTAAAATATACTCTAAAACCTTAATATTAACTTTAATTTGTTTTTCAGAAAAAGATTTCGTTAAGATTACATGCAGTAAGTCATCTGTCGGTAGATCAATCCCTATGTCCAAAAAGCTATTTAGCCTTGATTTTAAATCCTTAAGATTAATTTTAATCTTTTTGATAGATATTTTTGAATTTATTAAAACAAAAACATTAGATTGAATTGCAAAATTTAGAAAAGAATAAAAATAATTTTCTTCTATGTCATTTTCAAAATTTTCAATAACAATACATTGAATTGACTTAATGGAATTTATATTAATTTTTTTTAAATTATCTTCATTAAGTATTAAAGTTTTAATTTTTTTTTTTAATATATTGGCTAAATGAGTTTTGCCACAGCCTGCTGGACCAAAAATATTAATTAATTTAGAAGACCAGTTGGGACAGCTCTCTATTAGTCTGTATGTTTGAAAATTATTAGAAGATACGTAGAAATCTTTTTCATAATAGGTAGTTTTAAATGGAAATTGAAACGTAAGTTGACTCATTATATTAATTTAAGATTCCATCTATTGTCTATAATAGTGATTAAAATATTTTGTTGAGAAAATTTATTTTTTATTTTATTAACACTTCCCAAATATTTTATTTTAATCTTCGCGTAATTTTTATTTAATTCTAATACTTGATAATTATCTATTAAATCAATATTATTTAAAGCTATTTGAAGGTTTAGCAGATCATTATTTTTTTTGATATCTAAAATTATATTTACGAAAGATGGAGTTCTTACATCTATTAGGTTTTGATATTTCCATATATCATTAATTTCAAGTTTAATTTTTTTTATAATACGTGAATATATTATTTTTTCGTCATCATTATTTTTTTCAAATTTTAAATTTTTTACTATATTATTATTAGAAATTTTTCCTTTCAAAAAAACTTCTACTTTATCATTGCTGGGTTTTATAATTAAAGCTAGATAATTTTTAACCTCATATTTTAGTGCAAATTTTTCAGCTGGTATAGAATCTATATTTTTATTATTAATTAACTTTATTAATTCTGCGCTTTCTAAGGGCAAAATATATTCAATTAAGTTATTTTTTTCATTTTCTTCCTTGAGCCAGTTACTGTAAAAATAGTTTTTAGCGAATAAATTAAAATTATTATTATTTTCTAAAATAGGAAATAGAACTATTTTAGTGTTCGTTATGTCGGAATACAGTATTTTTTTTGTATAAAATAATTCATTAATTTTTTCTCTATTAAAAGATATATTTATTTTTTTTTTATTGCTATTTTTTTTACTCTCAATTATTTGATAACGAGATATCAATCCCTTTATTTGGTTTGAATTTATGCTTAAAGCTTCATTAAAATCTTTTTTAAGAACAATTTTATTTACTAGTTTTGTAAACCCAATTTTAAAAGCATAGTCTAATAATTCTTCTTTGCTTTGATGATTTTCCTCATTAATTATAATATTATCAACATCAAATAGATTGGAGTTTGAAAAAGCATTTCCACTTTGTGTTAAAAATACTATTATGATGCTTAAAGTTAAAATTTTAATCATATTTATTAAATATCATTTTATTAATGAAAAAAACCAAAAATAGTTATAAAAAAAGTGGAGTAAATATTGATCTAGCTAATAAATTTGTTGATCACATATCTAAAGTCTCAAAAAAAATTGCCCAAAGAAAAGACAGTACTTTAAAAGTAAGTAATATTGGTGCTTTTGGATCAATGTATGATATTAGCAAAAGCGGGATAAAAGATCCGGTAATTGTCTCTTGCACAGATGGAGTTGGCACTAAATTAGAATTAGCTAATAAGTTTAATAAATTTGATACAATCGGAATTGACCTTGTTGCCATGTGCGTTAACGACTTAATTGTTCAGGGAGCAAAACCTTTATTTTTTTTAGATTATATAGCAGTAGGAAAGATTGATTTAAATAAAATTAAATTAATTTTAAAAGGCATTCTAAAGGGGTGTCAATTGTCTAATTGTGAATTAACAGGAGGTGAAACAGCAGAAATGCCTGGAACCTATGAGAATAAAAAATTTGACCTAGCTGGTTTTTCAGTAGGAATAGTTTCTAAAAAAAAAATTCTCAATAAAGAAAATGTTAAAGAAAAAAATGTAATATTAGCTATTCCCTCTAGTGGGATACATTCTAATGGCTATTCGTTAGTTAGATCTATTCTTAAAGGAAAAATAATTAATAAAAAATTAAAAAAAGAACTACTTAGGCCTACCAAAATTTATACAAAAGAAATATTAAAGATTAACAAATTAAAATTAATTAATTCTGCTGCACATATTACGGGAGGCGGCTTAATAGAAAATATATCAAGATCAATACCAAATAATTTATCGATTAATATTGATTTGTCAAAAATTAAGATTAAACCAATTTTTAAATGGTTAAAAAAAAACAACGTGTCTGATGCTGAGATGCTTAAAACTTTTAATTGTGGAGTTGGTTTTTGTTTAATTGTAAAAGCTGAAAATGTAGAAAAAATAAAAAAATATTTTAAAAAGGGATATATTCCTTATGAAATTGGTTATATTTCTAAAAGTAAAAAAAAAATAAATTTATCTAATAATTTTATATGGTGAAAATAAATACTTGTGTTTTTATTTCTGGTACCGGTAGTAATTTAAAGTATCTAATAAAAAATAGTAGAGAATATAATTTTCCAATCAAGATAGCACAAGTTTACACTAATAAAAAAAATGCACCGGGCTTAATATATGCAAAAAAGTATTCTATACCATTCAAAGTAATTAATTTACAAGATAAATTATTTGAGGTTAAGATTCTTGATGAAATAAAAAAGAAAAAAATATTATTAATTTGTTTAGCTGGTTATATGAAAATTCTATCTAAAAAATTTATTAAAAATTTTAATGGTAAAATTATAAATATTCATCCTTCCCTTCTTCCTAAATATAAAGGTATAAATACTTTTTCAAGAATTTTAAAAAATAAAGAAAAAATTACAGGTTGTACTGTACATCATGTTAATGCAGAGTTAGATTCAGGAAATATTATTTTAAAAAAATCTTTTAATATTTTGAAAAATGAAAATGAAAAAAGCTTAAGAAAAAAAACACAAAATTTTGAGTATAGAGCTTTTTCTGAGGCTATTATAAAATTATTTAGATAAATTAATTTTTAAAAAAAAAATCAATTTCTTTACTTGCATTCTCAATTGAATCAGAGCCATGCACAGAATTTTTATCTATTGAAATTCCATAAAGTTTTCTAATCGTATTAGGTTCTGCATCCTTTGGATTTGTAGCACCCATTAATTTTCTATTTAATAGAACAGCTCCATCACCTTCTAAAATCATTACAAAAATTGGTCCAGATGATAGATATGTGCATAAATCGTTATAAAATGGCTTTGATTGATGTACTTTATAAAAATCTGCCGCTTCTTCTTTCGTTATATGAATTTTTTTACTGTCTAAAACCTTTAAATTTTTTTTTTCAAAAATAGTTTTAATATCCTCAACTAAATTTCTTTCTACAGCATCTGGTTTAATAATTGATAATGTCTGTTCTATATTACTCATAATATTCTTCTATTAGTTTGTTTAATAATCTTACCCCAAATCCAGTTGCACCTCCTGAGTTTAGAGCACCACCATATTTTGAAAAAGCCATTCCAGCAATGTCTAGATGAGCCCATGGAGTTTTATTTAAAATAAATCTTTGTAAAAATTGAGCTGCTGTTGTCGAACCCGCCCCACCAACATAATTTATATTTTGCATATCAGCATTTTTAGAATTAATTAGTTTATCATAATTTTTATGTAGAGGCATTCTCCATAATTTCTCCTCAACTTTTTCACCTACATTTAAAATTTGTTTAGATAGTTTATCATCGTTTGAAAAGAGTCCCGCATATTCTGATCCTAATGAAACTATAATAGCGCCTGTTAAGGTCGCCAAATCAACTATGAATTTTGGTTTAAATTTTTTTTCAGCAAAAGTTAATGCGTCAGCTAAAACTAATCGACCTTCTGCATCTGTATTTAATACCTCTATAGTTTTACCGCTATAAGATTTAACAATATCTCCAGGTCTTTGAGCGTTTCCACTTACCATATTTTCTACAAGCCCTACAACACCGACAGCATTAATTTTTGCTTTTCTTAAAGCCAAGTTCTTCATTAAACCAACTACAGTAGCAGAACCTGCCATATCATATGTCATATCCTCCATAAATTTTGCTGGTTTTAGTGAGTAACCACCAGTATCAAAAGTAACTCCTTTTCCAACAAATGCTAAAGGCTTTGAATTATTTTTTGCTCCGTTCCATTCCATTGTTACTAGATATGATCCTCTGATACTTCCCATACCTACACCGAGCAAAGCATACATACCCAATTTTTTTAATTTTTTTTCATCGTATATATTTACTTTTAAGCCATCTTTCCTAAGAGAGTTTAATCTTTTTGCGTATTCATCTGGATGTAAAATATTTCCTGGCTCAGAAACTAAATCTCTTGCATAAAAAGATCCTGCTTCCAAAGCTTTAAATCTTAATTGATTTTGGGTTGAAGGTTTATTTTTATTTCCTAAAACATTTACAGAAATAAACCTTGTTACTTTTTTTGTTTTATATTTATTAAATTCATAAGATTTTAATTTTAATCCATG
>Ga0115004_10003733_pt1 | contig 12329 bp, 7 predicted proteins | sample ArcticOcean_MG_C_10_FD_88737 | JGI IMG/M metagenome (GOLD analysis project Ga0115004, IMG submission 88737) | Marine microbial communities from western Arctic Ocean - ArcticOcean_MG_CB11_90 | ecosystem: Environmental > Aquatic > Marine > Oceanic | place: Arctic Ocean: Canada Basin | collected...
AATCGTAATCGGTGTAAGGAACGACGCTAAAAAGCCGCCTCCATTCGTAGCATCATCTTTTTCATCGTCAGCGTTGATATTCTTCTTACTTTTATTCGAAGAGTCGCCAAATGGAGCCGTGACAACTACGTCGTCGACGAATGACTTTTTGTGCTCGAAGAAACCAGTTATTTTTAGTAAATTCATAATCGGCGAAGCTTCTTCTTGTTCCTCATTAACTTTCTCTTCTTCGACTGGTGGCTTTTTCTCGACGAACTCTTCCGACGATACTTTTTTTGACCCGTTCAATGTCATTTCGCGAAGTTTCACGAGCGCACTTTCACTCGTTATGCCAGCGTTTTCGAGTTGCTCTTCGTTATAAATATAGACTCGCGTACCGTCGCTCTTTTCATATAGCGGTCTCGCGCATACCGACGAACGTTTCGGGCGAGCATAAGAAATCATCGATAACGCGAATGCATATCCATCGTTTTGCTGTGCGGCAACACGAATCGAGGTCGAAGTTTCAGGAGCCGCTAAATCGATTGCGACGGTATCGGATGATAATCCCATCAACCTGCCGAAAGAACTGTCTGACAAGTTCGACACGATCGTTTCCGTTGATACCGCGTAAACAGAATAAACTACTGCGTCTTTCCTATCATTCGTAAGGACAACAATAGGCGCAATTTCACAATCATCGATTGCGTTATCATCATCAATATCTTCGAGAACACGAAGTTTTTGCTCTCCCTTTTCGTCGCGAGAAGAAGAATCAGCCTTGACGTCAAAGTGCAAAGCCGTCCCCCTGGTCATTGCATAGCCAACAAAAACGGCTTCTCCGCCCTCAAACGCGTCATCGTTCAACATCTCTCTGTTCGAAAACCCTTCTTGATACGTACCTGTCACGCATACTAACCGAAACTTCTTCTTTCCATATTCAGACCTTGCGTTCTCTGCAATTCCATCTTTCCCCTTCACAGAAATATCGGTAGAGCCATCGCGAAAAACGCGTCTCGAGACGATAGAAACGACCAACGTCTGTAAAACCTCCTTCAGGAAACGCTCTAAAACGTTCTTATTCTTCCCATCGTTACCATTAATATCGTTCGTTCCATTGCCCAAAGCAGTACTGGAATCTTTCAAAGTTCGGTTAATCCCTTGCGCAATCATCATCTTCCCCTTCTTCTTCGCATTCGAATCCTTTAAAGCTCTCAACGCAGCGATAGCGGCTAATCCAGGTAAAGAAACGATCGGTGCGCAACAAAACTGTGCGAAAGTTTGTACGAATTCGCCTACGTTCGGTGACATCCGCCTCCTTCGTCCTTCTGCGTCCGCGAATCCGCTCGCTCTTTTTAGAAGAGTTTTGGAGTTTTCCAAAACAATCAAACGGTCTTCAAAGGAAGGGCAACAGGAAAAAGAAACACATGCACTCGCACCAAACTCGCGAGCGAAAGCGCGACGACGAGCTACGCCGACCGACGACGTATGCGATGTGTTTGTCTCTCTCTGTGTGTATGTGTGTGTACTACTTTGATACTCCCTGTCGCGTTGTTCGTGTTCTTCTTTTTTATCGCGCATAAGCGTGGAAAGCGCGGAAAAGCGAACGCGCAATCAGGTTCGATTCGACGCGCGGATTCATTCGTCAATCGATCGATCAAATCATCGATCGATCGAGATAACGAAAAATTTTACGCGTTCTTATCGTCTGACCATTGCGACCTCGCTCGTCTCGCACCTGCAACGAACCCTTCCTTCGCGCTCTCGCCTTCGATCGATCCCGCTTGCGCTTTCTTCGTCTTCGCTGCTGCCGCAGCCTTGACAGGAGGAACACTACTGCTGCTGTTCGTACTGACGAATCCGAGCTCGCTCAAAGGCTGCGTCTGCATCAAATTCGTTCGCATGCGACACTCTAAGTACGCTTTCGAGAGTTCCCTGCACTCCAGCGCCTCTTGCTCGTGCGCTCGTAAACATCGTAAGTACGCCGTCTTTTCCGAAGTACATTCGCCGAAATGGTCCAAAGGGAACGCGCCTTTCTCTGGTCCTTTCGCCCTCTGTTGCTGCTTTATCGGTTGCGACATAGAACGATTTCAAAGAGAGATCGAGATTGAGAGAGATTGAGAGAGAGAACTTTCTTGACTCGTTCTCTCTCTCTCAATCTCTTCGATGTCGATCGAAAATCTTAAAACGCAAACGCTCTGCCGTGCGCGTCGTCCATTAATTTGTGGAAATCCGAAATTTAGAATTCGCGAGAAATTCGGAGTTGAACGAGTTCAGTTTTTCTCGTCGGGACATAAATCAACGCTTGCTTGTTCATAATAAAACGATCGCACAAACACTACTACTACTACTAATAATAATAATAATAATAATAATATAATAAGTAGTAGTAGTTATTGTTGTTGTTGTTGTTGTTGTTGTTGTTGTTGTTGTTGTGAACTCTCTTTGTTTATTAGAGTAATAAGAGAGAAATTCGGAGAGTTCACTTTTTCTGGTTAGAGTAATCAACGAGCGTGTTAATAGAAAATCGATCACACAAACACAAACACTGCTACTTAATACTACTAATAATAATAAATAGTAGTATTTGTTGTTGTTGTCGTCGTCGTGTGAACCCTTTTTGTTCTTTAGAGTGAGAGAGAGAACACGCGCAAAAACGGGAAACAAAAACGGATTTTGGCGGCTTGAAGAGAGAGGGACGAAAGAAATATGCGGAACGCGATATCGCAGAGTTTATCGTCACCGTCGATGTCGAATGATAACACGAATAATAATAATAATAATAATAATGTGATGAATACAGAGGCAATGCAAGCGCTAAGGTCGTGGGTGAAGGAGTCGTTAGTGGATTCAGTGAGGGGCGAACGTGGTGGCTACTATGAACTCTTAGACGCGTTTTCGCAGACTATTCGAGGAGAGAGGAATACGCAGCAGCAGCAGCAGCAACAACGACAGAGTCCGAGGAAGAAGAAGAGCGATACAACTGTTGATAGTAGTAGTGGTTTATTACTGCAAGAGAATAAATATTTAGACGTGTATGAAATAGATGAGAGTTTAGTAGCGTTAGTCGACGCGTTAGCCGAACACGCGACGTACGTTGATTTTCGAGCGCACGAACAGTTATTAGAATGCGTCGTTTTAGAAACAGCTTTAGAGTGTGATTTACATCAAGTAGATGACGTGTATTATCAATCAGCGCAGAGGTTTTTGGTGAACTTGGCGGCTATTAAAGGCGGGCAATTAGTACAGTTCGCGATGAAGACTTTTGTGAAGGCGTTTGTGAGCACTAAGGATTTAAGCGCGAACGAAAGCGTGATGATGATGAAGCAAAGACAACAAATGTCGATGCAGAACATGAGGGCGACCGTTACTGGTCAAACGAGGAATTCGAACGAAGCGGCGAGACATTTGGAGAGGCAGAATTTGGAAAATAGACGAAGGGAACGCGCAGTGAATTCAGTCGTGCAAGTTTTGAAACTCGTACCGTTGAGCGTTAAAGTATTTGGACACGTTTTGTTCGATAAGTTTCCGCATAAAACTGCACAGGCGAGTAAGTTATCTGCATATTTAGATTGCGCGTTTAGATGTATCGAAACCGAAGAAGCGGATTCGTTAGCCGACGATTTCTTGTGTTTATGCGTATCGAAAGCTCTCGAAATTGACGTAGAAATTAGATGGGAAGATTTACAAAGCGCTTTGGATTTATCCGAAAACGACGATGAGGAAGAATCGGAAGAAGACGAGGAAGATTCGGAAATGTTAAGCGAAGGGAGACGAAACGATGACGATGACGATGAGGATATATTCGAGCTCGATGAGTTTAATGCCGCTATTAACGACGCTACTATTAACAACGGCAAAGCTCTTTGGGAGAATGGCAATAATAATAACAATAAGAAATCGAATAATAATAACAACAAAGGAGGATCGAAGAATAAGCAAAAAAATAACAACTCGATGGGCATGAACAATAATAGTATGGAAACAGACGAAGCCGCGCACGCTTTGGATGAAATGATGTTTCTCGTTCTCGAACACTTGAAAAAACGAATCGAGAGTGCGCAAAAGGTCTTGAGCGATAATAATAACAATAATAACAACAACAACATTGGAAATAATTCAATCTTGAACAACTCAAATGTTGCTCGAGCGGCAAAAACGATCGAACGCTTGCGAGATGCACTCGTTTCGCGTGCATTTGTAGCTACACTCTTACCGGCGCCAAAATCAAAGTTTGCGCAATATATTGTATTTTATCTCTGCTTCAAAGATTACGAGAGAAGTAGTACAATTGAAGATGGTAAGAAGAATTCTTGCGAACTCTTACGAGATGTTTTGATTACGAAAATGCTCAATTCCGGTGAAGCGAATTCACTTAGACTTGCTAGTGCGGCATATTTAGCGTCATTTGTCGCGCGTGCAAAATTTCTCAGTGCAGATTTCATTGTAGAAACTTTAGAGGTCATTTGCAATTGGCTCGCTCGTAAAGTTAATGAACAACCTTCAAAGAAACTTACCGAAATCGAGCTCATAGCGTTCGATAGTTGCTGTCAAGCAGTCATGTATATTTTGTGTTATAGATGTGACGACGTCGCGCAATCGGGAGACGAGTGTAAGAGAAGATTACAGGCTTTACCGTTGAAAGAGATTTTATACGCACCGAATTTAGAACCATTACAGTCATGTTTACCATCAGTCGTGCAAGAATTTCTGAAGAATGCATCGGCTGCGCAAATTTTAGGATTCTATGAAGATTTAGTCTCTACCTTTACGAAACAAAGCGAGGAGTGGAAAAAGATTGAAGACGAGCAACGCGATAAAGCTTACGTTCGGCACAACATTTCATTCGCTGCAAAAGCAGCAAACGGCATGAATAATAATAAAAACAATAATCAAGTTATCGACCGGTTAAGAAGGAGACCGCTTAAGATGTTCTTCCCGTTTGATCCGTACGTTTTACGTAAATCGGCTCAAAAGTTAAACTTGGAAGAATCCTACGTAGTTTGGCGAGGAAACGAAGATTCAGAAACCGAATCGGAGGATGATGACTCGGATGATAATTCAGAATCGGAATTAGCGTTATCAGATTCCGAAGCCGATTCGAGCGATGACGAAGAACGCTCCTCAATGGATGGTTCTCTTCAAGGAGATTTTATTCGCTCGAAAAGTTCTTTAAGTTCTGGACATCTCAATCGCGTTCGAGCGAGGAGTTTAGGCCGTTCGTTGAACTCAAAGTTTGGAACGTCTTTGAACGCGAGGCCAAAGAAGCAACAACATCGATCTTTCAGTCCAAATGATACGATGAGGCGAAGCGGATTTCTGCCAGCCAGTGGTAAATTGAGTCCACCAACGAATGTTCCAAGTAGTTTTTCTCCTCTTCGAGGGGCTCTTCGAGGAGACTACGGAGGCGGAATGGTAAAGGTGCGTGCGAGATCTCCGAGTCCAACAAATTTTGCGCGAATGAGTCCACCGATTCCACCAAAAATTCCTGTCATAAATACGACGATGTCGCAGAATAGTAAGTTATCAGCCGAAGTTAATGATAACGAAACAAAAGCGAGGCGAAAACGAAAATAACTTACTATATATTTAGAAAATTTGGGTATTATCAAATTTGTAATTATTGAAAATATAATCAACTTCTTCTTATCATTTCTATTAAATTATTGTATTGCACGCGAAATTGCGCGCGTCTTTTCATCGTCGTATATTAATGGACTTTTTTTTTGCATTCGAGTTGTTATGCCTTCTTCTTCTTTGCGTTGTTGTTGTTTGCTGATAAAGCGATTGCGGCTGCAATTAAGAAACCGCCAACGAGTTTCATATTCAAAACTTTGTTTTTTGAAGCAGCTTTGTTGTTGACTGTTGCGTTCTTCGAAGAAGACGACGAAGAAACTACTGTCGGAGTCTGTGGTACCGCTGCTGCTTCTTTTGGCGTCTCTTCCGCAACAACAACTGTTGGTTTTGGCATGTCGTTAACTTTATTCAACTGCATGAGTTTCTTCATACAATCGCCGGCGTCCATGTCCTCGACTTGATCGAACAAAGATCCTTTCGAGCCATCGGATTTAATAGTGACTTGCGGATCTTTAGCCCACAATTCTAAAGTTTCCTTCGCGATGCCGTGCTTGATCAATAGCTGTCCAAACTCTTGATCTTGGACGTTCACGCCGGTCCAATTCGCGATTTCGGCGATTGCTTCAAATGGACTCGCGCTAGCGTGTACGCCGTTCTCCCCAGTCGAAGGCCTTTTCGCTAACCCATATTTCCTCCACTCTTTGAACAAAATCCCTCTCAACGATGTCTCCGGCGCTTTCGACGGGTCGGTAGCACCTAAAACGTTGTTCCTAAAATCTGCCCAATTGACTTTTGAATCGTCGAACTCGCAGACGAACCATTTGATCTGCTTCCCTTTCTTCACGAACTGATCTCTCATGGACATAAAAAACGCGTTGAAGACGTATATATCATCAATCTTCGCGCAATAAAAGCCCCCTCCGAATTTCACTTGCCTCTCGCTCTCCCTACTCATTCTCTCCAATTGCTTCCCATCGACTTTCAACGCTTTACAAGCATCGAGCGCGTTATAGCACGAACCTTTCTCCAAAGCTTCCTGGAAACTTACACCGAACGCGTCCTTAAACTTCTCCTCCGGCACGTTTAATTCGCTCGGTTTCAGTAACGTCGCCTTACTCGCGATCGCGTAATAATGCGCGTCGATCAATTTCTTCTCTTCGATTTCATTCGAAGATATTTTCCCCTCCGAAACGATCTCGATATCGTTCGCTCGCAGTTCTTTCAGCACTCTTTCCTTGAATAATAAGTTGTTCTTGTTCTTCGGTACGCACGCGTGCGGTTTAATGAACAAGAACGCTCGTTGTTTTCCCATTTTCTTCGTTTTGGATTATTACTTTTTAGTTGTTGTGCGGATTTGTGTTTTTGCGGCTGTGTTGAATAGTTTAGGGTGCCTTGCTGCCTTCAAAGAGAACTTAAATGAGTAAAAAGTATAGACAGTTGTACTTAAAATCTTCCGAACGAGTGCTCCGAAGACAGAGAGACGCGCGCGAGCGATCGATCTCTCAGTGGCAGAGTGCAGAGTAGTGCTGCTGCTGCTGCCGTGTTGAATAGTTTAGCGTGCCTTCATCTGTCTAGTCCATAGCGAAGAGAACTTAAATGAGTAAAATTAGACCGCGAACCAAAGAGAGAGAGAGATCCGGGTTTGACCAGTGTTTGAGCAGATGCGTGTATGCGATCGATCTGTTTAAAGAACAGGAGCGAACGCGCACGATTGTTTAGCGTTCGCTTTTACTTCTGATGCTCTTCGGTGTGTTTCGTTATAAATAAAATAGAGAACGCGCGTATTCCTTTTATGAGTTCTTATCATACCGCGGGTATTTCTCAGCTTATTCTCGGTTATTCCTAGTTATTCTTAACTTTAACGACTTTGAAGTTTTATTAATCGAAGTTTAGATTCGCGTTTAGAGAGACTTCAGGCGATTGAGAGCTATGTATCAGAGCTTAGTAGTCTATATCGCGCAAATTGAGCCCGTGGTTTTGTATGATTATCACGCGTCTGAGTGAAATTTGTTAACGCGGCGGCCACGTGGCAGTCGTGCGCGCGTGAACCGGCGAGAGAGATGGATTCAAGCTCTTGTTCTTACGCTCACTAAAATTATCGAATCGTTTACTATTAAGTAGATGATAGCAGGTACGTCCGAACTGAGAAATGTATCGTTAGACAAAGCGATAGTTATAGACGATAGAGAGAAGAAACTTTTGTTCAAAGTTCGATTTAACGAGAGTAAGAAAATACGAGGGAGTTCGTGCAAAAATAGTATTCACATTACTCTGTTGCATCCGTAATAAACTTAGAAATAAGAAGAAAAAGAGGTAAATATGCGAGTAAGTACGTTATTCAGTGCGTGCGTTGTCGTCACCTTTGCGGTATCGTCCATACATTGCGCGGTGGAGATATCGCAATCGACCGTTGACTCAGGCATCTTCGGTTGGGAACAGTCCTATGCTATTTTGTTCGACGACTTTTTGTGCGACGTCGTTAACCCGTTGTTGCCACCGGATGAGCGTTTCGAGGAGTGCGGTGGGACGTTCGCTCTTAACCCAGACGGTATCGGTATTCTTCCCGAACAAGTTGACCAAGCGACGAGAACGATAACTACAGAGCGTTTCGAGGAAAGAACGAAGTACGGATCTTCTTCGGAAGAAACGACTTCGATCGAGGGCGAAATGCCTTCAACGGAAGCTCAAAAATTGCAAAAGAAATTGCAAGAAGAAGAAACGATGCGCTTGGAGAATGAAATCTCGAAACAACGAAAAGAGCTCGAGGCTTCGGAGGTTATAATCAAAAGTCAAGAGCAGCGTATTTTGAAAAGCTTGGAGGACAAAAAACAACTCGAGCAAAATGTTTACTATTTACAGCAAAAGATGAACAGCGAGTCCGAGCAAGAAAAGAAAGTGCGCGAGGAACAACAGAAAGAACTCGTAAGATTGAACGCCGTAATTACCGAGCAAAGAAACGATTTGAATTGGGAATTCACGAAGCGCAAACAAGCCGAGAAAAAACTCGACGAACTCTCTGCGAAGCAAGACGAAGTTCGAGAGAGCGCTTCGCAGTCTTTACAACAACAACAACTGCTCTTACAACGAGAGATCGAGAAACAACGATCGGAGTTGAGAGATAAAGATCTGCGAATCGCTCGTCAACAAGATACTATTAATTCTCAAAACGAAGAACGCGCGCGCCTAGCGAACGAACTCCTAAAGAAGCAACAACAACAGCCGCTACAACAGCAACAGAAGCCGCCGACGACGCAAACTCCGGCTCCGACGCCGTCGCAAACGCCTTCTCCTGAAATCGTGAACAACAACAACAACAAAAACAACAACAAGAAGTCCAACGAGCCTTTGGAAATTATTTGGCAGGCTCTTTAAACGCATTCATGTATACTTCCTCGCACACGTTTTTCGCTCGCAGAGCCTCAGTAGCTCAGTTTTGTCTTCGTCATCAGTTTTAATAAAGAAGGAAATATTGCAACGTCGTCACTAAAAACGCCTTTTCGAGTAATTAATCAATCAAATCGATTTAAAAAAAAATGATGGCGAGCAGTACTACTGCACGAACAACACACGCGCTAGCAGCTCGTCGCAATTTTCGCGGTGGCGATAATCGTCGCATTCGCTCGAACGCGAGTGCGTGTAAGAAAAAATCAATCGCGAAAGAAAGCGTGAAAGTGTTCGCGAGAGATTATCCAAAACCGGATAAGATCGATAAGACCGAGAACTATCGAATCGCCGGTGATTTATCGAACAGATTCAAGGTAGGTGTGAAGTGAATTCTTTTTTCTTCTTTTGCGCGTGTTTTCGATCGATTTATCGATCGTTTTCGGATTTGTTTTTTGATTTTATCCATCGCATGGGAGAGAGAGAGAGAGAGAGCTTTGCTTCTGATGATGATGATGACAAGAAGGATTTCGCGAAAATGTTCACGATCGATGCGGACTAATAATGTTCTTCCTTCTTCCACTTTTTGATATTGAAATGAGAACAGACTGATTTGAAAGCGAGCGAGAAGAAAGGTGAGAAGAAGAAAGTCGTGATCGTCGGCGGCGGTTTATCCGGACTCGCTTGCGCGAAATATTTAGCCGAAGCCGGCCACGAACCAGTCGTGCTCGAGGCGAGAGACGTCCTTGGTGGGAAAGTTTCAGCTTGGAAAGATAAAGATGGCGATTGGATCGAGACCGGGTTACACATATTTTTTGGCGCGTACCCGAACATGATGAACTTGTTCAGCGAGCTCGATATCGAAGATCGATTACAATGGAAAGTGCATAAGATGATTTTCGCGATGCAAGAGTTACCTGGAGAGTTTACGACTTTTGATTTCATTAAAGGCATTCCTGCGCCGTTGAATTTCGGTTTAGCGATTTTGTTGAATCAAAAGATGTTGACGTTGCCGGAGAAGTTACAAACTGCGCCGCCTTTGTTGCCGATGCTCATCGAAGGTCAAGATTTCATCGACAAGCAAGACGAGTTATCGGTGACGGATTTTATGAGAAAATATGGAATGCCAGAAAGAATTAACGACGAAGTTTTTATTTCCATGGCGAAGGCGTTGGATTTCATTGACCCGGATAAGTTATCGATGACCGTTGTGTTAACTGCGATGAACAGATTCTTGAACGAAACCGACGGGTTACAGATGGCGTTTTTAGATGGAAACCAACCAGATCGTTTGTGCGAGCCGATGAAACAAAGCATTGAGAAGAATGGTGGTAAAGTTTTGATGAAACAAAGAGTGAAAGAGTGGGTTTTGAACGAAGACAACTCTGTGAAACATATTTTAATGGCCAACGGCGAAGTCATCGAGGCCGATGAGTACATCTCCGCCGTCCCCGTCGACGTCATGAAACGCATGTGTCCAGATCCGTGGGCAAAAATGCCATTCTTCCAACAAATGAAACAACTCGAAGGCATTCCAGTGATTAATATTCACTTATGGTTCGATAGAAAATTGCAAAACGTGGACCATTTATGTTTCTCAAGATCGCCATTATTATCAGTGTACGCGGACATGTCCACGACGTGCAAAGAATATTACGATGAAGAAAAATCCATGATCGAGTTAGTCTTTGCGCCGTGCTCGCCGATTGCCGGTAGCAAAACTAACTGGATTGCTAAATCAAACCAAGAAATCGTTGATGCGACTATGAAAGAACTCGAACGCTTGTTTCCGTTGGAAATCGGTAAGAAGTCACCAGATGGCGTTGGCGCTAAATTATTAAAACACGCCGTCGTGAAAACGCCTCGATCTGTTTACGCAGCTATTCCGGGTAGAAATAAATATAGACCTTCGCAAGAAACGCCGATTTCGAACTTCACTTTGGCTGGTGATTGGACGAGCCAAAAGTTTCTTGGCTCCATGGAAGGCGCCGTGTTGGGTGGGAAGTTAGCCGCCGAAGTCGTCTCGGCGAAAGCAAAAGGGATGAAAACCGCTGGATTGAAGAAGATTAACGCAGATATCGTTTCAGAATCGAGCACGTTTTCGAACCAAGGATGGAAGCGCGCGCAAAAGATGGAAGATGAATCACCGGTTGTTTTTGGTGCAGGCTTCGTGATGGATGAAACGGACGAGGCGCAGTTGAGAGTGATTGACCCAGAGCAATTGAAAGAATTGGACGGTCGTTCGCAAGCGACTAAAGACGCGGTTAAAGAGGCGACGGCGAACCGAACGGGAACTCCAGCACGATAATATTTTACTTCATTGTTACTATTATTATTATTATAAGCGCTCTCTATTGACAATATATATATAAATATTTACACGTTTAATAAACTAAATTAGCTACGTTTAGCAAGTATACTAAAAATTTAATACATGTATATTATTCGTACACTAGAAATTTTTCGCCTACGTATTTAGAGATGAAACGAGCGCCTTGATCCGTCGGTTGTGAAAACGCACAATTCTCAACGCTGACGATAGTCGCCGACCCAACCATCGATGCTTCGCCAAAAAAACGTCTTCTACAGTTCTCTAAAAGGTTTCGTGCGACGGACATGCGCCGATACGTTTTGTGAACCCAAAGCGCTCTCACGCCGACTGATCCACGGGGTTTGAAATCCAACGTCGTCCTTTTCGGTCCTTTCTTCAGTACGTAATGACTGCTCGTCGTAGTATTAATGATTGGGTTTACAAGCGTCGTATCAAGTTTCTCGACGTCACTTCTGCTATTCTTCGCATCACTTTTATTATCGTTATTATTTGTACACGTCGTCGTCGTCTCGAATACCTCGCGTTTTTGAGCCACGATATCTTCGCAAAACGCCGCTCCAATGATATTACATTCATTCTCCTTCTTACCGACCAAAACGCACACGAACGCAACGATACCAACATTATCTCCCCCTCCTACATTATTATTATTATTATTATTCAAACTATCTTCACCATCAAAAGAGAGAACCCAATCCTCTACGGCGCCTATTTCGTCCTCGACCATTTTCGCGACTTTCCTAATCTTCAGCCACGCGTGTTTATCGCATAACCTCTTCGTCACGCGATACACCCTACACACCAAATCGTTCTCCATTACATACTCGTGCCAATGTTTCCCTCGTTCGTCATGAAAGAACGAATTCAAATTCCTCAAATTCACCTTCTCGAACCTCTCTTTATCTAACGCGAACTTATTATGATGTCTCCGATGTACTTCCTCGTCCGACGGTTCGCCTATTACGTATACTAAACCGCATTCAGCGCACGTCGTATGCCTGAACGATTTCTGCCCTAAATCTAAATATAACTGCCTCGTTTTCTTCTTCTTCTTCACAGG
>Ga0115004_10003734_pt1 | contig 12327 bp, 9 predicted proteins | sample ArcticOcean_MG_C_10_FD_88737 | JGI IMG/M metagenome (GOLD analysis project Ga0115004, IMG submission 88737) | Marine microbial communities from western Arctic Ocean - ArcticOcean_MG_CB11_90 | ecosystem: Environmental > Aquatic > Marine > Oceanic | place: Arctic Ocean: Canada Basin | collected...
CGGCGCACCACACGAGGCGAAGATGCACGTCATGAGCTTGAAGCTGGATTTAGGGCAACCGCACGAATTTTAATGAAGAAGAGATATTACTTAGAGGTGGTAGCAGAGCGACGCCGGCGACATTTTGGCAATAAAGTTGAACGATATGCGAACGACAAAGTCGGCGAGTTACGAAAAGCAGAACCGGTCACGTCCTGGTTCTGGTAGTACAGCGTGTACATGCCGTACCGGTTCTGCTGTCTGTAACTTACCGATTTTGTTGTTCGATAACGTTCAATTTTATCGCGCGCCACTTTGCCGTCGCTCTTGGAGTTATCCATTATGTGCTTCGCTCTCTCTATCCTCCCTTCCTCTACGCGTCGTCGTGTCTGCGTTTCATCGGGCTTTCCACGATGGCGCCCAGCCTGTGTCCGTCCACCCCCGGTGCGGTGGGAGGCGCGACGGTGTGCATGGCGAACAGGGTGACGCCGTTTTCGTTCGTAACCGCCAAATCCACCACGATCGGCGATCGCATCCCCACCCGCACAGTGTGCAGCCCGTGCCTTTTCACGAGCGCCTTTACTATTCGCCGGACCAGCACCAGTTTCGCCATCGAGGTAAACGCGTTCAAATCAAGCGGGTGGTGTTCCGGAAAGAGTAACGCGAAGTTGTCCACCAGAAACGCGTGCTCGCGTTCGGTCGCGGGCTCCAGGGAGATGCATCCGGAGTGAGAGTTGTTTTGAGAGTTAGAAGGTACTTGATCGTCGCGCGTGGTTCTCTTTTTTACCGAGTCATCGCCCGGGTTTCTTTTTCTCAAGTCACTCGCCGCCGCCCCGTCGCGACTCAGCAAAACCCGCACGGTGCCTTTGATGCCGGCGCTAAACCTCGTGAGCGCCTCCGCGTCCAGCGCGCCGCAATTTCGCGTATCCAGGGCTTTGAACAAACGTTCCAGTTTCTTTTCCGTTTCCGGATGCGCCAGCACTTGTCGAATATGCGCGCGCCCGGCGCTGTCGGGCGAAAACCGAAGCGCATCGAGCCACCACTCCCACAGAGCTTTCTTCGCCCGGCGCTCCGCCTCCACCAGCGAGCTCACCCCCGCGAGCCAAACCGGCAAATCCGGGTCCTCCACCACCCTCGCGTTCGGGTGGGATTCTTGGCGAAGTAGCAGCGCACGAGCCCAGCTTAGCACCGGTAAAACGACGGAAAGGCACGCACGCACGACGTACCGACGCGCTTTTGCGTGACACAATGCGAGAATCAGCAGCGGAGACGTCCAAAGCAAACTCCACGTCGCCCAGCCACCGAGTGTTCGGGTTTTACCAGGTTTCACGGTTCGAAGCGCGCGCGGCGCGGGATGGGCGCCGCGGGCGCCGCCCATCGCTGTGCCGCGACCGAGCGCACGGCCCTGCGCCGGAGCTTGTGTCGTGGTGAAGAAAAAGCTGACGCGACAAATTTGACTTCTTTTCGGCACGTCCCAGACCGCTCTCACAGGTCACGTCGCCTCGGGGCGTCGAACCACGGCACTCCGACGGTGCGACCGGCACTTTCACCGCGTCCGGGTCGCGCGGACGAGCCACGAAACGAGTGGGACCTGTTAGAGGCGTTTCCAGGGCCGCTCGAGGGCAAGGGCGGAAAGCCGCGGCATCTGGGAACACATTTTTAAAGGTGTGCCAACTTTGCTGTTGCTCGCCGTCCCAAGCATAATCCAGCCATCTCGATGACCTCGACGTGGACAAAACTGGTGAACCTGGTGATTCGCCCTCCCCGAGCCACGTACGACCCGGACCGGCACCTCCCCGGCCCGAGGTTCCGAATCGGGGGCGTGAGCTGCGCACGCGAGGACGTGGAGGTGGTCGGCGCGCTCGGTTTGAAGTTACGATGCAGCCATTACAAACGCGAGGCCTTTGACAAAAACAAAAATGAACCCGCGCCGTGTGTCGTTTACCTGCACGGCAACTCCGGAAGCCGGTGCGACGCCACGGACGCGGTGCGCTTGTTACTCCCGATAGGTATAGACGTGTTCGCGCTTGATTTCGGGGGCAGTGGGTTGAGCGAGGGGACGCACGTGAGTTTGGGTACGTGTTGGTGTTGCGCGTTTTCTGGAATCCGGACGACGACTGCGTGCGCGTCCGATACTGACACTTTTCGTGCACCTCCGCAGGTTCGCGGGAGAAAACGGACGTCGCCAACGTCGTGTCGCACCTCCGCTCGCGAAACTCGGTTGGCAAAATAGGTCTGTGGGGAACCTCGATGGGCGCGGTGACCGCGCTGCTCGCGGCGAACGAGGATCCGTCAATCGCGGGCGTGGTGCTTGACTCGCCGTTCGCGAGTTTAAAAGATTTGATGGTGGAGCTCGTGGAGAGATGGACGGAGGGGTCGTATGTCGGCGTTCCGCGAGCGGCGACGCGTTTAGCGGTTGGGTGGATACGCGCTAGCATAAAGTCACGCGCGAACTTCGACACAGACGACTTGGAAGTAGAATGCGCCGCGGAAACCTCGTTCTGCCCCGCGCTCTTCGCGCACGGCCGGGACGATGACTTCATCGACAAGAGGTGCGTATTTCCGAAGCACCACATTCCGCCTCTGCGATTGCCCATACGAGACTGACACTTTCGGCTTATATCTTATCAGGCACTCGGAGCGTTTGTGTGCGAAATACGCGGGCGACCACAAACCACTGTTGGTGTTCAACGGCGACCACAACTCCCCGCGCCCTTCCGAGTTCTTCGACGACGTGGAGCTGTTCTTCCAGCAGACGATGTGGGAAACCGTGGAGGAAAGTTCCTCGCGGCGACGCGAACGCGAGGTAAGCGGTTCCGCTTCCGCGTCCGGGGGGGAAGGGCGAGTTCGCGATTCGGTCGGACGCGAAGTTCGCGACGAGCCGGGCGGCGCGGGGACGTTTCTTTCACGAAAAAGCTTTGGTGCGCGGGACGTCGGGGACGAGCGCGACGACGACGACGACGACGACGAGAACGGCCCCGTGGTGAGGGTGAGGGGCGTGTTGGGGTCACCCCGAGGGTCGTGCGATGCCTCGGTAACAGAAACCACGCTTTTGTTAAACTCCATGGGCTTTGACGAAACAAAAGCAGCCAAAGCGTCGCGGCAAACGCGCGGCGACTTGGAGCGCGCGCTTGGGTTTCTCCTGGACGACGAGACGCGAACGGCGGAGGAGGCGCGTGGTGGTCGTACAAACGAGTTTAGCAGCGGTAACATCGATTCTCACCACACAACGCGCAGTCCGGTTTCGCTGACCGCCGCCGCGATCGCGCGCGACGTCGACGGATTTAGCGATGCCGACTTAGCCAGAGCGCTGCAGTTGAGCCTGGAGTCAGCGGACAAGCAGGCGGAGGCGAGTTAGAAATTGCAGAAACGTACTGTTGAGCAAGTTCTTGAGAACACGTATTCATAAATCTTGTCGAAAAGTACCGTCGCCTCGCGTCGCGTTTGTGTACTCGTATCACTTCTTTTCGTATCTTCCCCTTAAAACGCCTGCCGCGGGACGTTGAAGTACCCTTGGCCATTGTTGATGGACATGAAGAAGTCCGCGAAAACGAGGGAGATGATGGCCATGAGCTTCATCAGGATGTTCAAGGCGGGGCCGCTGGTGTCCTTCAGGGGGTCGCCCACGGTGTCGCCGATAACCGCGGCTTTGTGGCACTCCCCGCCCTTGCGCTGGCGCGTCGGCACCAACACGGGGGTGCCGTCCATGTTGCGCACCACCTCGCCCGTGACTTCGTCGATCTTGGGCATATCAATAACAAGGCCTCCTTTTTCCACGAACTTCTTCGCGTTGTCCCAGGCGCCGCCCGTGTTCGAGGCGGAAATCGCGAGCTGCACGCCTGATACGAGGCCGCCGGCGAGGAGCCCGACGACGGCTTCCACCCCGAAAAACACGCCGGTTAAAATCGGCGCGGTGATCACCAGAATGGCGGGTGGCACCATCTCCCGGAGGCTCGCGTCGGTGGAGATCTTGATGCACCGCTCGTGGTCGGGGGGGGCGTGCCCGGGGGTGCCTTCTAACAAACCCGGGATGGTGTCGAACTGGCGCTTCACTTCCTTGACCATCTCAATCGCGGCGACGCCCACGGACTTCATGGTCATGGCGCTGAACCAGTACGGCAACATGCTCCCGATTAACAGAAACGCGAAAACCACGGGGTTCAGCATGTTCACGCCTCTTTCCAGCACCGCGGTGCGCGTAACGAACGCGGCGGTCAGGGCGAGAGAAACGAGCGCGGCGCTGCCGATGGCGAAACCCTTGCCGATCGCGGCGGTGGTGTTCCCAGCCGCGTCCAGGGCGTCGGTTTTCTCGCGCACGCCCGCGGGCAGTTCCGCCATCTCCGCGATACCACCCGCGTTGTCGCAGATGGGGCCGTACACGTCAATCGCGAGGCAGGTTGACAACGTGCCAAGCATACCGAGCGCGGCGAGGGCGACGCCGTACATGTCCATCAACGAAAACGCCACGAACACGATGCCGGCGAGAATCGTGACGGGGATGATGGTGGACTTGTACCCAAGCGCGAGGCCGTAGATGATGTTGGTCGCCGCGCCTGTTTCCGTGGAGCGCGCGACCTCGCGAACCGGGGTGTACGAGTGCGAGGTGTAGTACTCGGTGACGAAGCCGATAATGAGGCCGCCCCACAAACCGGCGCAGACGCAGCAAAACGCGCTCAGCGGTCCGCTCGTGACGCACTTGGACGACGCGGCGCCGTCCATGCACGCGGAGACGAACGTTTTCGGGCCTAGAAAAAACTCCTCCGGGATGAACATGGCGCAGATCGGGTACATGCAAACTGTCATGCCGATCGTGGTCAGCGCGAGTTGCGTTTTCAAAACCAGTTCGATTGATTGCTCGTTCTTGACCGGGTAGAAATCCGTCGCCACGAACGAGACCGCGCCGCACACCAGAATGCCCACGGATGAGATGTACAAGGGGAACACCAGGGTGTCCCACCCCGCGCTCACGAGGTCGTGCGACTGCGCGGCGATAACGAGCGCGGCGCACGTGGCTTCCGCGAAGGATCCGAACAAGTCGCTTCCCATGCCGGCGACGTCGCCGACGTTGTCCCCGACGTTGTCCGCGATCGTCGCCGGGTTCCTCGGGTCGTCCTCGGGGATTCCCGCGACGACCTTGCCCGCGAGATCGGCGCCGACATCAGCGGCTTTGGTGTAAATGCCACCGCCTACTCTGCCGAACATCGCAATCGCGCTGCCGCCGAGCCCGAACCCGGCGATGCACTCGAACAGCTTCACCGCTGAGATGGGTAAAAGAAAGTGTCAGTCTTGAGTGTACAAGTAGAATGTATATCGCGATGTATGGACAAACAGTCACCAGCTTCGGTAAAACAGTGCACTTGTGCTGTATGTAGCAAACAGTAATTACGGGCGACAATCGGCGAAACAGGGAGGCCGGGATTTGGGAAAGGTAGCACGTACCTTCGCTCGCCACGTCGAAGGCGGTTACGTAGACGCACATCAGGAAGTACATCACTAAAATGCCAAGCCCGGACAGAGCGAAGCCCATCACCGCGCCCCCTCTGAACGCGGAGTTGAAACTCTCTCTCCAAGCTAAAGCGTCAGGAGTCAGGGTGGCGCACATTGTGCACCGCGCGTTTGTGTATACTTTGCGTTTGGGAAAGAAAAGTGTCAGTCATGTATATATCGCGATGTATGGACAACAGTCACCAGCGTTAGAGGTAAAACAGTGTGTCCCCGGATTTGGGATACGCGCAACACGTACCTGCGATCATCATGCCGACGTACCCGGCGACCATGGATGTGACGCCGCCCACGACGAAGGAAAACGCGGTGAGGATGCCGATCTTGAAGTCCCAGCCTGCTTGTGAAAAAAGAAATGTCAGTCGAGTATATCTCGATGTATGGACAAACAGTCAGAGGTAATAGTCCCTTCTGGTACGAGTATGGGCAATCAGGGAGGCGGAATGTGGAAATGGGAAATACTTGCCGAACTCCGTTTTCGCCACGAAGAACACCATGGCGAACCCGAACACGGCGAGGAAGATGATGCACATGCGGTACTCCGCGGCGAGGAAAGCCTTGGCGCCGTTTTGAATGTCGCGGTAGATTTGCCGCAGCTTTTGGTACGAATCAGGCTCGCCCCCTTGTTGGGAAAAAAGAAGTGTCAGTCCCGTGTGCGCAATCAGCAATCAGGGAGGCGGAATGTGGTGAAGCGGGAAAGTTCCTCACCCGATTCATCCGCCCGCTCCATGCGTCGAAGCAGCGCTTCGTCGTCCTCGCGTGACTGGCGGAACAGGGAGATTTTAGCCACCTGGTTCGGGGTGGGGTGGGAGTTGGGGGGAGGGGGGGTTGGGGGGGGAGTATTCAGGGGATTGAGGTGTCAGCGAGATGAGACTTCCACGCGATGGCCATCCGTGTTCGGTTGCCGTCGTTTCAATTTTCGCGCCTTCACGCGTTCAAGGAAAGGGAAGGGACCCGCGCACCTTCTTGAACAGCCAGTACGCGAAAATCATGCCGAACACCGCCGGCGCGACGATCAGTACGCTGCCCATCAGATCCGCGAGAATGTCCTCGGCCATAAGTCGGCTTGAAAGGGCGCAGCGGCGGGCGCGAGCGGACAGTGGCAGACGGCTAGGCGTTGGCGATCTGTCCGCGGCACCAGCTGGATTTCCGCGGTCGGTTGCACAAAATCGCCTGTGGTTTTGGTTATTGTATGAGACGCGCCAAAAATGTACTCGCTCCGGACTGGCGCGCATTCCCGACCGCACCCGGGCGTGTCGGCCGCCATGGGTCCGGTCATTTTGTCCTCGCGCGAGCTCGCGCGCATGCGAGAGCAGGTAAGGGTTTAGGGTTTAGGGTCAGGGTCGCGTCCCACCGCCTTCCCTGTCACGCCGGGCGCTCTTTCCAATCTGTTTCCGCTTTCGTCATACCCCCTTTGTTTCCATTCATCTTTTCTGACCACCGTGTTCCTCCGTCCGTAACACAGCTTCGCGACTCCAGCGCGATCCCGGACACGAGGGAGGACGAGCGAGGCAACATGAAGACGTTAAGCGACGCGCGGTCAGGGCGGTGGCCGAACACGTTGGAGGTACGCGGGATTCCCGAACAGACACATCCGTCCATCCGTCGATCTTGATTTGGCATTTCGAGCTTCGAAGCTGACCAAAACAAAAAATCCCTCGCTCGTTTCCCACCAACAGGCTGGTCGCAAGAACAAAGAAGCCGCCCGGGCTGCTTCCAGTGTGGCTGATGAGCAGGCACGGCGGGTTACTGACCGTTTAGAAGCCACGGCTCGAGCCGAGGAACGCTCGAAACACATCCAACGCGCTTCCAAGAAACTATACGAAAGCACCGAGCGCGTTTCTTCGTTTCACTCCTCGCTTCTTCTCAGCGACGTGTTGTTTGAGCGCGAGGCGCAGATTCAACACGCGGAAACGATGAAGAGTCGGTTGGAACGGCACGACGCGACTTTTGTCCGGGAACAAACGCACGCCATAGCGGTGGCCAGCACTGCGGAGGAAATCAAACTGACCGAGCGCCGCGCTCGAGCGGCGGAGACGAAAGATTTCGTGCTTGCGCAGATTGAGGAAGTGCGTTCGAACGCCAGGGCGGAGTTCGCGCTTGACAAAAAGGAAGGCGCGATGATCCGACAAAGGGCGCTTGAGGAGGCTGAGGAACAGGTTTTGGAGAAGGAGCAAAAGAGGGCAACCGCTGTTGCGGACGCGGCGGCGACTGCGAAGGCGAATGACGCGCTGAAAGCGCACCGGTTCGCGGAGGCGGTTGAGGCTGCCGGGTTTGAGAAATCCGCGGAGGCTTTTGCGCGGCGCAAAGAACTCACGAACTTAGCGCGGGCGGCTCGAGAGACCGCCAAGCGAGCTGAGGCGCAGGTGCGAAGGGACAAGATCGTCGCGGTGATGGAAACGCAGCTGCGCACGAAGAAGAACGAGGACGAGTCGCGGTACACGCGGGAAGCCGCCGTTGTGGAAGCGGCTGCGCGACGAAAAGAACAAGCCGTCGCGGCGGACAGAGCGGAGGACGCGGCGATGATCCACCGCTCGCGGCAGCAGCAGCTTGCGATTCGGGAACACGAACGGAGCCGCGCGCGGGACGAGGAGACAGCGGAAGTCGCGCGGTGGCAACTGCGAAGCGTTGAGCTGGAAGCGGAGGAACAGGAGACTGTCGCCCAAACCAAGGCTGAGGCGCGGAGAATACAAACGGCCCGGGTAAACCAGATGCGGCGAAAACAAGCCAAGGCCCGATTTGAGCTGGAACAGGAGATGGAGGACCACCAAAGAGGACAGCTCGCCATGGAACAGGACGACGCGCTGTTCGCGCATTACGCGGACACGTGCGTCGCGGCGTGGGCGGCGCAGGGAAAAAGCACGCGGCCGATGCTGGTGGAACTCGCGAAGCCGCGGGATAGGGTCACTAGAGTGGGGTATAGCGTCGATTAGACGATGACGCTGCTTGAATGCTTGTTGTACTATTGATAGACTACCTCCGCTCTACCCACCGCTGCGTAAATGAGGAACGCAATCATGTCTCCTTTGGGTACGCGTCGATTAGACGATGACGCTGCTTGAATGCTTGCTGTACTATTGATGCACTACCTACCGCTCTACCTACCCCTGCTTCTTCATTAAGGACGCAATCAGGTGGTCTCCATGGGTATCGCCTCACCCCCACCCACCCCGGCGGCATCGTCCTCCTCGAGCTCGTCCCGTAGTTCGTGGGCGGCGTGCAGCAAAAGCGCGAACTGTTTTTTCCGCAAGTCCAGTTTGGAACTCGCCTCGTCGCTCTCCTTCGTAAGCGCCGCGATCTGCGTTTCTAAATCAGCACACGCCGCCTGCGTGTCACTTCTCGATGGGAGCTGCACGCACAGCCGCCTTAGCGTTTCGTACTCTTCCTTGTGCCGCCGGTCTTGCCGCGCGGCGTCGAGATCGTCCCGAAGCGCGCGAATGTCCGCTTCTGCGCGTGAAACCGCCTCGTCAACCTCTCCCCTGGCCGCCGAGTAACTCGCCATCTCCCGAGTGTTCGCGCTGGTCACCGCGGCGACCCGTCCCAGCGTGAACTCATACAACGCCAGCTCTTTCAAAAAACTCTCCCTGTGCTTCTCCCTCTCCTCCTCGCCGCTGGCCCCATCGTCGCCGTCGCCCCCCAGCGCCCCGCAGAACGCCAGGTATTTCTTCACGAGCCTCTTCACCGGAGGGTCCGCGCCCTGCCTCGCCGTCGTGGTCTGCGTAAGCAAACGCTTCTTGATCAAAGCATCCTCCTCCTTACTCACCGAGGTCTTCGCGTCCGCCATCGCGACAAAGCCGGAACAGGGACGGGCGGAGCACCGAGGAGTGGCCAAACGATTTTCTCGGCATTCTCGAGAAGGATTTTTTTGACGAAAAAGAACGAAGGGGCAAAAAAGCGCTCCCCGGATCCATCCGACGTCACGTGGCACACAACCTGCTGCGCACCGCACGCCGGTCTCGGTCCATCCCCCCGCCCGTCTCGCTTTGCTCGCGTTCGCGTTCGGTCGTTTTCCGGACTCGCCGCGTCTTCTCTTCGTCCCCAACCCCTTACGTCTCGCGCACGTGTTTGTTCGTCCGACGAAACGAAAGCTGGAAAGGACGCGTGGAAAGTATCTTCTTTATCTTTCCGAGAGAAGCTGCCAGCGTCGACCGGTATGCGCGCCCTGGCCACCACCGCGTGCGTTTCCGTCACCGCGAACGCGTTCACCGGAGGTTCCCACAGCACACGACCCGGTGTGCGCCAAGGGCCACACTGTTTCACCCCGAAACCCCGAACCGTTCGTCCCTCCCGAGGCGCCTGCCGCGTTTTCGCCATGGCCCCCGTGAAACCCAAGGTGACGTTCGTCACCACGACCACCCCTGAGCTTCTTTTGAAGCTGCAGAACGGGTCTGATGTCCGCGGGGTGGCGCTTGAGGGGGTGGCGGGCGAGAGCGTCACGATGAACGAGGAAGCCACGTTTCTCATCGCGGAGGCGTTCGTGGAGTGGCTCGCGGTTGCGTTGAAAAAAGACGTGAAGGACGTGGTCGTGGCGGTGGGCCGCGATCCGCGTTTGTCCGGCCCGAACCTCGCCAACGCCTGTTTCGCCGGATTCGAAAGCGCAGGCTGCACAAGGGTTGTGGACCTTGGGATCGCCACGACTCCCGCTTGTTTCATGTCCACGATTTCGGAGTCCACGAACTACGACGCGGCAGTGATGTTAACGGCGTCGCACCTGCCGTTCAACCGCAACGGCGCCAAGTTTTTCACCAAGCAAGGCGGTTTAAACAAAAACGACATCGCCGCGATCATGGAAGCCGCGTCTGCTAAATGCGAACACGCACCGGGTGGGCACCCGATTCCGCAGCTCAATGACGACTTGTCGTCTGCGATTGAAATCGTGGAAACCAAACCTTTCCTGCCTCTCTACGCCGCGCAGTTGCGGCGACTGATCTGCGACGGCGTGGGCGAAACCGAACATGACAAACCGTTGCGGGGGATGAAAATCGCGGTGGACGCCGGGAACGGCAGTGGGGGGTTTTTCGCCACCGACGTGTTGGCGCCGCTCGGGGCGGACGTTTCAGGGAGCCAGTTTCTGGACCCGGACGGCACGTTTCCCAACCACAGGTACGCGTTGGGCCTTTCGTTTGCCGCCCCTCTTTGACGGCCGCGTACGCAGCCGTCGTTAAAAGGAAGCGCACTACTGGTAACGTTTCCTGGCGGGCCCTGTGGTAAATTGACACAGGGCCCTGGTAACTGTTACGAACCGGCCACTCGCCGACGGAAGAGACTGACCTTTTTCCGTACTACCCGCAGCCCGAACCCGGAGGACGCGGCGGCGATGGCCAGCGCGGTGGGGGCTGTTTTGCGATCGAAATCGGTAAGTATTTCCCCATTTACCACATTCCGCCGACTGACTGCCCATACAAGACTAACATTTATTCTTTTACAATCAGGACTTGGGCGTGGTGTTTGACACTGATGTGGACCGCAGCGCGGTGATTGACGCGGCTGGGCTGGAAATCAACCGGAACAAGCTCATCGCGGTGTTGGCGGCTATCGTGCTTAGGGAACACCCGGGAACGACGATCGTGACGGATTCGGTGACCAGCGACGGCCTCGCCGCGTACATCCAAAACAAAGGAGGCAAGCACCTGCGGTACATGCGCGGGTACAAAAACGTCATCGACAAGGTACGGCCTTGCGCGTTTCCCAAATCAGGCGGCACACTGTTTTATCTCTCAGCTGGTGACTGTTTGTCCATACATCGCGATATACCCGTACCAGAAGGGACTATTACCTCTGACTGTTTGTCCATACATCGCGATGTACAAGACGTTAACCACTTTTCTTTTTCACAACTAGGGCGTCGCGTTGAACGACTCGGGGGAGGCTTGTTTTTTGATGATCGAAACCTCCGGGCACGGCGCCATGCGGGAAAACCACAACCTGGACGACGGCGCGTTCCTGGCGGTGAAGATAATCGTCGAAGCGGTGCGGCGCCGGCGAAGCGGCGGCGAAGGGATCGCGGATCTTTTGAAAGATCTGAAGGAACCCAAGGAAGAGGCGGAGGTGCGGTTGAAGATCACTGGGGAAGATTTCAAACCAATAGGTGCTCTGGTGATTGAAGGGCTCAAGCGTGAGGTTTTGAAAGGCCCTGAAAGCGTTTTTGAAAATAGTTCACCGATCAGCGTGAACCACGAAGGGTACCGCGTGTGCGTGGACGAGGGCGATGGGAAGGCCGGGTGGTTTTTGCTGCGACAGTCCCTGCACGACCCGGTGTGCGTTTTGAACTTCGAGAGCGACGCCAAGGGGGGGGTGAAAAAAATGGCGAAGCAGTTCCTGAAGTGGTTCGACCGCGAAGGGTTCCAGGGCGTGGACGTGGACGCGGTGAGGAAGATTGCCAAGTGACTTTTGAGTGGGAGAATGCGCGACTGAGAAATGTTTGAATGAATGATAGCGAAGAGATAGTGAGGAGGAGAATGAGCAGAGAAAAGAAAGGTTTGAATGAAAGAATGAGAATGAAATGAATCGACGAGTGAATGACGTTGGAATGAATCAACGAGCGCAGACGCTGTAACAATTGGTACCGCGTATTACCACTCCCTCATTCTTAACGTCGCTTCCATGTCTTTCAGGGCGTACCAATATGGTATACCCCGCAGACACAGTCGCGACTCAGCCGTCGATCCCGACCACCCTGGAAACTTCGCTTACGCGAACTGGGGGTTGAAGGACCCGGGGGCGCCGGCCTTGTCGCTGCCGCCGCCGCGGCCGAAGCCGCCGGGGCGGTCGCCACGAGGGCGGTCGCCTCCGGGGCGGTCGCCGCCGCGGTACCCGCCGCGGTCGCCGCCGGGGCGGTCGCCGCCG
>Ga0115004_10003736_pt1 | contig 12324 bp, 19 predicted proteins | sample ArcticOcean_MG_C_10_FD_88737 | JGI IMG/M metagenome (GOLD analysis project Ga0115004, IMG submission 88737) | Marine microbial communities from western Arctic Ocean - ArcticOcean_MG_CB11_90 | ecosystem: Environmental > Aquatic > Marine > Oceanic | place: Arctic Ocean: Canada Basin | collected...
AAAAACAAAGGAGTTAAAAGTGCTGACAATAAATCATTATTTGGTTTAGGGAAGTTTTGGAATAAACAGATATCAACTTTGCCTAACATATTTGAACTTACATTTAAGTCTCAACAAAAGGCAAGAATGGTTATGGAGGCTTTAGGTCTTGATGGAATAATAAACGGTAGCGCAAAAGCTCAAAACGAAAGCGCTAGAGTAGAAAAAGATTATGCGAATACTTTTGCAAAAAAGAAAATGAAAGATGGTATATACTTTGACGAATCTAATGATATCGAAAGAGGAATACTAGCAGATGTCAGAAGAGTTACACCTGGCACAGAATCTGAACAGCAAAAAGAATTTGACGATAGTAAAAATCTTATTAAAGAAACTTACGAAAGACTTATATCTTCAGGAGATAAATTAAAGGTTAATAAAGGTGAGGTAATTAAAGCTCAATATGATAATCTTTTAAAAGACTCTAATTCAATATCTGATGTAGAATCAAAAGCAGACCCTGTAAATTTAGATGGCGTAAAATACGTTACTGAAATTTGGGCAGAAAAATATAATGATTTAGCGGATACATCTTTAAATGTATATAATAAAAATTTAGGGAAAGACATTAATTATACTCCCAGAAACATTCAATCAATTAAGGAAACAAAAGCTGATAGAGATATAACACAACCTGTTTTTAATCCTGAAGGAATTACAAGAAAGAATGCTTATGATAAAAAGACAGGTGTTTTAAAAGAAGCTACCAAACCTTCTAGTCTTGGTGAAGGAAAAGTATTAAACTTAAGTTTTGATGCTCAGAATATGAGTAATTATAAAGCGGCTTTAACTGACATCTACACCGCTCCATCAATACAACAAGTGAAGGGAGCTAGAGAATCAAAAGCTTTTAAAGAAGTTTTTACAAATGAATCATCTAAAGAAATAATTAATGAAAGAATAAATAGTTATGTAGATTCTAAACGAGGCAAAAAATATGTTGATGGTTCAACAAAGAGAGCTTTAAATCGTTTAAATAAGGTAGCTACATTGGGTGTATCTAGGGTTCTAGGTGGGCCTACTCAGTTTTTAAAACAAATTGTACCTATTTTTAACACAGGTGCAAATGCAGGGGTTGGTAACACATTACAAGGTGCTAAGTTAATTTTTGATGCTGAGGTTCAAAAGGCTATAGATAATTCAGGATTACCTATTGCCAACAGGGGAATATCATCTCAGTCAGATATTGAAAATGCAGACAGTAGAATTAAAAAGAAAGCACAAACAAAATCAGGTAGAATCATTGATGCTGCTGATCAAATAAATAAAAAGACTCTTGAAGCTTTTTTAGTTTATCCAGATGTTCAGACAGCAAGAGCTTCTTTTATTGCATACTATATTCAGCAAATAAAAAAAGATGGAGGAGACACTAGTAATATTGATTGGTCTAAACCATTAGATAAAAAAGCTTCACAATATGCACAGCAACAAGTAGATAGGCAACAAAACACATCTGACCAAGACCTTCAAGGAGACTTGTTTACTAATCAAAACTTTGGTTCTCAAATGGTTCGTAAAACATTATTTCCTTTTGCAAACTTTTTGTTAAATCAAAAGACAAGAATGTATTCAGATATAAATACTTTAACTAATAACCCAACTGCTCTTCCAGGTGATAAGAGTAGAGCGCTTAGGTCATTAGGAGGTTTAGGTGTCGAGACAGTAATGTTTAATGCTATTGGTTTAGGTATAACTCAAACCTTAGCTGCTGCAGCTAGATTAATATCAGGAGAAGAAGAAGACCCAAATCTAAATGATTTTAAAAATGCAGAAGAAAGGTCAGCAAAAAGAGATAAGGAATTTAAACAAAGATTAACAGGTAGATTAGGAAATATGGTAGCAGATATTCTTGTACCTATACCTATTTTAAATGATGAAACTCTAAATCAAGTAAATGGATTATTAAACTTATTTCAAGGTGAAGAAGACCCATTCCAATTTTTTGCTAAAACAGATAAGAAATTGCTCGACCAACTAGGTACTTTAGGAATTGGCCCAAAGAAAGCAGTTATACTTGCTGATATGATTAAAACAATTATTACAGGAGAGAAAACTACTGTATTTATGGGTAAAGAAAGTACAAAAAAAATTAGCCCTGAAAAATTAAATGCTTTAAGATTAACAACTATGGCTTATGCTATGCATGCAATTGGTGTTCCTATTTTAAACTCAAGTGAAGTTGGATATGTTTCTGAAAGAGCTTTTAAAGATATAGGTAAATCAAAAGTAATAGAAGAAAAATATAACATTGAGGATGACGCTTACGATAGACTTGAGGAAAGAGGATTACAAAATCCTTCTGACAAAGCTGTAGAAAATGAAATGAAAAGAATAAGAAGAGAAATTAAAAACGAATAGTTAATCTTTAATTTTTTTTTCATCAAGCATTTGCTGAAGCTTTCGTATCAGCTTATAGTTTGGTCTTGCTTTTAGTTTTTCTTTAAGAATTTGATCGGTGATAATTGATTTCATTTGATTTGATTTAAAGTTCGTTTTCCGAAAGTTTTTGGAGTTCTCTAAATATAGAAGACATTTCTTTCATTTTTAAATTCATTTGATAATAGTCTTCATCCATTAAGCACTCGTATATATCGTCAGTAATATTATTAATGTTTTTCATTGTGACATTAATAAAATTCACTGAAACTTTATTCTTAAAATTTTCGGTCATTTTTTCGTTTAAATTTACAAAAAATATATTTAAAGGTTTTTAATTTCATTTTGTAATTCCCAGATCTTTCTTTCTTGCTTCATGAACAACCCCATAGATGATTTAATTATCTCTCCTTTTAAGACAAAATGTTCACTCAATGCTAGTTTTAATATGTTAGCACACACGTTATATTTATCATACATCAACCTAAGCTCTTCCATTTCTTCTCCATCTAATTTATTTTTTTCAGCAATAATTTTTACTTCGTCTATTTCTTTAAGTCTTTCTTCTAGTAGTTCGATTGGGTCTGTCATAGGTTATTTAATATATTTAAGTCCTTTACTAATTATATCTAGATATTCATTAAGAGATATGCTATAAACATCAACCAACATAGCTGGAGAGTTTGGACTTCTAAAATACTCAATCGTAAAAAATGTAGGTTTCTCTTCATCGTCATGCGCAACCCCAGATATTGTACTTATTATACCATCTGTATTCTCAATGTCTAGCGTATCTATTTGTGAAGCTATCTTGTCTCTTATTATTTTATTAAAACTATACATTTGTTTTAAAAAGAATTCATCTATTTCGAATTCATCCTCTATATACTTCTGTTTTGCATCCATGTTTTTTCAATTCTTTTAATCTATATTCTTGTAGTGGAGACACCCTCCCCTTTGGCGTTTTTACTTCTGAAAATAATACCTCACAATTAGGAGGGATAGCTATTATATCAGGTATACCATTCTTATTAGTTTTAATAAGCTTGATTACATAATACCCTTCAGCCTCCAATTGATTAATTCTTTTCTTTTGTATTTGTTGCTCTGTCATATTTTTTATAAGATTTTTCTTCAATCAAATCTGATCCTGTAAATATGTTTATTCGTTTCTTTATATCAGAACGACTATCATTTACATAGTAAACTGATTGTGCTAGGTTTATAAAGTGTTCTCCAAATTGGTTTGTTCTTTCACATTCTCTAATAGCATCTTCAATTCCCCACAATGTTCTGTTTACTTCTTGTAAATCAAAATGAAGATTTTTTAATTGATTATTGCTTTTGAAACTATCATAAAGACTATTAACATATGGAGTTAATGTATTGTATTCGTGTTGAATATTAATTAGTTTTTCAGAGTCTTTAATTTTAGAAAGTTTAATTTCTAGAATAGTATACTTGTCTATTATCTCTCCGTTTGATACTTCTATTTTCATATTATTATCTAATTAAATGGGTCTTTATTTTTATTAAGATTTAAAAATATTACTGCTATACAAATGATTAAAGCTAAAATTGTTATTACATGTTCCATGTTCTTTGATTTAAAGTTATATTTTTAAAGAGTTCTAAAATTACATAATTGTTTTGGTATATGATATGCTATATCAATTCCATATCTTTTATTTGTATCTACTTGTTTAATAACTTGGTATTGTTTGTTAAATATATAATCGCTTCTACAGAATAAAAAATTCTTTATATCATTTGAAACAAGAAAATACCAAAATATATTTGATTTACAATATTTTTCTTTTCTACCTAAAAATGATACTGTACTATATGGATAGTCTTTTTCTGAAGTCCAATTTAATTTAGTTCTAACTTCAACCTCTATTCTATATTCAATATTATTTTTATATGCAATTATATCAATATCATAATCTTCATCTTTACAAGGTACATTAAAACCTTTTTTTATTAAATAATCAGAAACTTTTTTTATTGACACATCATTATATTTATTATAATCATCTTGTCTAAATTTACCAGCCTTTGTTCTCATTAATTTTTAATTTAAAGGTTTAAATTTTATTTGAAATTCAGACAAAAACGGTTCAACTTCTTTAAGTTTTGCAAACTTAATATACGCACCCTCTGTGTCTAATACTTTAATCATTGATATAACTATTTTTGGATCACCATCTACTAATTCATACTTATATCTCACCACTTCTAAACTTCCTATTTTTTTCATTATATTTATTTTATTTGTTAGTTAATAAATTATTTATCGAGTTGTTAAATGAATTTTACCGCATTTTTTACAAGGATAAGACTTACTTACTACCTTAAACTTTTTTTTAATATAAAGAGCAAATAGTCTTGCTTCTTTTTTTGTTTGGTAGCTTTTTTTAATACAAGACATAATTTTTACTTTAAATAACAACGTATAAAAAAATAACTACTAATTTCTTATTTTCCAAAGTTCGTACTCTGGGACATAGCTTACCAAATCTTCTAATGTAATTTTTGTAATACCTTTTTCAGTTTTTACAAATTCTATTAATCCAATTAAACCATCCATTTTTATTTATTTTATTTGTTAGTTAATAAATCTCTTTTAAAATGTTTTAAAGTATAATCTTTCTTCTTGCTTACAGCTTTGTATATCTTATCCTCAATACCTTTTGATGTGAATATCCAGAAGATTTCATTCTCTGGCCTATCTTTAGTCGTCATACGATCACGACTCTGCCAATAACTAGTGGCACTGAAATCTATATTGTAATATACTAAATATTTAGCTTCTTTTAAACTAATGCCTTCTCTACCACTGACAATCTGCAATGCTATTGTTTTATCTGTGGTATTAAATGTTTCCAAATCTGTACACAAAAGGTCCCCATATATTTGCTTAAGGGCATTAAGCTCTTCTTTGAACTTATAAAATATTCCTATTTTATTAGAGCAAAAGTTATCGTATATGTATTTAGCTTTGAATGTGTCTAGTACCATTGAGTTGCCACTTTCAAACTTTACAGTTCCAGAATACATTTGATGAAGTTTCTGCATTAATTTAACACCTGTGTCAGCTAATATTACATCGTCTTTTCCCTCAACAACTAGAAACTTTGTTAGTTTTTTACACAATCTATGAATAGATTCAGGTGCATCAATTCTAAGTATAGTCTCTTTTATTGAAGACTCAAACCCTGCTTCTTTCTGCGTGTATGAAATCATATATGGATTCATAGCATCTAAGATAGCTTGCTTACCACTTGAATAATCGTTCACCATAAAGGAGCCAATCCTTCTTGTTTTAGGAACAACATATTCTCTAGCAAACTTATAGAAGTTTGTGTGTTCTCTAAATGGATTACCTGCTATAGCATATACTTGATGATACATTTGACTAAAAGACTCTGGAGTAGGTGTACCTGATAATAAAATAACATAAGGGTTATTCTTAACTAAAAGTTCCTTAACTTGTTTAGCTCTTTTACTTGGTTTAGGAAATGCACCCATACCATGAGCTTCATCACATACAATTGCATCCCATCCTTTTACATCAATCTTATGCAGAGACTCGTAATTAATAACTAAAATCTCGTAACCTGGCTTGAGTAAGTTGTAATCAGACTCTATACTTCCTATAGCCTTCTTCTTAGTGATGAACAGCACTCTGTTCACACTCATCATCTTATCCAAGATTCCTAGAGAAGTGAGTGTTTTACCTGTCCTAACTTCCATTGACAAGTATACGAATCCATGATCAAACAATCTTTTAACTCCTTTTGTTATAATCTTGCTCTGATAATCTCTAAATTTAACCATAAGTTTCTTTTAAATATTTGTATACACTTGGCAACATATCTATAGCCAATGATTGATTTCTATATATAACATTTCCTAATGTTTCTTTACTATAGATATTCATTCCTTTTACCTTACAGTAAATAGTATCTTTTCCGTTAGTAGATATCCCACCTTTTCTAACAGCAATTTTAAAGTTTTTGCTGTAGTTAATTGGCTTTACATAAACTTGGAAATCATTTTCAATACACCACTTAAAATTAATAAGGGATTCCCTGTCCATTACGTTCTATTTTAATATCTTTTTTAGTTTTAAATACAATGTACTTACCATTCATATCTCTGTCATCATCTTTAGGTTTTATACCTGTAATGTATTCTCCGTACTCAACCAACCATTTGTTAAATTGAATGTTAGATACATGTCCTTTTCTATTAGGGCCATAGTCTGGGTTGTCTTCAAGGAAATCAAAATATAAAGTATTGGTATATAGCTTCTCATTAACTCTTAGAACACGATTGGGTTTGTTTGAAATTATACCACACCATTGTGCAAAGTCATAGTTTGTATGAATAATTAATTTATTAATCTCCTTATTCTTAAAGTTTCCTTTAATCAAACCATTCTTTAAATAAAACATTAGGTTCTCTATCATATAATTATCAAAGGCACACCATTCATCTTCACTCCATTCACCAAACATTAGTTTTCCAAATTCTACCAATGGAGTAAATTCTTTTGTATAGAAGTGTGAGAAATATATTTCCCATTTTCTTCTCTCGAATGAATTACCCTTACCTTTTATAGCGTAGTTAGTTGTGATTGCTACCTTAGGTGATAGAGCAAAAGGTATCTTGATTGCATCCTTGTTTTTCTTTTCGAGAGTAAGACCTTCTGTTACTACAGAAAATAATCTCTCAAAATCAAAATGCTTTTTTACATCATCAAAGCAAAGCACTTGAGTATCAGCAGACACTAACTGATAAGCAAAGCTCTTCTCAAAGTTGAAAGACTTACCATCAATCGTTACTAATTTTTTCATATGACTTAAAGCATTCATAAACAATCCCTTACCTGTACCTCCCTCAGGATCCTGTGAGATATTTTCATCACCAAGTATTATGGCAGGACAATACGATAGGTTTTTGTAAGCATGCAACACAAATCCAATAGTACTTCGCAGGCACTTTATAGTTTGTTTATCACTACCTGATACATTTTCTATGAACGTTTTGTAGTCACAATCAAATGATTGACATATCTCAAAGTCTCTATCAATAACCTGGTCCTTCCAAACAAAACCTCCAAGGTCTTGATATGATATTGTTTCTTTATTATCCTTAGTGACCTTTACTGCGCAGTTACTATAGTATAAAAATGCTTCATCTTTGTTATCTACTTTAAAGTAAACATCTACTGACTTTAGTAATGAAAGAAAGTCTTCTTTAAAAAACCTTGTCTTGTCTGCAAAATAATTATATATAGTTAAGTCTTCTAGCTTTTCTAGATAACCCAATACAAAATCTTTTATCTCCTCTTCAGTGGTATGGTCTATCAAGTTGCTTGTTACTTTTACGAATATAAAACTCTTACTACCAGCAGGTGTAAACTTTTTAAATCCATTTTTATCTAAGAAATCCCTGAACAAATGGTGTATAACATTTATAACCCCTTTCTCATTCTTACTCCAAAATCTTGATGAAGCTTCTTCATCCTCTACCTCTGTCATAACAGAGTCTAATATTACATCTTCAATACCACCCTCAACATTAGACTTAGATAATTGATTTCTTATTTCATTTTTTGAAACTCCTCTTTTTAACTTTGCTCTAATCTGATTAACCTTATCTTCATCCTCATAATACTTTGTCCCATGGTTTTGAACTTGAGAGTAAGCAGAGTTTATTGTGGTTTGTATTTCACTTATACTAAAATCTTTAGACTCAAAGTCACGCATAATACGCTCGGCCATGTACCTTTCGATACCATAGTCATTGAATGCAGCAGCTAATATGTATACATTATTATTTCTCTCCCCATCAACTAATCCATACTTTCTAGTCCACCAAGACATAAGAATATCTACTATCTTATTGTTATCAGTCACTGGTATAGTAGCCCTTGAAACATTCCTTACTACTTCTTTATACTCAATCTCTTCTATCTTTTTCCATAGGTGAGAGTTTTTATTTATGTATATCATAGGGTCATAAGACTCATAGCAAACCCTTGATATATTCTTACTTGTATTGTCAAAGTATTCAGAGTTGAAGTGTTTAGCCAACGATAAGAAATACTTTTTATGATTGTCAGGTTCTTTAGGTATTCTAACAATAGCCTTTAACCCATTACCACTAGGTGATACAAATGCTGAGTAAACATATTTGTCTTTTGATAGTTTTGATTTGGCAGAAGACATATCCTTCTTTACTTTATATCCATCAAAATCTAAACATATAAAACCACTGTGTTCTATAAGTGTATCGTCTGATCTTTTATTAAAAGTTCCTGAAAAACATATAGAAGGTAAATTCTTTTTAAGTTCTTGCCTTATGCTCTTGTCTTTCTCTGACCTAATCTGTTTAATTAATTCCTTTGAGACACCTATCTTTATCCTGTTTAGTATAGTATCTATATCAGAATAAAAAGGAGTCGAAGTTTCCTTTATGTTTCTAAAAATAGTTATGCTCTTATTATCCATATGCTTAGTTTGATTCACTATATACTTTTTTATACATTATATTATATTTATTTTTTCTTTACACGTAAAATAGAAAAAAAGTTAACATTTACATCATTAATAAAAGAAAAGAAAAGGGATAAAATATATCCCTTAATCTCTTCATTGGTATTGTTAGAACCCAAAGTCAGGGTCTATGTCATCAGCAGGTGCTACTGGTGTAGCTTCTGCAGGTGCATCATTACCTGATTTCTTTGGTACAAACTGATCTAATTCAACGTAAGGCTTACCTCCCTTACTTGTTAAAACATTTAAATTAACCCATCCGTTTTTGTGATGAGTCTTAAGAAATGAAATCGCTTCTTCAACTTTTACGCTGATGTTTCCAATTACGAAATCTGGTGCGCTCTCTCTTCTCTTGAAGATAAATCCGTCTGCAAAAATTTTCTCTTGTGACATAATAAATAGTATTAAATTTGATAGCTTAGTAGGAGAAGCTATTCTGACTCCTTAAAATTGTTCGTACTCTATATACTGTGTAATGTCTTCTACTGAATCTTCAGCAAAGAACTGCTTGTATACCTCAATGGCTTTTAAAACCTTGTCACGTCCTCTTAAAAGAGTTTCCTCAGAAGGTTTAGCTATCTTTAGTTTTAGCGTAGTCTTATCTATTATATAGAACTCAACTGGCTTTTGAAATAATTGTCCGTAAATGTAAGCCTGGCTATCGTAGTTATAATCATTAGCACTCCACTTAAATTTATCTGCATTGGCACTAGTCTTAATGTCAATTACTTTGGTGTCTGTAACTATATCAGCCTTACCTTTCCATTCCATTCCAAAGATAGTACCTACTGCAGGTTGCTCGTAGATGTTACCCTCAGCATATATGTCTGTATACATAACAAAGTTAGATTTCATGGCATCAACCCAAGTCTTAATTTCATCTACTTCTTTAGTTAGTAACACATCATATGGGTCAAGTAGTCTGTCATTTATATAATCTCTAAAACCTTTAGTAGCTCTCGTTGACACATCCATAACATGATAATCTACTATCTTTTGTGGTTCTAGCATAGCTGTATGAAAGTACCCACCCTTTAATAAAGGCAATCCTTTTTCATTCTTTCTAAAGTTCCTAGGATTCTTTAGTAGGCTATAGATATCTGAGTTAGATAAATATTTAGAGCCAAGCTCACCGTAGTATTTAGAGTCTTCTTTTAAATCTTGTAGTATTTTATTTTGCATAATCAGAAAGTTCTTTTTTAATAGCAGCAGTTAATGTATACTTCTGTTCTACTTTTGCAATAGTAGCTGAGAATAGTTCATTCTTGTTAGCTTTAACAAAGTTTACTACACTGTTCCATTTCTCATGTGTCTTCTTTAAGGTAGGTTTTGCCTTCTCTGCCGGAGCAGTCTTTATTGAAGACTCACTAATATCAACTAAGTCTTCTCCTGCCCATAAAGATAATCCTAATCCATGCATAGCTATAGCCTTCACTGTACTACGTTGTATAGTCTTGTTTACTGCAAATGATGTTATCTTATCTTTCGTAAGAGATCGGTTGTTATGATCCATAATAGGAAGGTAGTCAATATGTTCTACTCCCTCTATTGTTACACCAACCTTTACATAACCTGTTGTACCATCTGTAAAGTAATTTAATTCAGTAGTTTCTGACTCATACACCTTACGATTAGCATCAGGATATTGGTCTTTAACCATAGCCGATGCATAAGCCCATGATAAATAGTCGAATCTTCCCTTCTTCTCTACTCTGTCTTTTACACTAATTGATGTTAATGTTTTGAATGTTGTTTTTGTGTTTGCCATAATTTAAATTGGTTTTGAAATTTTACTGTATTTGTTAATTAATTCTTCCCTTCTACTCTTAAGTGATTGGTAATGCTTTAGATTGTTCCTGTTGTTCATCTCTACTTTTATCTTATCATTAAGTATATTAATCTTATTTAGATAAGTTTCTTTAAGTACATTAACAACACCTGGCCTAAACCCATGCATTAAAAAATGATAAAGTTGATTTTCAAGAATCAAGTTATAATTTATTCCAATTAACTTAGTATTGTAAATACTAATAACATCACCCTTCTTTTCAATTTTAATACCCTTGAAAAGGTAAGAGGTTGTGCCTTCATAAGTAGTGTTCACACTCATACTATCGTTCTCAGCCTGATGCCATATGTCTTCTATTGTGTATTTATTCATAAATAATTTTAACTGTAACATTACTCGTCCTTGTATTTACGTAGACAAGACTGTATTACTTGTCTCATTTCTTTATTTTCTGGTTTATCTATAGTGTTCGTAATCTTTTCTATTCCGTAATCTATGTTCTGCCTCAGTAGCGTATATCCATTAAGAACACATAAGTTCTTAATCTCTATAGTCTTCATGTTATCCACACTACATATGTAAAATAACATAAACCTAGCTTGAGAATATAGCTGTAGTTTCTTTTTCTTTTTACTAAATAAATCAGTCTTGAGTATGCCACATGCTTCGCACACGAAGTCAGCATACAAATTAAATATTCTGTTTTTCATTTTCGATATGTTGTTTAATGTATTGATTCCCTAAATCTTTAAAGAAGCCTTGCCAAGAAAATGGCTCTTCTATTAAGGTATTGAAATTGGCTGGGAGTGAGTCAGTCTCCTGTTGTCTTTGCTTAATGAACTCTTCACTTGATCTTCCCATCAGTATAGAATTTAGTTTTTATGTTTTACAAAAATAATGTTTTTTATTTATATATGCTATTTTTTTGCATTATATTTTCTTTCTATCTCTATGTTTTTAAATATATGTTCGATTACTTTTACCGTCCATCCATTGCCTAACATCTTGTACCTCTGCGTGTTAGAGACTCCTTCAGTATAGTTTTCAGGGACTGTCTGTAATCTTTCGCATTCTATTGGCGTAAGCTTCCTCCAATTATACTTCTCATTTATTATGCCTTGGTTTGGTGGTGCTGTGGTCAAGCAATGAGACTTGTCTTTCAATGCTCTACCTCTTCGTGTCTGACTATTTGGATATGATATATCTAATCCCTCACCTACACCTGCAGCAGCATAACCTTTCTTGGTTGCTTCAGGAAAACATACCTTGTCCTCTATACGAATCATAGTACGTTGGCTCCTCTCTATACTATTCCACCATGTTGCACCTGAGTACCTTGCAGTTAAACAATAGGCTTTGCCTTTGTTGGTTACCATTCTCTCATCTACCTCTGAACCTTGAAGCTCATCCTCTGTCTGAATGATATCTTTTAATGTAATCTGTTGGTCAATAGGATTGAATAAGTATGGTATGTTTGTCCAATAATATCTCTTCCGTGTCTGTCCACTAACTAGGGCTGAATCTATATAGATAGGTTCAACACCTAATAGTTCT
>Ga0115004_10003737_pt1 | contig 12322 bp, 12 predicted proteins | sample ArcticOcean_MG_C_10_FD_88737 | JGI IMG/M metagenome (GOLD analysis project Ga0115004, IMG submission 88737) | Marine microbial communities from western Arctic Ocean - ArcticOcean_MG_CB11_90 | ecosystem: Environmental > Aquatic > Marine > Oceanic | place: Arctic Ocean: Canada Basin | collected...
ACTCGCGCAGGGCGTGGACCTGTGGACCATCCTACGATGCTTAGTAGCTGCGCCCATGCAGCGTCGGCAGAAGAGGCAAAGTATCGTGTGCAGTATCCCAATTTCATCGCGCGAACTTCACGCATATTCGCGCTGGATCCTCCAGCAGCTGAAGCCATGTATGCAGTGACCGAAGACCCTTGGGAAAACGCGCATTTTCTAACCCTGCTGGCAGATAGCGCCATAACATCCGAGACGCCTGCCCAAGACATCCCACTGTGCCATCCAGATGGCACCGCCACCAATCTGAACACAGAACTCACAGGTGCCGACATTGTGGTGTTACTGGCAACCCGCAATTCGAGTGAAGCGGCCGCAGAAATGATCGCGCGCGAATGTTCTAAGCGCAAAATCATGTGCGCTGGTCTCGCCCTTGGACGGTCCAGTTCACCCAAAGCTTTGAACAAAGTGGTCAACGCAATGCGCCGCTTCGTGCGCGTCCTGGTTGTTGCGCAGGATGACGATTACATCCCCGCCATGTTGACGGCTCTGCGCGCATGAGCCGGTTTGTTCTTAGCCTGATCTGCGCCTTGGCCGCGGGCCCGGTACTAGCCGTTGTTGGCGGCGCGGGGCAAGACGTAGCAAACAACCTTCCGTTCCTAACCCTCGGCTTTGTCGTTGGGCTAGCCCATGCGCTTGACGCCGACCACATTGCAGCAGTTGCAGCCTTGATGACCCGCGGCGATAACCGCTACAAAGTGATTGCGCGCGGTGTGGCTTGGGGGTTGGGTCATACGCTGGCGCTTTTTGTCATTTGCTCAACGGTGCTGTTGCTGGGACTGACCATTTCGGACACGATGGAACGCTCTCTTGAACTGACTGTGGGTGCGATGATTGTGGCCCTTGGCCTGCGGGTGCTGTGGAAATTGCATCGCGAACGTATACATATACATCCGCACAAGCATAACGGCACACTGCATGTCCACGCCCATTCCCACGCTGGTGATGCTCGTCCGCACGATGGCGCAGCCCATACACACAGCCACCCAGTACGCGTTCTAGTGCCGATTGCTGGTGTCGGCTTAGTGCACGGCGCTGCAGGATCCGCCGGACTGCTTGTACTTACACTGGCGAGCATCGATGGCATCGCTCAGGCAATGTTAGCCTTTGCGGTTTTTGGGGTGGGCTCGTTGATTGGCATGACTTTGCTGACCACCGCGGCCAGCTTTCCACTAAGTTATGTCCATCGTGGCGAGCCATGGATGCGCACTTCTATGGCAATGACCATCGGGGCGCTGGCCCTTTTTGTGGGTGGCGGCGTAATGTTGAACAGCCTGCATGGTCTTATGGGCTGAAAAGATTTTGAAAGGGTTACAAAATGTGCGGTGAAATAGACGAATCTGTACTGGTCGGGCAAGAAATGCTGGATCGCTTCCGGGCCATGGCAAATGGCATGGATCTGCCAGCACAAGCGATCCCCGGTGATGGACCAGCCGGCCTAGCCGAAGAAGAAGGTCGCGCCGCTTATATGGAGAAGATTTTTTGCTCTGGACTGGCGCGTGCACTAGAGGATATCTCGCGGGCTGAAGAAGACGAAACTGTAGACGCGCTCGCTGCTCAAGCCATCTCTTTGGCGCGACTGGCGGGTTTTCTGGCCGGCCAATTGCCACCAGAAGCAGACCTGTTTCGCGCCTTGGTCGACGCGATATCGGCGGGTCACGCCGAACCTAAAAAGTGGACAGAGGCGAAACGCCGCGAGCATGACCAACACCATGGCCATACCCACGATCACCATCACTGACAACTGGAGCAATAGTGATGAATTCATTTAAATTCCTAGGTAATCCGACCTGGTGGAAAAGAGTGGTGGCGAGCGCCTTCGGCATTAGTTTTTGGGGATTCTGCGCTGCGGCTGTTGCGTTTGGTATCCTCTGCTTCTCGCTAAAAGGGGGCGGCGCGACGCAAACCGCGCTGCAAGAGGACCTCCACATTCTATTCAATCTCATGCCACGTGTTCTCATAGCGCTTTCGATCGCGTCACTGATATGGGTTATGATGCCACGCGACCGAATGGCCGCGCTGGTGGGCGACAACACCGGTTTGCGCGGGCCAATGGTAGCCACGTTGGCCGGAGCGGTCACGCCGGGCGGGCCGTCATCGTCCTATTCACTTCTCGCAGTGCTGGCAAGCTCGGGCGCCGATCGGGGGGTGTTGGTGGCCTACATCACTGCTTGGGCCACGCTTGGAATGCAACGAATCCTGATTTGGGATGTGCCTTTTATGGGGGCGGAATTTGCGGTTTTGCGCTTTGTCGTCTGCCTGCCGCTTCCGATCTTGGCGGCGCTGATCGCGCGCCGCCTGCCGCTGACGCTTCAGATCAAAGATCAGGTAGCCGCGACCCCCTCAGGGAACAAGGATGCATTCAAGTGAGCATTGGTATTCTTGTCCTGCTCGTCTTTCTGGTTGCACTGGTGACGACCGCAATCATGCAGCAGCGCGATTTTGGACTGGTCTTGCAGCGGTTCATCGAACAATTCGGTGTGCTTGTCCCGCGGATGCTGGTCGCGCTGATTGCGGCGGGGTTCATAGCGCAGATTATTCCCAAAGAGGCAATCGCAGGTTTGCTTGGCGAAGAGGTAGGGCTTCTGGCATTGCCCGTCGCCGCCGCCGCTGGGCTGGTCGTACCCGCCGGACCGGTAATTGCCTTTGCAATCGCAGCGGTTTTTGCGAAATCAGGCGCCTCTACACCGGCGCTAATAACATTCATAACCTCGTGGAGTATCTTCGCAGCGCACCGAATTCTGATTTACGAAATTCCGCTTTTGGGCATTTCTTTCCTGCGGCTACGACTGCTTTCAGCGGTTCTAGTGCCGCTGGTGGCGGGGCTCATTGCAACCATGGTGGGGCTGCTTTCCAGCTTCGGCGGGACCGATTTTCTGCAATAATGTCGCTTCAGGGAGACCAATATGAGCGTGCCAACTACCTACAAGAAATACCAATCTGATGTAATTGTTGATCTTTTGCAGACATATGATTTCGAATATATCGCGCTTAATCCCGGCGCGAGCTTTCGCGGGCTGCATGACAGCTTGGTCAACTACGGCGACGACAATCCAAAGATGCTAGTCTGCCAACACGAAGAGACAGCAGTGCAGATCGCCCATGGTTACGCCAAGGCGACGGGTCGACCGATGGCTTGCATAGTGCATGATCTGGTGGGATTGCTGCATGGACAGATGGCGATCTACTACGCTTTCACCGACCGCGCTCCGGTCTTCATTATAGGCGCCACGGGGCCGATGGATGAAAGCAAAAGGCGTCCACGCTCAGATTGGCACCATACGGCACAAAGCCAGGGCGATGCGGTACGAAATTTTACAAAGTTCGACTACCAGCCCCACGCGATCGAGGGCGTAACCGACAGCTTTATGCGCGCGTATTCGGCGATGGTTACCGAACCTGCGGGGCCGACCTATCTTTGCTATGATGCAATGTTGCAGGAAACGCTTTTGACCGACAAAGTTTCCATGCCAGGACCTGAGATTGAAAGGGCACCGGCGCCGATGGCCGCCGATCCCGGCAAACTTGAAGCAATCGTTCACAAACTACTATATGCTGATAGGCCTTGGATAATGGCGGAATTCACCGGCCGCCATCCGGGGAATTTCGCCAAACTGGTGACTCTGGCCGAAACGCTTGGCGTAGCGGTCTGGGACGTGAATTCAGCGCTTTGTTTTCCGAATCGCCACCCTCAAGCCCTGTCGATGGATACTGAAAGTCTCGCACAGGCGGACGCCATTCTTGCGCTTGATGTTGTGGACTGGGAAAAGGCCACGGCAAAGCTTGATTCCACAACACGCGAGCTGAATTCCTATCTGTCTGAAAACTGCGCATGGATGGAGGTTGGGTTCCATGAAACGGGGATCGGTTCGTGGTCGCTCGATTATGGACGCTATCTTCAGAAGACGTTCAGCGCGCTTGGCGACCCGCGTTTGGCGATGCCGCAAATGACCGAGATCGCGCTACGCCTGATTGCCGAGGACCCTGCGATGGCAGACAAGATTGCAGCCCGAAAGGCCCAGACCGCCAATCGACATGCCGCAATTTTTGCTCGTTGGTCCGTAGAGGCGCAAGTTGATCGCAATGACGCACCGATTGCCCCAGCACGCCTGGCCGAAGAAGTCTGGCAGGTTATAAAGGACGAAGACTGGGTCCTGGCCGCCGGGACCTTACGGCAATGGACCCGAAAGCTTTGGGATTTCGACGCCGAGTACCGGCACCCGGGCAAGGGGCTTGGCACATCGACGCAGATTGGCATTGGTCTGGGGGTGGCGTTGGCACACAAGAAGTCCAACAAGGTCGTGGTGACATTCCAACCTGATGGTGACTTGATGTATGACGCCGGAGCCCTTTGGACTGCGGCTAAACACGAAATCCCTTTGTTAATGGTGATGTACAACAACCGCGCCTATTACAATGACTGGCACCACCAAATCAGGACCGCGCGGATGCGTGGGACTGATGAGACCAGGGCTCATATAGGCATGGATCTCTACGGTCCCGAGCCGGACTTTGCCGCTATGGCGAAGAGCATGGGGGTCTGGGCAGAGGGTCCAATCGAGCGGCCCGAGGATATCGGCCCAGCCGTGGCACGGGCGCTAGAGATCGTTAAATCCGGCAAGCCGGCCTTGGTCGACGTCATCTGCCGCCACCGGTAATAAAAAAGCGCCCCCCCCGAAAAGGGGGGCGCTCTTCAATCAATAAGCGTCGTGACTTCAGCCGCTGCTGCATCTCATTGCCTTGAACTCGATCTCGTTACCATCTTCGTAGGACAGTTCGCATTCCATGCCCACGGCCAGATCATCACGCTTGGCTTCTGCTCCGTCGATGGTCAGCACAGTTCGCGAACCCGAAACTTCGCCCATCTTTTCACCAGCGACGGTCATAAAGGTCACTTGCTTGTTTCCGTCGGCAAGGCCCAGGATCGCAGTGTTGACCATCATATCCAGTCCAGCAAGCGCGCAGCTCATTGCCTTGAATTCGATCTCGTCACCATCTTCATAGGACAATTCGCAGTTCATACCCACGGCCAGATCATCACGCTTGGCTTCTGCTCCGTCGATGGTCAGCGCAGTGCGCGAACCCGAAACTTCGCCCATCTTTTCACCAGCGACGGTCATAAAGGTCACTTGCTTGTTTCCGTCGGCAAGGCCCAGGATCGCGGTGTTGACCATCATTTCTGCGCTAGCGGTTTCCGTCGCAGTACCGGTGCAGTCCATGATCTTGAATTCGTTGACATCGCTGCCAGGATCGAACTCAATCTTGCAATTCATTCCAACCGCCAGATCTCCACGTTCAGCTTCTGCCCCATTCAACGTTACAGTCGTACGCGAACCAGAGATTTCGCCTATGACTTCAGCATCACCTGACATGAAGGTTACGATCTTGTTGCTACCTTCCAGAGCCAGAATATCACTTGTAACAATCATCGTGGGAATTTCGACCGAAAGTGCGGCAGAAATGATCGACACTGTTTCAGGGCTTTGCTGAAGTGCAGCTTGCATGAGTTCGGTAACCTCTGCGCCGCTCGCCGCTTCGATAGGCAACCCGAGCTTTTTGGCCGCGGCCAGGAAGTCTGGATCAGACAATACTGCCAAATAGGCAGTGCGCAGTTCATCCAACACGTCTGTGGGTACGCCCGGAGGGGCTGCTGTCAGACGCCCAAGGTTCGAGTTTGCGGAGATCAAGTTGACAATCGATTTGGCCTTATCGTCATCAGCAAAACCAATAGCAGATGGGATGCCTTCGACTTCACCAACTACCAGCGCAAAGAAGCCGTTGCCTGCATCGATGAAGGGTTGCAGCGAAGCCTTAGATCCAATTTGGCCTACGACTTCGCCGCGCAGCATCGCCATTTCGCCCTCGTTGCCTTGATAGCCAGGAATGATGTTGATGTTCAGGTCGAATGCGTCAGCTAACATATTGGTTTCGTTAAACGATGCTGACCCAACGCCAGAAGCGGCGAAATTCACTTGAGCTTCGCTGCTAAGAAGGTCCTCAAAACTCGAGAGCCCTGAATTGTTGCTGAGTGTAATGGCGCGCACATCAGAAGCTGCTTTGCCGACCCAACTGAATTCATTCAAGTCGAACTGAATGCCACTGTTTTGCAAGATCTGCGCATAGATAAGCCCGGTGTTGAATGTACCGATGGTCAGACCATCGGGATCAGCCGCATAAAGCGTGTTGGCCCCGATGATATGGCCGGCTCCTGGGAGATTCTTGAAGATCACGCGATCGGCACCAAGTTTCGTTTCCAGATGGCCGCCAATTAGACGCCCGTAGGCATCATAATTGCCACCAGGATTGGTGGCAATTATGTACGTGATAGTCTTGCCTTCGTAAAAGCCCCCTGCCGCGGCAGGCATCGCCGCCATGCAGGTAAGTAGTGTTGCTCCGAGTAGACGTTTCATTATAGTATACCCTCCCTAGGTCAATGTTGGGGCGGGGCTTCTGGCGTCCCCCGCCCGGGTTCATCCGCCGATCATTCCTCGGCTGGTGGAATCCAAAATTCTTCAAACCCTTCGGCAGGTTCAAGCTGGTCGAACCAATCCAGTCCGATTGCTTTCATAATCCGACTGTTACAAACTACAATCCGGGCTTCTATATCGCTTGTGTTGACCCTCTTGTGCGCGACATAGGGCGGCACATAGATAAAATCGCCCGGTCCCCAGTCATAAACCTTCGGGGTTGTGTCCCAAGTCCATTCGAATTCGACTTTGCATTCGAACTGTACATCATAATGCAAGTCCTGCCCGGTGCCCTCGATTACAAAGGCTATCTCTTCAGACAGGTGCCGGGATGTGCCAGTGGATTTACCGGCATCCAGAAACTGCATATAAAGATCGATGCAGCATTCTTTTGTGTCCATGCCCTCGTTAATGATGTGCTTGATCAGGCCGTCGGCCGACCGCTCCAACGGCATGGTGTCATGTTTTACGACATTCACGCGATCTTTATATTCGGCGCGAAACTGCTGCGACTGTTCAAGGGCTTCCTTATAAAACGAAACTTCAGGCGCGCCTTTTTTGGCGCGCTGCCGCTCGACTGCGTCGACAAAAGTAGATGGGTTAATGCTCATATTATCCTCGCATCACAAGCTGGCCGGCGGGGCATAGTCTTCGTGCCCTGGCACCGGTTCTTCGGGTGGAAATTGCACCATTTTCTGAAAGATCATATGCATGAACAGAAATAGCGGTTTGGCCTTAAACACCAACACAATTGATTCATCATCACTGTCATTGAGGTGCTGGTGGACACAGGCATTCTCGACGATCAAAGCATCGCCAGCTTCCCAGTCCATCCGGCGGCCGTCATGGATGTCATGACCCTTGCCCTTTAGAACGAAAAACACTGCTGAGTTCATATGCCCGTGAGTTTGACCATAGCCATGAGGCGCAAAGGCGTCGACATGGGCCTCGATTGATTGCGCGATCCGGTTGGCTTGCGGATTGATCACTTTCTTGCCAAAATTGTGCGGACCGCCTTTCCACTTCATTTCGCTGGTCTTGTAGACGCGGGGCTGCAGATAAAGTTCTTCCTTCATCTCGCTGTACGTGCCTTCTAAAGCGCGAACGAAAGTTCGCTTTTTGGTCCAACGTTCCCACACAACTTTCTCACGTTTATTACTGTTATGCCCTGCGCCGATTTCTGGCTTCTCTTCCGACATGTCGTGTTCTCCTCTGCTTCAAAAAATTCTAGCGTGGCCATGCCGTTTCCGTCAATGGCAAGACGTTCCGAATGGAGGAACATTCTCTCTAGCCGGAATCGCAGACTTCGGAAATCGGCCGTCCGGTTATCTCTTGCCCAAGATATTGTGCCGTCTCATTGTAAAGCAGTTCCTTGACCTGATCCGGCCCAAGTTGCTTGACCAACTGATCGACCACACCAAATAGCGGCAGGGCAAGTCCTGCCTGTTGGCTAAGGTCAAGCGCGACGTCTAGGTCCTTTTCATGCCAAGTGAATTTTGTCGTATCCCAGCGTTCCAGCGTGGTGTTCCGCGCAGGGCATTTCAACAAAGTCTCGCGCATCGCCTGTGCATCGATCCCACAGGATTTGGCCAAAGCAAGCGTTTCATAGTTTGCCACGCAGGCGGCCCAATGCATCATATTGTTGCAGGCCTTACCGATTTGTCCGGTGCCAACTGGTCCCATATGTTCGATGCTGCGACTGTAGGCAATGAGAGCAGGGGTGACAGTTTTGATGTTCTCCTCTGACCCGCCGCAAAGCGATATCAAGTTACCTTGCTTGGCGCCCTGCAGGCCATAACAGACGGGGGCATCGACCAGACCGACCCCTTGCGTTGTGCAATCTGCGGCCATTTCGATCATTGTTTTGGGGTGGTTCGTTGCGGCAACGACGATAACCTGCCCTTTTTTCGACCCTGCCGCCAGGATGCCGCCCACGACAGCGCGTGTCTGAGCGTCGGTGTTTACGACAATAATCACCACGTCGGAACTTATGGCAATTTCTGCCAATCCGGACGAAGCCTGAACGCCTGACGGCAGAGCGTCAAGCGCGCTTGGCAAAGAATCATGCGCCAAAACCACAAATCCTTTCGACGCCACATGCCCCGCCATCGCGGCGCCCATTGCCCCCACACCTATAAAACCAACCTGCATTGTTTTGCCCTTTTATTTAGTTGTCTCAGATGAAAGCGCTGACCGCAGTTCCAAACAAGCGTCTCGCCAGCAACGTTCTTATATATGGAACATCGGTCCACTTTGAGTTGGCGTAGATAAACGGCCAGCTTACGCTAATCTAGAACCTGGAACGCGGTGCGTTAGACATCAAATGGAAACCAGGCATAAATCCGTAGCAAATACTATGTAGGGAAAAAATATGACCGGTCTCGAAGCTATGTTCACGCCACTTTTTGCGATAATCACTTCGCCCTATCTGATGGGGCTTATCTTGTTAGCTATCCCTCTGGGGGTGTTTTTCGGGGCGGTTCCCGGATTAGGGGGCAAGCTTGGTATTGTTCTGTGCATTCCATTCATCTTTGGAATGGAGGCGCTTCCGGGGGCCGTCTTCCTTTTGGCAATGCATGCCGTAGTCCATACTGGAGGATCAATCCCTTCGATTCTGTTCGGCGTACCCGGTACCGGACCAGATGCGGCAACGATCGTCGATGGTTACCCAATGGCCCAAAGGGGCGAAGCGGGCCGGGCGCTTGGCGCGTCACTTGGCGCCTCTGGCGTCGGTGGTGTGATTGGCGCCCTATTCCTCGCCGCGATGTTGCCAGTTCTGAAACCAGTTGTCTTAGCGTTTTCACCGGCGGAGTTTTTCCTTCTGGCGCTTTTCGGCATTACTTTCATTGCGATGCTCTCCGGGCGCAGCCTGATCAAGGGCGTGGCGGTAGGATTTCTGGGCATTCTCGTTTCACTGATCGGCCTTGACCCGCATACGGGTTCGCAGCGTTACACCTTTGATCAACTCTGGCTTTGGGATGGGGTCAGTGTCGTGGCGGCAGTGCTTGCGATATTTGCAGTGCCCGAAATGCTAGCGCTCGGCGTCAAGGGTGGGTCTATTTCGAAAGTCGAGGGCAAGGCCGCGAAATATGATTTTGCTCAGGTCATGCAGGGTATCGGCGATGTGTTCCGCAATCCCTGGCTGACATTTCGCACATCGGTAATCGGCGCGGCAATTGGGGCCATTCCGGGACTGGGTGGCGATGCGGCATCCTGGCTCTGCTATGGCCATGCGGTGCAGACCTGCAAGAACCCTGAGAATTTCGGCAAGGGTGACGTGCGCGGTGTAATCGCTCCGGAAACCGCCAACAACTCCAAGGAAGGTGGCTCGCTTCTTCCAACACTTTTCTTTGGCGTGCCGGGGTCCTCGGGGATGGCAATTTTGCTCGGCGCATTTGTGATGCTGGGGATCCAGCCGGGTCCGCATATGGCCTTGACTGAAATGAATTTGGTCTGGTCGCTGATCTGGGCGCTAGCGCTGGCCAACTTGCTTTCGATCCCATTGTTCCTAATGATGGCGCCAGCGTTTTCGATGCTTGTTTACGTGCGCGGGGCATTGCTGATCCCTTTCGTTCTGGTTCTGGCTTTCCTCGGAGCATATCTGTCAGATTCTGCTTGGGAGAATATGCTAATCTTGGTCGGACTTGGGACGCTAGGCTATTATTTGAAGAAATTCGGCTGGCCTCGACCGCCATTTGTGATCGGTCTGGTGCTGGGCAGTATTGCCGAGGACTCTATCCACAAAGCGCTGGCGATCTGGGGGCCGACATTCTTTTTGCGTCCGCTGAGCCTGGTGCTTATTGCGCTGATCATTCTGACCGTTGTCACTTACATTTGGCGGCAGCGCAAAACTTCCAACAAACCACAGGTGCACTATGACATTTAACGCTCGTACAGCTACAACCATAGTAATGCTCGCCTTGTTCGCGTCCGCAACTCTGCTTGCACTTGGCCTACCCTCAAAGGCCGCTTTCATGCCGCTTCTGGTTGGTATTCCGGGCACCATTCTTTGCGCATGGCAACTCATTATCGATCTGCGTCGAGCGCCGGACGATGTAGTTGAGGTCGACGCAGAAGACCAGCCTCAGGACTCCCGGACCGAGACCGAGGTATTCCTCTGGCTGGCTGTGTTTGCCATTGCGTTGGTTGGGTTCGGATTTGTGGTCGGCGGGCCGTTTGTTGTTGCTGCATACGTCCGGTATTCTAGCCGTGACACTTGGGGGACTGCACTATTTGCCGGTGCCGCAACGCTAACGGCACTGTACGGGGTCTTTATCTGGCTTCTGGAATTACCGTTGTTCCGGGGCCTGGTCTTAGAAGCCTTATTGTAGGAACAAATCGGATGCTGTTGCTCAATAACGAAGTGATATCTGAAGTTCTGGACATGGGCATGACCATGGACGCCCTTGAACAGTCCTATATCGCGATCGCCCGCGGGAATGCCATTTGCCGGCCGCGGATCGACATGTGCTTCCCGACCTCGGATCTTGACCGCGAATATCGCTGGGGCACGATGGAAGGTGGCGCGACGGGCGGCTATTTCGCCATTCGGATGAAGTCTGATATATTGTACCATCAGACCGCACCCGACGGAACACGCACGCGTGAGAAATATTGCGGCAAACCAGGCATGTTCTGCGGCTTGATCTTTCTGACAAGCACCGAAACTGGTATGCCGCTGGCGCTGATCAACGACGGTGTCCTGCAACACATGCGTGTCGGCGGAGATGGCGGACTGGGCGTCAAACATATGGCCCGTGACGACGCGGAAGTCGTGGGAATGTTAGGATCGGGCGGCATGGCGGAAACCCATATGCAGTCCTTTTGTCAGGCGCGGCCAATCAAACGTTTGCAGGTATATAGCCCGACCAAATCCAACCGTGATGACTTCGCAGCGCGCATGGCCGAGCGCCACCAAATCGAGGCGGTAGCCTGCGAGAGTCCGGAAGAGATTTACAAAGGGGCTCACATTGTGGCGGCGCTGACCGACGCAACAAGACCGGTCTTGAACGGTGCTCTGATCGAACCGGGGACCCATGTGGTAAATATTGGCGGTGGTGGGTTGCCAGATGTCGCAACGATCGCGCGTGTGGATGTTTATCTGCGGATGGGCGACGCGCCAGCGGCTGAAGGTCTTGAAGCATTTGACGACGAATACCTCAGCTGGCGGGCGACCGGCAACGACCCGGTACCAAAAAATGCTGCTCGTGCGCATGGCAACATGTTGCCGACAATACGGGTGACATTGAACGAATTGATCGAAGAATCAATGCCAGGCCGCACATCAGATGATCAGATTACATGGTCCGAGCGAGGCAATCTTCAGGGCGCACAATTCTATGCGGTGGCCGGCCGGGCGTACGAAGAAGCAAAAAAACGAAAACTTGGCCGCGAGATTCCAGACGATTGGATCCTGCAAACAATCAGGAACTGATATGTCAAAATTACCGCTTACCATCGCCACCACTGATTACGACCACTTCCGCGATATCCGCTCCGGGGTCGTTGCGCCCGAAGGAATCGACCTTAACTGGTCGCTACTAGGCCACCACGAATGCTTTGCACGGATGACCGCCAACCGCGAATTTGATATGTCCGAAATGTCGTTTGCCAAATTTGCTACGCAGGCCACCCGCAAGAACAGCGACCTTATCGGTCTTCCCGTCATTTGTTCGCGGCTGTTTCGCTTTTCCTCATTCTATGTGAACAAGAACTCCGGAATCAAACGCATCGAAGATCTTTATGGGAAAACCGTAGGCAGCCCTGAATGGGCCCATTCCGCAGCCGTGTGGATGCGCGGCTGGATGCAGAATGAC
>Ga0115004_10003743_pt1 | contig 12301 bp, 11 predicted proteins | sample ArcticOcean_MG_C_10_FD_88737 | JGI IMG/M metagenome (GOLD analysis project Ga0115004, IMG submission 88737) | Marine microbial communities from western Arctic Ocean - ArcticOcean_MG_CB11_90 | ecosystem: Environmental > Aquatic > Marine > Oceanic | place: Arctic Ocean: Canada Basin | collected...
CCTCTAGCCCCAAAAAGGCTAGGGGTTTTTTATTGGGCGCAGAAAAATACGGATTGACGTAAAGAACCCGTCTTCGCGAGCGCAGCGCGGTGATCCAATACCACTAAACTATGGATTGCCACGTCGCTACGCTCCTCTCAAAGACGGTAGGGTGGAAGGTTTTTACATCACTGCGTTCGCAAAGACTGCCTTCTATGACTCCTAAGCTAAAGCGCGATATGCCATTCTGCCACCGCTGATGAACATAGCGTTATCATAGCCCATGTCCCGCAAGGCAGCTGCAGATAGAGCACCACGATTATTAGCATTGCAATAACATATGATGGTGCTGCTTAAGTCAGGAATAATACCTTCAATATTCATTTCTAATTTACCTCTACTGAGGTTAATAGAGCCTTCTATGTGGTCCTTAGTATGTTCTTCTTGGTCCCGGATATCGAGCAAAATGGCCCCGTTAGAAACTAGTGTATCAACCTGGCTAGGTTCTACAGCCTCAACACGAGCCATTGCTTGATCGGACATGGTTTGGAATTTTTCAGTGTAAGCCATTAGCTATCTCATAAGTTGTGTCTAATACTTTATATTAGCTAAATCTAATTGAAATGACAATGCTAATGCTAATGGCAAGTGATTAATCCCATGTCAAATCCAAGGTTAAATCCAAGGTTAAACTCAACGTTAAATTAGCCATTACTCTCCACGTCGGTAAATTTTTTGTGCGGCCGCAACCCCAGATCCTAAAACAATATCATAGCCTAAATCTACCATAACCATTTCAGCAGTAGCGATGCCAGACAGCGCCATAACATCAGTCATTGCTCCTAAGTGACCGATACGAAATAACTTACCAGCCATTTCACCTAAGCCGCCGCCAAAAGATACGCCATACGCCTTATAGGCATGTTGGGTGATCAAATTAGAATCTTTTCCTGCGGGCACCATGATAGCTGTTACGGTATCAGAATAAAGATCTGGGTTTTGGGCACAAAGTTCTAAGCCCCATGCATTTACAGCGGCTCTTACGCCTTGTGCAATGCGGTGGTGACGTGCATGAACATTCTCCATGCCTTCGCTTAGTAACATGCTTACACTGGCCCTTAAACCGTTAAACAGCTGCACAGGTGGCGTATACGGATAGCTGCCTATAGCATTAGCATTGGCCATGTCATTAAAATCAAAAAAACAGCGGGGCAAGGTAGCTGTTTTGGTTGCTTCCATAGCTTTAGGGCTAACACCAACGATAGCTAAGCCGGTGTTCAGCATAAACCCTTTCTGTGAGCCGGTAATGGCAATGTCTACTCCCCAGGCATCCATTTGAAAGTCCATACTTGCCAGTGAACTCACAGCATCTACCATTAATAAGGCATTGTGGTTGGCGTTATCAATGGCTTTACGTACCCCGTGTACATCACTTTTCACGGCGGTAGCCGTTTCGTTGTGAGTAACTAGTACGGCCTTGATATGGCCTTCTTGGTCGGCTTGTAAGCGTCGAGAGAACTCTTCAACCGGAGCGCCTGTACCCCATTCACACTCAACCACTTCAACGTCTAAACCAAAGCGTTGGCAAAGGTCAATCCAGCGTTGGCTGAACATACCATAACGAGCGATGAGAACCTTGTCGCCTGCGCAGAGAGTGTTAGTTATAGCGCCTTCCCAGCCACCAGTGCCAGTGGCAGAGAAAAGTAGCACTTGGCCAATTTCAGTTTTAAAGACTTTTTTAAGGTCATTGAGTAGAGGTATGTAGTCATCTGCAAAATCTGCTGCGCGGTGGTCAAAGTTGCTGATGTTCATAGCTGCTTTTATAAAATCTGGCGTATTGCTAGGGCCAGGGATAAATATGGGGTTTTGGTTTTTCATAATAGTGCCCTTAATTTCACGTATAGGTGTTACTTTTATTTAGACACTAGTTTGGCTTTTAAAGTAGTATTAAACAATTTTATTGGAAAATAACTCCAATATGAATTTAAAATAATTAACCAATTGAAAAATAACAATATAAATTATTTCATTTTATATAGTATATTAATAATGAAAAAATAAATTGAGTAGTTATAGCCTTTTGCGCAACATGCTAATCATTAGATAGGAATATATTATGGACCCAGTTAAACGCGGCCGTGGTAGGCCAAGATCAGCAACTTCAGAAGCGAGTGCTTCAACGGTACAAGCACTCGATAGAGGTATATTGCTGTTACAAGCTTTAGCACAGCATAATACTGTAAGTTTAACCGACCTTGCTATGCAGGTAGGAATGCCAGCGTCCAGTGCACATCGATTGCTGATGACGTTACAGCAGCATGATTTTGTGGATTTCGATGAGAACACCCAGCGTTGGCAAGTGGGTATTGAAGCCTTTAGGGTAGGTAGTGCCTATTTAACACGAACTAACTTTCTAGAAGCTGCACGGGGGCCGTTACGTGACCTAATGGAAGCTACCGGTGAAACTGCAAACTTGGCAGTAATGGATAATTCAGAAGTGGTTTTTGTGGCACAGGTGGAAACCACTAATCCTATACGGGCGTTTTTTAGTGCTGGAACTCGGGCGTTAATGCATTCTTCTGGTATAGGTAAAGCCTTGTTAGCTCAAATGCCAAGGCGTAAGTTAGAGACTGTATTGCAAAGCGCAGGGCTGCCTCAATATACGCTGAGAACATTATCTACTCCAACAGAACTGTATGCTGACCTTAAGGCTACAGTAGATAGGGGCTGGTCTTACGATCAACAAGAGCGTTATGAAGGGATGAGTTGTGTTGGTGCAGCTATACGCAATGCTCAGGGAGACCTTGTAGGTGGTATTTCTGTGTCTGGGCCTAGTGTGCGGTTTGATCCGTTACAGGTAGCAGTAATAGGGCTTAAGGTTAAGGCTGCGGCCGATCAAGTTACTCAGACCTTAGGCGGTAAGGTGTAGTTAAGTTGGCGCTACTAAACGACAAACAACAACTACTACTTGAGGTGCTAAACCTTAGAGCTCTTGTTGAGCTAATGTCACCCAGTAAGCCGCACCAGTTTCCAAAATGTCATCATTAAAATCATAGTGTGGGTTATGCAGCATGCAGCCACCCACGCTGTCTTTGCCATTGCCTAAAAAAGCGTAGCAGCCATTTTTTACACGCAGCATACTCGCAAAATCTTCAGAAATAGTCTTCGGGCGGCAGGCTAAATCTACTGAGCTTTCGCCTAACAAAGAGAGTGCTGCTTTGCCTGCGGCTAGGGTTTCTTTTTCAGTGTTAATAGTAGCCCAGAACACTCGGTCGTAAGTAAATTCATGTTCGGCACCATGGGCCTGACAGATGCCAGCTACCAACTGTCCCATGCGGGCTTCTATTATATCTTGCACTGTTTCAGAGAAACTACGGCAATCACCAGTAATGGTAACCGTGCTTGGAATAACATTCACAGCGCCATCGGTAACAAATTCAGTAGCAGACACTACAGCCTGTTGTTCTGGGTTTATGCTGCGTGAAACGATGGTTTGTAAGCCTAGTAGGATTTCTGCGCCAATCACTAGTGGATCAATATGGTGGTGAGGTTGTGAGGCGTGACCGCCCCGGCCTTTAATGACAATTTTAAAGTTGTCTTCACTGGCCATTACGCCACCAGAATTCATCGCCATGTGGCCAGCGGCCATCCCCGGCATATTGTGGAGGCCGTAAATGGCTTGCATGGGGAATCGTTCGAATAAGCCATCATCAATCATGGCTTGAGCGCCGGCACCGTGCTCTTCATCGGGTTGGAATATAAAATAAACAGTGCCATCAAAATCGCCATGTGTGGCTAATTCTTGGGCAGCACCTAACAGCATACTGGTATGGCCATCGTGGCCACAGGCATGCATGCGTCCATCATTTAGAGACTTGTGAGAGAATTCATTAAGCTCTTGGATAGCTAATGCATCCATGTCGGCTCGTAAGCCAATGGCTTTATGGGATGAACCTTTAGTAAGCTGGCCAACGATACCTATTTGGCCAATGCCCTCATGTACTATAAGACCAAATTCAGTGAGCTTTTGTATAACAAAGGCGGCTGTATCGAACACTGAAAATTCAGTTTCAGGATGCTGGTGCAAGTGGCGACGCCAGCTTTGCATCTGGTCTTTTGAAGTTTCAAGTAGTTGTGTCATTAGAGTGCTTTTAAAGGAATAACAGAGGTACTCATCATGTCACATTTAACCTTTAGCGACTAGACCTACAGCTTCGATACCTGCAACCGCAGCGATTAAATCGTTGTCTGAAGTATCTCCTGTTACGCCCAGTGCGCCTAGGGTTTGGCCACGTTCGTTTTGAATCAACACACCGCCTGGTACAGGAATCATTTTGCCGTCTAAGGCAGCGTTAGCAGTGACAATGAAATAAGGTTGAGCTTCGGCCCTTGCCATTTGTGCGCTACCCGGAATACCGAGCATTACCGCACCATAAGCCTTAGCTTGGGCAATAGCAAAGCGACCTGGTGACGCGCCATCTTGGCGTTCAAATGCTTTTACATGGCCGCCTGAATCGAGCACCACCACGGATAAAGGGTTAAAGCCAAGTTCTTTACCTTTAGCAAGAGTGGCATTGATGATGCGTTTTGAGCGACTTAAAGATAGTTCGGCCATGAGTGGCTCCAATAATTGTTGTTATTAGGAGCATCATAGCCGAGTTTTTTTGCGGATATTAGCCTGTATTCGACTTTAGTCGGGACTAAACGGTCATACTCATTATTTGAGGTTAGATCTCAATTTATAAACCTTATTTATTGTCACGAATTTGGTTAAGGGTTTTATTTGGCGTTAAGGCTTGTGGGTCGAGTTTGATATGAATCAAAGCGGGCTTATTGGCCGCCATAGCATCGTTCAAGGCTTGAGGAAATTGCTCACTATTAGTCACCTGAGTAGCAAAAGCATCATACGCTTTTGCGAGGGCGCAAAAATCAGGGTTAACCAAATCTGTAGCGCTTATACGGCTAGGGAAATGAAGCTCTTGGTGCATGCGAATAGTGCCATACATGCCATTATCAATCACCAATACAATAAGGGCGGCATTTTCCTGTACAGCAGTGCCAAATTCTTGCATGGTCATTTGGAAACAACCATCACCTGCGAAAGCCACTACTGTTTTGTTTGGGTATGCTATTTTTGCCGCTATCGCTGCTGGTAGTCCATAGCCCATAGAGCCGCTCGTTGGAGCAAGCTGGGTGCCATATTCAGAGAACTTCCAAAAACGGTGAATCCAGGTAGCATAGTTGCCAGCACCATTTGTTATGATTGAATCTGCAGGTAAGGTGGCCTCAAGATGGGCCATGATAGCAGGCATTTGTACGTCACCAGGGTGAGCTTTAGTGGGCAAGCTGGACCATTGCAGGTAGTTGCTATGGCACTGAGCTACGTGGTCTAAACGATGTTGTGCAATCGTATGTGTGGCTTTACGTGCAGCGGTTAGTTCACAAAGGCCTTGTGCTAAGGCTTTAGGGCTGGCATGAATGGCTAAGTCTGCGCGATATACTCTGCCCAACTCTTCTGCCGAAGCATGAATGTGGATGAGTTGTTGTTTAGCACCGTGCACACCTAACAGTTCATAGTTTTGCGATGGTACTTCTGAGAAACGACCGCCAATTAGGATGACTAAATCGGCATCGGCAATGGTGGATTTTAATTTAGGGTTAATGCCTAAACCCACATCACCAGCGTAGTGTGAGTGATTGTGATTAAACAACATTTGGCGACGGAATGAGCATGCTACAGGCACACTGAATTGTTCCGCAAAGGCTTCCACGTGAGCCACTGAATCTGCACACCAACGGCTACCACCTAATACCACTACAGGGTTGCTGGCTTGTTCGATCATGCTAGCCATTTGTTGCATAGCCGCTTGGCTAGGGTAGGTCTCTAACATACTAAAAGGTTTTATTTGGGTGCTTTCGGCAGTGCCAGATAAGGTATCTTCAGGCAACACTAGTACTACAGGGCCAGGGCGGCCGCTAGTGGCTACAGACCAAGCTCGGCTTACCATTTCGGTAATACGGGCTGTGGAATCTATTTCTGCTACCCATTTAGCCATTGAGCCTAAATATTGACCGTAATCCACTTCTTGAAAAGCTTCACGGTGGCGTAACTTACTATTAATTTGGCCAATAAATAAAATCATTGGTGTAGAATCTTGCTGCGCCACATGAATGCCGGCGCTGGCGTTGGTAGCACCTGGGCCACGGGTAACAAAACAAATGCCAGGGGTGCCATGGAGCTTGCCCCATGCTTCTGCCATCATGGCAGCTCCACCTTCTTGGCGAGCGCTAGTGGCGGTAATAGGGCTATCGTGTAAGGCGTCTAATACTTCTAGGTAGCTTTCACCAGGCACACAAAATAATTGCTTAACGCCATGGGCTTCTAAGGCGTCGACAACAAGTTGGCCGCCAGATTTTATGCAAGTAGTCATTAATAATTCCCTTTACGAGTTACAGGCGTTGTAAGGTTTTGTAGTAAGCTTTCACAGCCACTAATCGGCACAGATCTTGCTCTTGAAGTTGAAGGCCTTGAGCAGTTTCATGGCTAATGATGGCATTGCCATTGTCGTCAAAAGACACGGCAACAATACTGCTACGAAAGTTTTCTAGTACGGTGTTACTAATTAAAAATAACTCTGCGTCATCGCTTGGTTGGGCTATTTTAACGTGAAGTATTTCGCTATTTCTAACTGAGCTAATGTCTTTCAGTGGCGCTTCAACCGTAGGGCCTGCGTCAAAAATATCCACATAACCGATATGCTGAAAGCCTTCTTTTTCTAACAGCCGAAGTGCTGGGCGGGTTTTTTCATGTACGTGGCTTATCACCGCTTGGGCTTCAGGGCTAAGTAGGTTTACATAAAGTGGATATTTAGGCATCAGTTCTGCAATAAATACTTTGTTACCTAAACCCACTAGGTAGTCTGCCTGCTTAAACTCCATAGAGAAAAAGTGGGTGCCTAACCAATGCCAAAAGGGCGAGTTGCCGTTGGCATCATTTACACCACGCATTTCAGCAATCACTTTACTGCCAAAACGTTCAGCAAACTGAGCCATAAATAAAAAGCGGCTCTTAGATAAAAGGCGTCCGTTAGTGCCGCAGCGGTGTGCTTCTTGTAAGAACAAGGTACATACTTCAGAACAGCCGGTGTAATGGTTGCACAAAGTGAGTACTTCCATTTTGTTGTGCACTTCTAGGGTAGGCGATGCATGTACTACAGTTTGGCGATGGTAGTGGTAGAAGGGTGCGCGAGTGCCAACACTAGCTTCCACTGCAGTAGTGCCTATTACTTCACCCGTTTGAGTGTCTTCCAGAACGAATAAGTAACCTTCGTCATATGGCTGGGTAATCTGTTTGGCAAAGGAGGCAACAGAGCGCGCAATTTTCTCATTTAACACATCGCGGTTAATGGGTAAGGAAGTAAAGCCTACACCAGAATCTACGGCAATTTTATACAAAGCGTCTTGGTCTTGTGGACCAATAGGGCGAACAACCAACATAGTGAGCTAGCCATTTAGTAACTAATAAAAGCTTATTATACGGGGTGTTACCTGTTTAAGGACAAGGTTTAACTTGCATATATGCGCCTCAAATCTTCGCAAACCTGTTTATGGCCTGCGCAAGGTAAGTGATACAAGGCTCCTTGTTGAATAATATAGCCATTAATAGCTTCAATTTCTGTAGTACGGCCTGTTTGGCAGTCTTGCAACATAGACGATTTGTTGAGGGCTGTTTGCTGCAAAATTCGTAAAGCGGTATTGAGCAAGCCTTGTCCTAAAGGCACTATACCCACACGAGCCATTACGTCCTGTGTTTCTACACACAGTTGCTGCAAGCGAGGTCGTCCTTGAGGGTGGTTAATTAGTTCGCCGTTTGTACATTGATAGATAGCAGTGAGGGCGTTAATGACGCTGTTGATCGCTAGTTTATGCCACATAGGGATGCGAATGTCTGTGTGCCAAGCAATGTTCAGCTTTGGTATGTTTGGCATGGGGTGGAGTAGACTTTGTATTGATTCAGGTATTTCTGCAGCAAGTAAATGGTCGCTAAAACTGCCAATCAATGTTTCACCACTGCCAGCCCGAACCACATCAAAAGGCCCCTTACGCCAAGCACCATCGGTACTAGTTGCACAATAAATATTAGCTTCTGGCAGAGCTCGCTGTAACGTTTGAGCAGTTCCCATGCCGTTTTGTAGCAATATAATTTCGGCATCATTGGCTAAATGTCGGCGCCATGGTAATACGGCATCCAAGGTGGCGTAAGATTTACAGCACACAAGTAAGTGGTTGATTTTTTCGCGGGGGGTGTTGGGGTTGGAGTAACTACTTGGAATAAATGCTTGAGGTTGAGTGTGAATCTTACAATCGTCCTCCAATAGCCGCACCCCGTCCGCAGCTTGGTATTGAGCCAGTTGTACTGCATCCTTCAATAACAAGGTGACAGCTGATCCGTGCGTGGTTAACGTGCTGGCCCAAAGGCTGCCAATAGCACCGACACCACAAATGTGCCAAGGGTAGGATGAAAGACTAGTCATGGGTTACAATATTGCTATTAAGATTCATACCCTATTTTAACAAAGGAATTAACTAATGCCATCATTTGACGTGGTTTCCGAACTCGATAGCCATGAAGTATCTAATGCCCTGGACCAAGCTAACCGTGAAGTGACTACCCGCTATGATTTTAAGGGAGTTAATGCACGTTTTGATCAAGGTGAAGATATGGTTACCATGCGCGCCGACGTAGAGTTTCAATTGCAACAAATGTTACCTATTTTGCATGAAAAGCTCATTAAGCGTGGTATTGATATCCGTTGCTTAGAACTTAAAGACCCAGAAACCACTAATATGAAAAGTAGCCAAGTGGTATTGATGAAATCTGGCTTAGAAAAAGATTTGGCCAAAAAAGTGGTTAAGTATTTAAAAGAGCAAAAGCTCAAAGTGCAAAGCCAAGTGCAGGGTGACCAAGTACGAGTAACAGGTAAGAAACGCGACGACTTGCAAGAAGCGATTGCCAGCTTACGTGAAGGTGAATTTGACATGCCGTTGCAGTTTAGTAATTTTAGGGATTAATTATTAACAACTTAGGCTGGCCCTCAGTGGCTAGCCATTAGGGCTGAATATATAGAAAGGATTTTTTCGAAGTGGAATCGTGTAAGTAATGTCTCAACCAGTAAAACTACTAAGTATCGTTGTTGTCTGTGCCTGTGTGTTGCTTGCCATAAATTTTGGTATGCGTGCATCATTTGGCTTCTTTATGGCGCCTATATCCAATGAGTTTGGGTATGGACGAGAGGTTTTTGCATTAGCCTTGGCGTTGCAAAACTTATGTTGGGGTTTGTTTCAGCCTATTGCTGGGGCTATTGCTGATCGATTTGGTACGGCTAAAGCTATTTATATTGGTTCCATTGCTTATGCCTTAGGTTTGTATGTTACTGCCACCGCAGACAGTTATTGGGGCTTGCATATTGGTGCTGGTATTCTAGTAGGCATGGGTATCGCAGGTACGGGTTTTGGTGTCATTTTACCCGCCTTAGCAAGACTAGTAAGTGAAGAAAAGCGCGGTTTAGCCTTAGGTTTAGGCACTGCGGCTGGCTCTTTTGGTCAATTGTTAGTGATTCCCGTAGCACAAGGGTTTATTACCGCTTATGGCTGGCAAATTACACTAATGATTTTAGCGGGTGGTTCATTGTGTATGTTGCTGTTGTCGCGGCCTTTTCGTAATGATGGCCAACAGTCGCTAGTTGTGAATTCAGGGCAAGATCAAACCTTAACTGAAGCTCTAAAAGAGGCCAGTGGCCATGTGCACTATTGGTTACTTATTGCAGGTTTCTTTGTATGTGGTTTCCAGTTAGCCTTTATTACTGTCCACATGCCAGCCTATTTATCAGACAATGGTTTTGATTCTAGAGTGGCAGTTATTAGCTTGTCTTTAATCGGGTTGTTTAATATCTTTGGTTGTTTGTTATTTGGTTCTTGGTCTAGCAAGTATTCTAAGAAAAATCTATTAGGGATTATCTACCTATTACGTGCCATAGCTATCGCCGCCTTTATGCTTGCACCGATGACTATTACGTCCATCTACCTGTTTTCTATTGTGACCGGTTTCTTATGGCTCGCTACAGTGCCGCCTACCTCTGGCTTAGTGGCACAAATGTTTGGTTTAAAACACATGGGCAGCCTGTATGGTATCGTCTTTTTAAACCATCAGTTGGGTTCGTTTTTAGGCGTTTGGTTGGGTGGTTATTGGTTTGATACAACCGGCAGCTACAATAATGTTTGGTGGGCAGCGGCTGCCATAGCATTGGTGACTGCGGCCATTCATATTATTATTGATGAGCGGCCTGTAAGTCGTATTAGAACAGCCGTCCCACAAGCGGCCTAAAAAGCCGCATTTAGGCTGTCTACTCCTTAGAATTAATGCTTGAAACAAGTAGTTCCTTATCTCGTTGAACTTGTTTCTTTTGTTCTTTGGCTTGGCGACGTTGAGCGATGGTATCAACTGCATCGGCACCAATGTGGGCTTCTCCTCGCTCTTTGGAAAGCTCCATTTGGCGTTGACGTTCTTCATAGCGTTGACGCTGGTCGAGGGTGTGGGTGTCAAAACAATGTGGGCAGCTAATGCCTTCTAGGAATTTTTCGCTGGTTTGCTCTTCTTTAGTAATAGGTAAACGACAGGCGTGGCACTGGTCATATGCACCTTTTTCCAGCTGGTGGTTTACGGTTACGCGGTTGTCAAATACAAAGCACTCGCCTTGCCACATAGTGTCTGATTCTGGCACTTCTTCAAGGTATTTTAAGATGCCGCCTTCTAAGTGATAGACCTCGTCAAAACCTTGTTCTTTTAAGTAAGCTGTAGACTTCTCACAGCGAATACCACCGGTGCAGAACATTGCCACTTTTTTGTTGGCTTTAGGGTCTAGGTTGTCACGCACGTACTGTGGGAATTCGCGAAAATTAGTAGTATTAGGGTTTAATGCACCTTCAAAAGTACCCACTTTTACTTCATAGGCATTACGGGTGTCTACCAATACTACGTCTGGATCAGAAATAAGGGCGTTCCAGTCCTTAGGTTTTACGTAAGTACCTACTACTTGCTTAGGGTCTATACCTTCAATACCCATGGTGACGATTTCTTTCTTTAGCTTTACTTTAATGCGATTAAACGGATTGCTGTTTTCAAAGGATTCTTTCACAACCATGTTGACCAGGCGTGCATCCTTTTCAAACCAAGCCAGCAGGGCATCAATGCCTTGGCGGTTGCTGGCTACGGTACCGTTAATTCCTTCTGAGGCAAGTAATAAGGTGCCACGGATTTTGTTGTATTCCATCACCTTAAGTAAAGGTTGGCGTAGGTCTTGGAATTTTTCTAGAGTGACAAATTTATAAAGGGCACAAACAACAATTTGAGACTGATCTTGAGTCATGACGGCTTCCTTAGCGAGCCGAAACGTAAATCCGGAGCGTGGGTTTAAAAACGAAATGTAATTTTACGGTAAACCTTAGCAAAAATCTTCAAATTTAAAAGTGAGGGCCAGCTTTACTTGAGGCATGTCATACCATTTATACACTAAGAAGTAAGGTTATTAGTGATCAGGTGACTTCCTAGGCTGAACTAACACTAAGCCTAAAAGCATGAAAACAAGGGCTAGCCATACCAGAGGGCCATGAGTTTCTCCTAATATAGTAATGCCTAAGAACACGCCAGACAAGGTGACTATATAAGCCACTTGGCTGGCAAATACCGCTCCAGTTCGACCCACTAACCAAATGTAGCCGGTGTAGGTGATCACGTGTAATAGGCTGTTTGCTAAAATAGCCCATTCAACAGACGTCCAAGTTTTACTTAAGTCTACCCATGAATCAGTAGCTAAGGTAATTGGAGTACAGATGACTAAGCCAATAATAGAAGCCCCACGTAAAGTGGTAATAGGGCTCATTTTAGGGGGTAATTTAAGGGCAAGGTAATTGCCTTCAATGCCATAAAATAGCGGCGCTATAAGAGCTAATAACATAAATAATCCAGTGCCTTGGCTACCAAAGTCGGCTTCTGGGCCGAGGATTAATAAGATGGCTATAGCACCTAAAAAGATACCTAACATACGTATGCCGTTAAACCGTTCACTTTGGATAAGTAGCGCAACAAGAAGGGAAAACATAGGCACGGTGGCGATACCAATAGCTAATAACCCTGCAGGTAAGTGTGCTGCGCCAATGTAGGAAAAAGTGTTTGGAATAATAGTGCCAGTCAAAGCCACAATGGCGTAAAAACGAATGTGGACCCAGCCCATGGGTAAGGGAATACCCCGCCAGCGAGCAATAA